>Ga0265798_10000844_pt1 | contig 49269 bp, 43 predicted proteins | sample P3T30metagenome_FD_192430 | JGI IMG/M metagenome (GOLD analysis project Ga0265798, IMG submission 192430) | Plant litter microbial communities from East Loma Ridge, Irvine, California - P3 T30 | ecosystem: Environmental > Terrestrial > Plant litter > Unclassified | place: USA: California...
CGTTCTGAGAGGTCACGACCACTCCATCCCCGGGCCGCGCTCGGCCCGGTCACTGTCCTCGAACGCGGCCGTGGAGCGGTCCCGAAGCACCGACTGTGGCCGCTTCGATCGGGCGCGGTGCCCGATGCGGCCAAGCTACGACCGACCTCCGACAGGACGTCGGCGACACGCGGTTCCGCAGGTTACGGTCGCGTGAACGCCACCACCGCCGGACGGGAGGACCGGTGCGGGCCCGCCGCGCGCCTCCCGTCGGGCGCACGGTCGCGCGCCTGCCCGACCGCCGGCGGCTACTGCATGGTGGCGTACGACAGGCAGGCGTCGCGGAACATGTCGAGCGTCGCATCGGTGGTCGACGCGAAGACGGACACCCGCGCGACCCCGAGCCGCGTCGTGGCGGTCACGCCGTGGTTGTGCATGGCGGCGGAGAGCCCGGTGAGCCGTCCCTGCGGCGGACGGAGCACGACGATGCCGGCACGCTCGCGGGGATCACGGCTGGACTCGACCTCGAGCCCGAACTCGTCGGCGATGGCGAACACCCGCTCGACCCGCTCCGCGACGCGCTCCTGCACCGTCCGGACCCCGACCGCGGCGAGGCGGTCGAGCGACACCGCGAGGCGGGCCTGGGCGACGGGGTCGATGCGGGTCATCTGGAACCCCGCGGCGCCGGGTCGGACGGTCGGGACCTCGAGCGGCCAGCCGGTCGTGCCGTGCGGTCCGGACAGGGCCGGCCGCAGTCGGTTGAGTGCGCGGTCGCTGAACGCGGTGAAGCCGGTGCCCCAGCCGGCGTGCAGCCACTTCTGCCCGCCGGTGGCGACGACGTCGGCGGCCTCGTACGGGGCGTCCACCACGCCGAAGCCCTGGATCGCGTCGACGATGAGCAGTCGGTCGCCGATGACGTCCCGGATCGCGGCGAGGTCCGCGAGGTACCCGGTCCGCCAGTCGACGAGCGAGACGGCGACCGCGGTGACCTCGTCGGTCAGGCGCGAGGCGATGAGGTCCGGGGTCATCCAGCCGGCACCGGACTCGATCACGACCGGCTGCACGCGGCCGCCGGTCGCCGAGGCGGCGCTGGCGAGGGCGAGCGGCAGCGAGGGGTACTCGTCGGCGGAGACGAGGACGCCCCCGGTCAGCCCGAAGGCGGTGTGGAGCAGCCCGGGGGTGGTGGCGGTCTGCGACACCACCTGGTCCGCACGACGTCCGACGAGCCGGGCGGCGACGGTGCGCACCCGGGGGTCCTGCTCGTCGAGCGTCTCCATCGCCCCGAAGCGCATGTGCTCCTGGATCGTCCCGAGCACCCGCTGCTCCTCGAGGACCGCGACCTGCACGGGGCCGAAGGCAGCGTGGTCGAGGTAGCCGGGCTCCTCGGCGAAGCCGGCCGCATACTCGTCGATGTTCACAGGGGCAACCTTCCGTGGGACGAAAACCCTGTGAGTGTACTGGGATGCCTGAGCATGAGCGAATGCAGGCCGCGGAACGCGTCAGCGTGCCAGGGGCTGCGGCACCCGTCGGCGCGGCAGGCGCCCGTGCGGCAACCGTGGCACGGCGGGCGCCCGCGCCGCAGACGTCAGCCGCCGAAGCGCCGGGACCGCAGCCCGAAGTCGCGGACCGCCCGCAGGAAGTCGACCTCGCGCAGGTCCGGGTAGAACGCCTCGACGAAGTAGAACTCGCTGTGCGCGCTCTGCCACAGCATGAAGTCGGACAGACGCTGCTCGCCCGAGGTCCGGATGACGAGGTCCGGGTCGGGCTGCCCCTGGGTGTAGAGGTGGTCGCCGATCAGCTCCGGCGTGAGCACCTCGGCCAGGGTGTCGAGCGTCCCGCCGCCCTCGCCGTGCGCCCGGACGATGCTCCGCATCGCGTCGGCGATCTCCCGACGTCCGCCGTACCCGACGGCCAGGTTGACGTGCAGGCCGGTGTGGTCGGCGGTGCGCTCCTCGGCGCGCCCGAGCGCCGCCACCAGCTCCGCGGGGAGGCCCTCGTTCGAGCCGACGTGCTGCACGCGCCAGTCCCGGTGGTCCGAGAGCGTCCCGGCGAGGTCCGCGATGATCCCGACGAGCTGCTCGAGCTCGTCGCCGCCACGGCCGGTCAGGTTGTCCGCCGAGAGCAGGTAGAGCGTGACCACCTCGATCCCGAGGTCGTCGCACCACGTCAGGAACTCCGGGATCTTCGCGGCGCCGGCGCGGTGCCCGTGCGCGGCGGACTCGAGCCCGAGCTGCTTTGCCCACCGACGGTTGCCGTCGACGATCATGGCGACGTGCTTCGGCTTCGCGGCGCCCTCGATCTGCCGGCGGATGCGTCGCTGGTACGCGCGGTAGAGGATGCCGCGCCCTGCAAGTCCCACCGTGTCGGCCACGCAACGAACATAGTGCACGGCGCCTGCCGACCCGGTGCGTCGCCGCCCGGGCTCGGCTCGCGTTCGGGGAGGAGCCATACGCTCGGCGCATGCAGGACGAGACCGCGGCCCTCCCCCACGTCCCGTTCACGGAGGAGGCCACCACCAGCACCGAGCCCCCGCGCCCCGCCTGGCGCGGCTGGATCCACCTCGGCACGTTCCCGTTCGCCGTCGCGATGGGCGTCGTCCTGATCTGCCTCGCCGACAGCGGTGCGGCGAAGGCGGGCAGCGCCGTGTTCATGGCAACCTCGCTGCTCATGTTCGGCGTCTCGGCGACCTACCACCGGTTCCCGTGGGGTCCGACGGTGAAGGGGATCCTGAAGCGGATCGACCACACGAACATCCTGCTGCTCATCGCCGGTACGTACACGCCGATCGCGATCTGCGCGCTCCCGCACACGCTCATGGTCGTGGTGCTGTGGGTGATGTGGTCCGGCGCAGCGCTCGGCATCGCGTTCCGCGTGCTCTGGATCGGGGCGCCCCGCTGGCTCTACGTGCCGATCTACCTCGTGCTCGGCTGCGCTGCGTTCGGCCTGCTCCCGCAGTTCTTCGCGGCGAGCGTGCCGATGACCGTGCTCGTCCTGTCCGGCGGCGCCGCCTACATCGTCGGCGCGGTCGTGTACGGCTTCAAGCGCCCCGACCCGTCGCCGACGGTGTTCGGGTTCCACGAGGTCTTCCACGCCCTGACCGTCGTGGCGTTCGCCGCGCAGTGGGTGGGCGTGCTCATCGTCGCGCTCGACCCGGTGCGCTGACCCGACTTCGGACGGGAGGCGCATGGCGGCCCCGTCACGCGCCTCCCGTCGGCCCTGCGCGTCAGCCGCGCTCGGTGTCGTCCCCGACGTCCGCTCGGCCGTCCTCGTCGGAGCGACGCGAGGGCTCGTCGGTGACCGCGCCGTCCGTGGCGTCGCGCGCGTCGGCCTCGAGCCGCTCCCGGATCTCGGAGCGGTAGCGGGTCCGCCGGATCCGCCGCGTCATGTCGACCACGAGCAGGATCGTCACGACGGCGACGACCGCGATGGCGATGAAGCCCGCGACGCCCGGCGTCACGTCGACGTCCGGCACGCGGGACGGGCTCGGGCTGGGGGTGGCCGCCAGGACGGCCTGGATGGTGCTCACGCGGTGGTGTCCTCGTCGTCAGGGATCCCCGCGAACAGGTCGGACTCGGGCAGCTCGGTCGGCACGCGGGCCTCGACGAGCTGGTAGTCCTCGGTCGGCCACACCGTCGCGAGGAGGTCGTTCGGCCAGTAGAAGAAGGCACTGTCCGGCGGCACCTGGCTGGCGTGGGCGCGCAGGGCGGCGTCGCGGGCGTCGAAGTACTCGTGCACGTCGACGTGGGTCGTGGCGAGGTCGGGACGGTCGGCGAACCGCTCCACCCACTCGCGGAGCTGCTCGATCGCGGGGCTGTCCGGGTCCCGTTCCTGCAGCGCCTCGAAGACCGTCCGGAACCGCCGCGGGTTCATGGTGCGCTCGTAGTACAGCTTCGAGATCGACCACGCCGGGCCGGCCGAGGGGTAGGCGTCGGGGTCGGCCGCGGCGGTCCAGGCGGCGACGGAGACCTCGTGCGTGCGGATGTGGTCGGGGTGGGGGTAGCCGCCGTTCTCGTCGTACGTGACGAGCACGTGGGGACGGAACCGGCGGACGACCCGGACGAGGGCCTCGGTGGAGAACTCGAGCGGCACCGTGGAGAACGTCCCCGGCCGCACCGTCTCGCCCTTCTCGGCGTCGGGCAGCCCGGAGTCGTGGTAGCCGAGCCAGACGTGGTCGATGCCGAGCGCCGCCTGCGCCGCCGCCATCTCGGTCCGCCGGAACCCGGCCATGTCCCGGTGCGCGCGACTCGTCGCCGGCTCGCCGAGCTGGTCGTTGAGGATGTCCCCGGCCTCGCCCCCGGTGCAGGAGACCACGAGGACCTCGTTGCCCTCGGCGACGTACCTCGCGGCGGTGGCCGCTCCCTTGCTCGACTCGTCGTCGGGATGGGCGTGGACGGCCAGGAGACGGTACGGCACGTGGGGATCCTCACTGGTGGTGAGCGGTGTGTGCGGGCGCCGGGGGCACGGGCTGCGCACAGCGGGGCGTGAACTACTCTGGAGCCAGGATAATCACCCCGGGAGCCGAAGAACTGTCCGAACCCCAGCACCCCGCGACGCCGCAGCCGGCATCCGCCGCGACCGCGACGCTCGACGACCGCTACGGCCGCACGCCCGGGCGCGTCCGTCGAGCCAGGCTCGTCGGCGTCGTCGCCGCGGCGGCCGTCGCCCTGGTCTTCCTCGCCTGGGTGATCTGGGCCGGCACGGGGCAGACCAGCCACGGGCTCGACACGGACACGATCGGGTACCAGGTCGTCTCGGACCACGAGACGGTCGTCCACTCCCAGGTGTCCGTCGACCCCGGGACGGCCGCGCGGTGCGCCGTCCAGGTGCTCGACAGGTCGTACACGATCGTCGGCTGGCGGGAGGTCCGGCTCCCGGCGTCCGACCAGCGCAGCCGGAGCATCAGCACGTCCGTCGCCACCGTGAGCCGCGGCGTGACCGGCTTGATCCACGACTGCTGGGTTCCCTAGACTGTCCTGATTCGCGGACGAGACCGGCCACACCGGCCGGTCTCGTTCCATGCTGAAGGGAAACACCATGAGCAACGACACCCAGGTCACGTGGCTGACCCAGGAGGCGCACGACCGTCTCACGGCCGAGCTCGAGCAGCTCTCGGGCCCCGCCCGCAAGGAGATCGCGAACCGCATCGAGGCAGCTCGTGAAGAGGGCGACCTCAAGGAGAACGGCGGCTACCACGCCGCGAAGGACGAGCAGGGCAAGATCGAGGCCCGCATCCGTCAGCTCACCGAGCTGCTCAAGCACGCCACGGTGGGCGAGGCCGACTTCGACGGCACCGTCGAGCCCGGCACCGTCGTCACCGCGGTCATCGCGGGCGACGAGTCGACCTTCCTCGTCGGCAACCGCGAGATCGTCGCCGAGGGCTCGGACCTGACGGTCTACAGCCCGGTCAGCCCGGTGGGCGCCGCGATCGTCGGTCTCCGCGCCGGCGAGAAGACCTCGTACACGGCCCCGAACGGCAAGGAGATCGCCGTCGAGGTGACGAAGGTCGAGCGTTACGAGCCGTAGGGCTCCGGTCGTCGGGTGCGCGCCCTGAGCGCGACCCGCTGACGGACGGGAGGCGCGGTGCCGGCTGGCACCGTCCTCCCTCGCAGGCTCGGTCGGCGCGGCCCGCGTGACGCTGGCGCGTCACCGCTGAGCGGGCCGCGCCCGTCCGTCGTGGGACCGGGTTCAGTGCTCCAGCAGTTCCGGCCGGAAGCCCACCTCGCGCAGCCGGTGGATGACCTCCTGCGCGTGCTCCGGTCCGCGGGCCTCGATGGAGAGGTCGAGGGCGACCTCGTTGATGACGAGCCCCTGGCCGTGCCGGGTGTGCAGCACCTCGACGACGTTCGCCCCGGCCTCGGAGATGACCTGCGACACCCGGGCGAGCTGCCCGGGGCGGTCCGGGAGCATGATCCGGATGCCGATGTACCGGGACGCCGCGACGAGTCCGCGGGTGATCACGCGCTCCATCATGAGCGGGTCGATGTTGCCGCCGCTGAGCAGCACGACCGTCCGACCGGTGTCCCGCACCGCGCCGGACATGATCGCGGCGACGCCGACGGCGCCCGCGGGCTCGACGACCAGCTTCGCGCGCTCCAGCAGCACGAGGAGCGCCCGCGCCACGTCGTCGTCGGAGACGGTGACGATCTCGTCGACCTGGTCGCGGATGATCGGGAAGTTCAGGTCGCCCGGCCGTGCCACCGCGATGCCGTCCGCGATGGTCGGCTTCGTCGTCACCGTCACCGGCTCCCCCGCCGCGATCGACGACGGGTAGGCGGCGGCGTTCTCGGCCTGCACGCCGACCACCCGGATCGGACGACCGCGGCGCTCGGCGAGCCCCTTCACCGCGAGGGCGATGCCGGCGATGACCCCGCCGCCGCCGATCGGCACGACGACCGTGTCGACGTCGGGCACCTGGTCGACGATCTCGAGACCGAGCGTCCCCTGGCCGGCGATCACCGCGGGGTGGTCGAACGGCGGGATGAAGACGGCCCCGGTGCGGTGCGCGAAGTCCTTCGCGGCGCTGAGCGCCTCCTCCACCGAGTGGCCGCGGAGCACGACGTCCGCGCCGTAGTGCCGGGTGGCCTGGAGCTTCGGCAGCGCGACCCCGACGGGCGTGAAGATCGTCGCCGGGATGCCGAGCTCCCGGGCGGCGAGGGCGACGCCCTGCGCGTGGTTCCCGGCGCTCGCGGCGACGACGCCCTTCGACCGCTGCTCCTCGGTGAGCGCTGCGAGCCGGTTGTACGCGCCGCGGACCTTGTAGGCGCCCGTGCGCTGCAGGTTCTCGCACTTCAGGTGCACCGGAGAGCCGAGCACCTCGGCGAGGAACTGCGACGTCTCCATCGGCGTGACCCGCGCCACACCGGCGATGGTGTCCCGGGCTGCCTCGATGTCCGCGAGGGTCGGGATCGCCGGGATCGTGTGCTGCGGGGAGCTGGTGTCGGTCACGGACCCATCATCGTCGGTCCGAGCGCCCCGTGACGAACCGGTGCCGCTCAGTTCGTGCTCGCCGTTCCCTCGACCGCCGTCGGCTCCTCGTCCTTGCCGGGCGGCGGCACGTCGTCGCCCACCTGGTGCCGACGCCAACGCATGAGCTGCAGCTGCCCGTGCTGACCGTGCTTCGGCGTGACCTCGAGGACGTGGTCGGAGTCCAGTCGGCGCCAGCGGCCGCTCGAGATCGTGGTGACCATCGCGTTGAGGGTCGCGATGAGCGGCACCGCGAAGAACGCACCGGAGATGCCGGCGAGCCCGCTCGCGGCGGTGACGCCGAGGACGACGGCCAGCGGGTGCACCTTGACCGCGTTGCCCATGACGAGCGGCTGGAGGATGTGGCCCTCGATCTGCTGGACGAGCAGAACGACGCCGAGCACGAGCACCGCGGCGAGCGGCCCGTTGAAGATGAGCGCGACGAAGACGGCGAGGAAGCCCGTCACGATGGCGCCGACGACGGGGATGAAGGCGCCGAGGAAGACGAACGCGGCGATCGGGATGACCAGCGGCATCCCGCCGAAGAACAGTCCGACGATGTACGCGCCGAGACCGATGCCGACCGCGTCGACGAACGCGACGAAGATCTGCACGCGGATGAAGCTCGTCAGCGTGATCCACCCGGCGACACCGGCGCCGTCGACCGCTGCGCGCGCATTCCTCGGGAAGAGACGGACGGACCACCGCCAGACGTTCTTGCCGTCGACCAGCAGGAAGATCGTCGTGAACAGGATGATGAACAGCGCCTCGAAGGCGTGGGTCGCGCTGGAGCCGGCACTCGCGACGCCCGAGAGGATCGACCCGGAGTTGTCCTGCACCCACCGCGTGCCGTCGTCGAGCCAGCCGTTGACGTCCGCCTGCGTGATGCCGAGACCGGAGTTGAGCACGAGGTCGCGGATGTTCGCGTACTGCTCGACCGTCCGGTCGCGCAGCGAGGGGTAGGACGCGATGATCTGGTCGACCACGAGCCAGACGAGCCCGCCGAGCGCCGCCAGGCCGCCGAGCAGGCTGACCACGACGGCGAGCCACTTCGGCACGTGGTGCCGCTGCAGCCAGTTCGAGAACGGCACGAGCAGCGCGGAGACCACGATGCCGACGAGGAACGGGACGAGGATCTCGCTGAACACCGTCACGAGCCAGATGAAGACCGCGATCACCCCGACGACGACCAGCACCCGCCAGGACCACGCCCCGGCGATGCGCATGCCCGCCGGTACCGTGTCCTCGACCACCGGTACCGTGTCCTCGACCACCGGATCCGGCGCCGTCTGCTTCCTGCCCCATGCCATGCCGCGAGTGTAGCGACGGCTCCCAGGGCGAGTACCAGACACGGCATACGCCGGCGGCGCCGCTGTCGGCGGGGGTCGGTACCGTCGTGGGCATGGTCAGGACCACGCTCTCCGCGGCCGAGGCCCGTCGCGTCGCCCTCGCCGCCCAGGGCTTCGGCCGGCCCGCAGCGGAGGAGGTGTCGACGCGCGCACTGAACGCCGCCGTCGCCCGGCTCGGCCTGCTGCAGATCGACTCCGTCAACGTGTTCGAGCGGAGCCACTACCTCCCGCTGTTCGCGCGGCTCGGCGCGTACGACAAGGCGACCCTCGACCGGCTGACCCTGCGGCAGCGGGGACCGTACGCCGAGTACTGGGCGCACGAGGCGGCGTTCGTGCCCCGTGCCGACCTGCCGCTGTTCCGCTGGCGGATGGACGCCATGCGCGCCCGCGACGCCGGACCGACGCGGATCGCGGGCGTCGAGCGGACCGAGGGGGTCCGGCGCGAGCTGCGGGACCTGCTCCGGGCGGAGGGGCCGATGCCCGCGAGCGCCGTCGAGCACGAGTCGAACGTGCGACGCGGGCCCTGGTGGGGCTGGAGCGACGTCAAGCTCGGCCTCGAGCAGATGTTCCGGTGGGGCGAGGTCGTGAGCGCCGGACGCAGCGGCTTCGAGCGCGTCTACGCGCTGCCCGAGCAGGTCCTGCCCGCCGGTGCGCTCGAGGTCGCCCCGGACCGACCGGCGGCGATCCTGCAGCTCGTCCGGCACGCCACCCGCGCCCTCGGCGTCGGCACGCGTGCGGACATCGCCGACTACTACCGGCTCCGCTCCGACGACACCGCGGCCGCGCTCGCCGAGCTCACCGCCGCCGGGGAGCTCGTGCCGGTGCGCGTCGAGGGCTGGGCGGAGCGGGCGTGGTTGCACGCGGACGCACGGGTCCCGCGGCGGATGTCGGCCGACGCCCTGCTCAGCCCGTTCGACCCGGTCGTGTGGTTCCGGCGGCGTGCCGAGCGGATGTACGGCTTCCACTACCGGATCGAGATCTACACGCCCGCGCCGAAGCGGGTGTTCGGCTACTACGTGCTCCCGGTCCTGCAGGACGACCGGCTGGTCGGGCGGATCGACCTGAAGAGCGACCGGCAGCGCGGGGTGTTGCGCCTGCGCACCGCCTGGCAGGAGCCCGGGGAACGGCTCGACCCCGACCGACTCGCGGAGACCCTCCGTCGCACCGCTGCGTGGCAGGGGCTCGACGGCGTCGAGGTGACGGATCGCGGGACGGCCGCGGCGGCGGTCGCCGCGGCGCTCGGGGTGCCGCTGCTCCCGCACGAGACGGCGGACGACGCGGACGCGCCGGCCGAAGCGGGCGACGCCGCGCCGACCGACCCGGCCGACGACGCACCGACCGGATCGGGCGACGCCGCACCGGTGTGACCGCCCCGGTCGTCGGTCGGGAGGCGCGTGGCGGGACCGCACCGCGCCTCCCGACCGGCGACGGTCACCGGCGACCACGTCGGTGGTCCCGCGCAGCGCGGCCGCTCCAGGGGACGCGGGTCAGAAGCGGTCCGCGTTGGCGCGCAGCCGCGCGACGCGCTCCGGCAGCGGCGGGTGCGTCGAGAACAGCCGGTCCATGAGGCCCGGGCGCATCGGGTCCGCGATCCACAGGTGCGCCATCGACGAGTTCTGGGACCGGGTCGGCCGGCCGTACGCGCCCAGCTTCTCCAGCGCCCGGGCGAGACCTTCCGGGTGCCGGGTCGTCATCGCGCCGGTCGCGTCCGCGAGGTACTCGCGCTGCCGTGACACCGCCGCCTGGATGCCGGCCGCGGCGACCGGCGCGACGATGACCGCGACGAGGCCGGCGACGAGCAGCACGGGGTTGTTGCCGCCGCTGTCGTTGTTGCGGTTCCGGCCGCCGGCCAGGCCGCTGAAGACCGAGATCCGGAGCAGCACGTCGGCGATGAGACCGACCGCCACCACGAGACCGAAGACCATCGTCGACACGCGGATGTCGTAGTTCCGGACGTGCCCGAGCTCGTGGGCCATCACGCCCTGGAGCTCCTGGTCGTCCATCAGGGCGAGCAACCCGGTCGTGGCGGCGACGATCGCGTGCTCCGGGTCCCGGCCGGTGGCGAACGCGTTCGGCGCGGGATCGTCGATCACGAACACGCGGGGCATCGGCATGCCCGTCGCGATGGCGAGGTTCTCGACGGTGCGCCAGAGGCGCGGCTCGGTGGTCCGGTCGATCTCCACGCCCCCGGTGATCGCTGCGGCCTGCCGTCCGGCGAGGAAGTACTGCACCACGGCGTAGCCGAGGGCGACGACGAGGACCACCACGCCGATCGAGACGTTCCCCGCGAGGTACCCGCCGAGGAACCCGAGCGCTCCGATGACGAGCAGGAACACGAGGACGATCAGGACGGTGTTGCGCTTGTTCCGCGCGATCGCGCTGTACACGCCGCAGCCGCCGGGGAACCGGTCAGAACTGGACGCGCGGCGGCTCGGCGATGGCCGCCGGCTCGGCGGTCTCGAAGAACGACGCCTCGGTGAAGCCGCGGTTCTTTGCGAACGCGGAGTTCGGGAAGACCCGGATCTTCGTGTTCAGCTCGCGCACGCCGCCGTTGTAGAAGCGCCGGGCCGACTGGATCTTGTCCTCGGTGTCGACGAGCTCGGTCTGCAGCTGCAGGAAGTTCTGGCTCGACTGGAGTTGCGGGTAGCCCTCGGCCACCGCGAACACGCTCTTGAGCGCCTTCTGCATGTGCCACTCGGCCGCGGACGCGCTGCTGGCGTCGCCCGCGCTGAGCGTCTCGGACCTGGCCTTCGTCACGTCGTCGAAGACCGCTTTCTCGTGCGTCGCGTAGCCCTTGACGGTGTCCACGATCGTCGGGATGAGGTCGGCACGGCGCTTCAGCTGGACCGAGATGTCGCTCCACGCCTCGTCGACACGGACCTTCAGCGTGACGAGCGAGTTGTACGTCACCCAGAGGTAGATCCCGATGACCACGAGGACGACCACCACCACTCCGACGACGATCAGCGTCGTGATGAGTCCGGTGTCCATTCGGGCGTACTCCTTTGCGCGTCGGGTTCCGCGATGGTGCGATCGGCCGCGGACGGCCGGGAACGATTGTATCGACGCTTCCGACGCGCTCCTGCCCGGTCGCCCGGTTCACGGCCGATTCCCGAGTCACGCACACCCGGCGCTCGGGCTGCGCCATGCGGGAGGTGATCCGCGCTCGACCGAGGACGGACGCGGTGTGGACCTCATCCGTTGGTCGTATTGACCGATCGCCCGCGATCACATGGGATGGAGGCAGTGGACACTCGTGGGGAGAACATGGCGGGCCGAGCCGAGGGGGGCGACGGTCCCGTCTGCCGACCCCGATCCGCGGCGGTCCTGGCAGCGGCAGCGGCGCTCGCGCTGGGCGTCCTCGGCACGGTGGTGCTGCCGGCGTCGGTCGCCGCAGCCGCCGGAGCGGAGGCGGCACCGACCGTCGCGACCGCGCCGACGACCCCGACCCCGACACCGCAGCCGGACCTGCGCCCCGCTCCGCAGACCGGCCCGGCCCCGCAGCCCACGACGACGCCCGCGCCCCAGGACCAGGTCACGCCCGGCCCCGGAGGACCGACCGCGTCGCCGGGCAGCCCGTCGACCCGGCCGACGATCGCCGACCCGGGGGACGTCACCACCGGCACCGTCCGGCTGCACGGCACGGGCACGGTCGGGCACCGCGTCGAGGTCACCGGCCCGGGCGGCACCGGCTGCCCGGCGACCGTCGACCGGGGCGGCCGGTGGGCGTGCTTCGCGGAGGTCCGGTCGGGGCCGCAGCAGGTCTTCACCGTGTGGGACCGCAGCGAGCCGGGCCTCCTCGCCGAGGACGCGCCGGCCTCCGACGTCGTCGTGCCGCCGACCGTCACGACCACGCGCCCGACGAACGGACCGGTGTCCGGCACCGGGTACCCGGGTGCCACGGTGACCCTCGCCGAGTCCGGGTCGGCGACGGAACGCACCACGACCGTGGCAGCCGACGGCCGCTGGACGACGTCCCTCGCAGGTGCCGCGCGCGGGGGCCGGGGCGACGCACGGGTCTCGGTGACGGCCACCCAGACCGCGAGCACGGCGAGCGGCTTCCGGTCCGACCTGCGCAGTGCCGCGTCCGCGCCCGTCACGGTCACCCTCGACGGTTCTCCGCCGGCCGCCCCGCGCATCACCTCGCCGGCGACCGGTCAGCGCGTCCCGGCGGACCGCACGGTGTCCGGGACGGGGGAACCGGGAGCCGCCCTCACCCTGTACACCGACCGCGCACCGGTGTGCCGCACCGAGGTCGACCCCCGGGGCGCCTGGACCTGCACGACCGGCGCAGCCCTCCTCCGCCCGGGCACCCGGGTGCTCACCGCCGTCCAGCACGACGCGGCCGGCAACTTCTCCTCCTCGTCGGCCGCCGTCGAGGTCCGGGTCCTGCCGGGCGCGGCGACCGCGTCCCCCGGGGCGACGACGCCGGGGAGCACCCCGTACGGGCCGGGCACGGCGACGACCGGACCCGGCGCGGGATCCCACGGCGGACTCCCGACGGGGACGGGCGGTGCCACGGCCGGCGGGCCGGACGCGGCCTCGGGATCGGGCACGGGGACCGGGACCGGGACCGGGACCGGGACCGGGACCGGGACGACCGTCGGCGGCGGGTCCGGCGCGGGACGTGACCGGACCGGGCTCGCCGGCGACTGGTCCGCCGCGACCGCGTACGACCGCGCCGTCCCGACCATCCAGGCGTCGTTCTCGTGGCGAACCGTCCTCGTGTCGACGGCGGTCGCCGCCGGGTTCCTCGTGCTCGTCGCCGTCCCGCTCGCCCTCGTCGGCTCCGCCGTCCGCGGGCGGGTGCGGCGCCCCTCCCCGGGGTTGCTCGGCCGGAACCGTCCGCGCGACGAACGCCGACGCGGCGACGACGTGCTGCCCACCTGGGCGTCCGCCGCCGCCGGGGTCCTCGTCGTCGCGCTGTGCGCCGTGCTCGGCGTCGGGATCTCGCTCGAGGCCCGCTACCTCCGGCTCGCCGTCGCCGTGCTCGTCGGGGCCGCCGTGCTCACGGCCGCCACGGTGCTCGCCGCGCGGTGGGCGGCGGGGACGGACCGGCACACGATCCGGTTCCGGGTGTCGCCGTGGCTGGTGCTCGCAGCGCTGGTCGGGTGCGGGCTGACCCGGGCCCTCGACCTCTCCCCCGCGATCGTCGTCGGCGTGGTGCTCGTGCCGGTCGGCCGCCCCGACCTCGGTACGGCGGTCCTCCGCCTCGGCCAGGGCGTCGCGGCGAGCGCGAGGAGCGCGACCTGGCGTTCGGTGGCGCTCCTCGTCGTCGCCGCCGCCGGGTGGCTGCTGCACTCGCTCGTCCCGGACGGGGGCTTCTGGACGACGGCGACCTCCGAGTTCGCGACCACGCTCTGCGTCGGCGGGCTCGGAGCCGTCGTGACGACGCTGCTGCCGCTCGCCGGCTCGGCCGGGAGCGCCGTGCTCGCCGGGTCGCGTGCGCGCTACGCCGCCCTCGCGGCGGTGGCGGTCGCGGCGGCAGCGGCGGTGTCCTCCGGTCCGGCCGGCACGCACCTGCCGACGTCGGCGCTCGTGGTGGTGGCGGCGGTCTGCCTCGGCAGCGCGGTCGCGGCCCGGCTGTGGCTCCGGACCGCGGCGGCCGACGGCCGCACCTGACCCGCCCGGGCGGGCCCGCCGGCGCGGACGCGAGCACCCGAGCGGTCGCGCCGGCCGACGGAGGCGACCCGTGCCTCCCGGCCGCCGGCGCGGATACGCTGGCGGACGCGTGTGCGCCACCACGACGGCTGCAGGGAGCGACGATGACCGAGACCCGATCCGACTACGACCCGACGCGGTTCCGCGGCGTGTTCGAGTGCCACTACACGTACGCGAACGGCTTCGCGCGCAACACCCACCGGTTCGCCGACCGGCCGGCGCTCCGCGAGCCGGACACCGACCGCTCGTGGACCTACGCGGAGCTCGGCGCCGACGTCGACCGGGTCGCGGGCTGGCTCGTCCGGCACGGCGTCGGGCGCGGCACCGTCGTGATGGTCGAGCTGTTCAACTCCCCCGAGTTCGCCATCCTGTACCTCGCCTGCCACCGGATCGGCGCCGTGTTCTCCCCCACGAACTTCCGGCTCGCGCCGGACGAGGTCGCGTTCATCATCGAGGACTCGGCACCCGTCGTCCTCGTCCACGACGCGGTCCGGAACGCCGAGATCTTCGCGGCGCTCGAGACCGCGTCGCACCGGCCCGACCACGTCGTCACGGTCGGCGACGAGCACGACGACTTCGCGGCCCTGCTCGCCGCCGAGCCCGTCACCGCCGCCGAGCTCGCCGCCACCGAGCCGCGCAGCACCTACGACGAGACCACCCGGCTGTACACGTCGGGGACGACCGGCCGGCCGAAGCCCGTCCCGCTGCCGAGCCTCGTCGAGGTGCTCAGCGCGCACGACGTCGTCATGCACTTCCCGCTGAGCCCCTTCGACAAGACCCTCAACATGTCGCCGCTGTTCCACCGCGGCGGCCTGTACTCCGGCGGCCCGAACCCGGTGTTCTACGTCGGCGCGGAACTCACCACGCTCCGGCACTTCGACGCCGAGCGCGTGCTCGACCTCGTCGAGTCCGAACGCCTGACCTTCCTCATCGGGGCACCGCCGAACCTCGTGCAGCTCGCCAACGCGCAGGAGCAGCGGCCCCGGGACCTGTCGAGCCTGCACGGCATCGTGACGATGGGCGCGCCGCTCGACCGGGCAGCGGCCCTCCGGTACCAGGAGCTGCTGTCACCGCGGATCTTCAACGGCTACGGCACCACCGAGACCTTCTGGAACACGTTCCTCCGCCCCGAGGACTTCCCCGACGGCGCGGGGTCGACCGGCCGTGCGAGCACCGACGACGACGTCGCCGTGGTGCGGGTGTACGAGGACCGGCTCGCCGCCCCGTCCGACACGGTCGCGCAGGACGGCTCCGAGATCGGCGAGTTCGCGGTCCGGACCGTCAAGTCGGGGTACTCGTACCGGAACCCGGGCCTCGAGGCGGAGAAGTTCGCGAACGGCTGGTTCTACCCGGGCGACCTCGCCACCTGGGACGAGCACGAGCGCGTGACGATCGTCGGGCGCAAGGACGACATGATCATCTCCGGCGGCGAGAACGTGCACCCGGTGCAGGTCGAGGCGGCGCTGCAGGAGCACCCCGGCGTCGCCGACTCGATCGTCGTCGGCGTCCCCGACGAACGCTGGGGCGAGGTCGTCACGGCCTACGTCGTCCGTGCGCCCGGGCGGCTGCCCGAGGACGACGCGACCGCCGCCGCCGTGCTCGAGGAGTGGACCGGCTCGCACCCCGGACTCGCGCGGTACAAGCGTCCGCGGCGGTACCGGTTCGTGGACGAGCTGCCCTACCACGCGACGGGCAAGAAGGTGCACTACCTCGCCAAGGCGACGGCCGCTGAGGACCACGCGGCGGGCCGTCTCGTCGAGGTCTAGACGGTCCGCCACGAGACACGGCCTGGAGGCGCGGTGCGGGCCGGCCACGCGCCTCCCGGCCGGCGACGCCACCGCCACCGGGAGGCGCGGTGCCGGCCCGCCACGCGCCGGCCCGGCGGCGCCGCCGCTACCGGTGCGGCGCGTTCCGGGCGAACAGGCCGGGCAGCAACCCGCCGATCTTCGTCCCGATGCACAGGCTGACGAACGTCGCGAGCGGCGTCCCGAGCGCCTGCGCGTCGAACGTCGCGACGGCCACCAGGCCGACCGTCCCCGGCACGAGGAGCAGGAACGCGGGGAAGAACGACACCGTCGCCGGGATCACCGGGACGACCCGCTCCACCACGCGCGTCGCGACGAACAGCAGCGCCGCCGCGGTGCCCGTCGCGACGACGCTCCCCCAGGCCGGCGTCGCGGTGCTGACCACCGCGTACGCGGTCACCATCACGGCGACCGACACGAGCGTCAGACGCCAGCCGGACCGGAACACCAACCCGAGTCCCACCGCGAGACCCACGACGGCCACCCACGACACCCAGTAGGACGGCACGGCCTCCCACCCGCCGCGGTCCGTGCCGACCCCGGCGACCTCGCCCACGAGCGCCGCCGAGGTCGGGTCGATGCGCAGCCCGGTGATCGCGCTGCCCGCGGCGATGCCCGCCGCCATGAAGCCCAGCGTGATGAGCCCCTGCACGAGCCGCGAGGACCCGGTGACGATGTCCGCAGCGGTGAGCTCGAGCAGGGCGTTCGTGATGAGCGCGCCCGGCACGAACACCGCCACCGGGGCGCACACGGCGAACAGGGGGACGTGGTCGAACCCGGTGCCGGCGGCGACCAGCCCGACGACGGTCGTCGACAGGAACGCCGCGAGGAACGGGATGATCGCGACCGCCTCACGGAAGCGACGGAGCACGAGGCCGATCACGCCGACGAGGGCGCCGACCGCGAGGGCCGGGAGGACGGCCCACCAGGGGCAGCGGAACACCACGGCCAGGCCGGCCGAGGTCAGCGCGTTGCCGACGATCCACGGGAGCGCGGGCGGCGGGACGGTGCCGGCGCGGATCGCCCGGACCCGCGCGGGGATCTCGGCGAGGGCGATGGAGCCGCTCTCCAGGCCGAGCACCAGCCGGTTCGCGCGGGCCGACTGGCGCGCGGACAGCTCCACGCCCTCGGCGTTGACGATGGTGGCCGCTCCCGTCGCGGTCTCGCTCACCATGACCAGCGCCGGGAGCACCCCCACCGCGAGCGTCGGACCGACACCGGCCGCATCACGCGCCTTCTCGAGGGCCGACCGCACGTCGGTGACGGAGCTGCCGGCATCGAGCAGCAGTGCGCCGAGGGTGCCGAGCAGCATGCCGACCGGCACGGTCTCGCCGTCGACGACCTCGACGTGTGCCTCGGGGCGGCCGAGGGCGTTCCGCAGGTTCGCGAGGGCGCTTCCGAGTCCGACCACGAACAACGATCGTAGGTGCTGCGCACCGCCTCCGCTGCGGGCGTCCGAGCCGCGTCGGTGCGGGCGTCCGAGCCGCGTCGCTGCGGAGGTCCGTTCCGCGGAAGCGACAGATCACCGCGGACCGTCGGCGGCCATCTGTCGCTTCCGCGGCGGGAACGGTACCCCCGGTGGGACTCGAACCCACAACTCGGCGATTTTAAGTCGCATGCCTCTACCGATTGGGCCACGGGGGCGGGCCGCAACAGCCTACCGACGCACGGAGGCGGCCACCCCGTCCGGGGTGACCGCCTCCGACGTGTCGCGGATCGCCTACTTGGCGTCGGCCGAGGCCGGCTCCGCCTGCTTCGAGACGTCCTCTGCCGGGGTGGCGTACGCCGGGCCGGCGGCACCGGCGGGCTGCCCCTCGGCCGGAGCCTGCGCGACGGCCGGGGTCGGAGCCTCGGCGGCCGGCTTCGGACGGGACGCGAACGCCTCGAACGCGGCGCGCGGGGTCTCGCGGTCGTCGAGCGACGCAATGTCGCGGCCGAGGAAGAAGCCGCCCACCCAGTCGCCGATGACACGCCACTTGCGCTCCCACGACGGCATCGCGAGGCCGTGGTAGCCGCGGTGGGCGCCCCAGGCGAGGAAGCCCTTCATCGCGAACTTGCCGGACTGGAAGACGCCGATGCCGAGACCGAGGCCGGCGACGGCGCCGAGGTTCTCGTGCTTGTAGTCGGTCGTGGCCTCGCCGCGGATGACCGCGACGAGGTTCTTCGCCAGCTGCTTCGCCTGACGCACCGCGTGCTGCGCGTTCGGCACGCAGAAGCCGCCGACACCGCCGCCCGTGAGGTCCGGGACGGCCGCGACGTCACCGCAGGCCCACGCGTCGGCGACCACGCCGTTGTCGTCGACCACCCGGAGGTCGGGCTGCACGCGGATGCGGCCGCGCTGCTCGAGCGGGAAGTCCGTGCCCTTGACCATCGGGTTCGCCATGACGCCGGCGGTCCAGACGATCAGGTCGGACTCGATGGTCTCGATCGCACCGTCGTTCGTCTTGAGCTCGCAGACACCGCCGACCGCCGAGGCGAGCTGGGTCTCGAGGTGCACGGTGGCACCGCGCTCCGCGAGGTTCTTCAGCACCCAGTGCGAGGTCTCGAGGGAGACCTCGGGCATGATGCGGCCCATCGCCTCGACGAGGTGGAAGTGGGTGTCGTCGAAGGACAGCTCCGGGTAGCTCTTCAGCAGGTCCGAGGCGAAGGAGCGGAGCTCGGCGAACACCTCGATGCCGGCGAAGCCACCGCCGACGACGACGACCGTGAGCAGACGGTCGCGCTCCGGGCCGGCCGGGAGCGTCGCCGCCTTGTGGAAGTTCGTCAGGATCTTGTCGCGGATCGCCGCGGCCTCTTCGATCGTCTTGAGACCGATCGCCTCGTCGGCGACGCCGGGGATCGGGAAGGTGCGGGAGACGGCGCCGGCCGTCATCACGATCTGGTCGTACGACTCCTGCCACGGCTCGCCCTCGGTCGGCGTGATCGTCGCGGTCCTCGTGGCGTGGTCGACGCCCGTGACCTTCGCGGTGACGACGCGCGTCTTCTTGAGGTGACGACGGTGTGCGACGACCGCGTGACGCGGCTCGATCGAACCGGCGGCGACCTCGGGGAGGAACGGCTGGTACGTCATGTACGGCAGCGGGTCGACCATCACGACCTCTGCTTCGCCCTGACGGAGGTGCTTCTCGAGCTTCCAGGCGGTGTAGAAACCGGCGTAACCGCCGCCGACGACGAGGATCTTGGGCACGGGGGATGATCTCCTAGGAGTGGGGTGGTTGCTTGCCGGGCGGCTGGTCAGACTTCGCCGCCACCCGCCCCGACTCCAGCGTCTGCGAGGACATCATACGCCCGGCACTCGCACCGGGAGGGCGACCAGGCCGCGCGCTCGAGCGCGAGGTCGCCGATGGGGTTGACGCCGGGTCCGGCGGCGAGGGCGTGGCCGACGAGTGCGTGCAGGCACTTCACACGGGTGGGCATCCCGCCGGCGCTGATCCCGGCGATCTCCTCCACGTGCTCGATCGACTCCCGATCGGCCAGGTAGGACTCGTGCGCCGCGCGGTAGGCGGCCGCGGTCTCCTCGTCCTCGAGCAGGGCCGCCAGCTCCGGCATGACCTGGTTCGCCTCGAGGGTGCTCACCGCGGCGGTCGCCGCGGGGTGGCAGAGGTAGTAGAACGTCGGGAACGGCGTGCCGTTCGACAGGCGGGGCTTCGTGGACACCACCGTCGGGTTGCCGCAGACGCAGCGCGCCGCGATCCCGACGACGTCACGGGCCGGACGGCCGAGCTGCGCCGAGACGATCTGGACGTCGCGCTCGGTGGGCGGGTCGAAGGGAGGGGTCGTCACGGGCACGTGAGCCTACCGGAGTCCCCCGCGCGCTCCTACTCCGGGTCGCCGGTGCCCGAGACGTCCGGTGCGACGAGCTGCTGCTGGGTCTTCTCGGTCAGGCCCGACTCGAGCACCGAGGACAGCATCGCCTGCACCCAGTCGACCTTCGGCGTCTGCACCGTCGAGCTCACCGGGGTCCCGGCATCGGTCCTCGGCCTGCCGTCCGACGTCGCCTGATCGGTGCCCATGACGAGGTAGCTCTCCTCGCCCGGGTACACGTAGAGCAGCCGGTCACGCGCCTGCGCCTCGATGTACGCCGGGTCGTCCCACCGGGCGACGTCCTTCTTCTTCTGGGCGACGTCGGCCTTCTGGCTCGCGACCTCGTGCTGCTGCTGCGCGATCTGCTCCTGCTGCTGGATGAGGGTCCGCAGCGACGGCGCGAGCACGACGACGAACAGCACGATGATGGCCAGCATGAGGAGGCTGAACCCGGAGAACCGCATCGAGCGGTACCACGGCTGCTCGGACGCACCCTCGGCCGGCATGGCCACGGGGATGCGGCGGACGCGGGGCTTCTGGCTGGGCACGACCCGACGATAACCCGGGTCGGTCCGAGCGGGCGGGTCGGCGCGCGGACCGCGGGCGCTCGCTCGGCGCCCTCTCAGGGCGGCCTGGAGGCGCGGGCCGGGCGGGACATGCCGCTCACGTCCGCCGAGCGGGCGGGACACGCCGCCCAGGCGCCCCGAGCGGGTCGGATGGTGCCCGCTCGGTGCAACGCCCGCAACGCCCGAGAACGACGAGACGCCGCCCTCCCGGGGGAGGACGGCGTCTCGGAGAGCGTGGCGTTACAGGGCCGCCGCGCGCGGGAAGGCCGAGCGACCGGCGTACACCGCGGCGTCGCCCAGCTCCTCCTCGATGCGGAGCAGCTGGTTGTACTTCGCGACGCGGTCCGAACGGGCCGGGGCGCCGGTCTTGATCTGGCCGCCGTCGACCGCCACCGCGATGTCCGCGATGGTGGTGTCCTCGGTCTCGCCCGAGCGGTGCGACAGGATCGCCGTCATGCCGTGGCGGTGCGCGAGGGACACGGCGTCGAGCGTCTCGGTCAGCGTGCCGATCTGGTTGACCTTGACGAGGATCGAGTTGCCGGCCTGCTCGTCGATGCCCCGCTGCAGACGCTTCGGGTTCGTGACGTACAGGTCGTCGCCGACGAGCTGGAGCTTCGAGCCGAGCTCGGCGGTGAGGTGCTTCCAGCCCTCCCAGTCGTCCTCGGCCAGGGCGTCCTCGATGGTCACGAGCGGGTAGTTCGCGACGAGGTCCGAGAAGTACCCGGTGAACTCCTCGCTCGAGAGCTGCTTGCCCTCGAACGCGTACGTGCCGTCGTGGAAGAACTCGGTCGCGGCGACGTCGAGGCCGAGCGCGATGTCCTTGCCCGGCGTGAAGCCGGCCTTCTCGATCGCGGCGAGCAGGAAGTCGAGCGCGGCACGGTTCGACGCGAGCTCCGGCGCGAAGCCGCCCTCGTCGCCGAGGCCGGTCGCGAGACCCTGCTTCTTCAGCTCGCCCTTGAGGGCGTGGTAGGTCTCGACGCCCCAGCGGAGCGCCTCCGAGAAGGACTCGGCACCGTAGGGCACCAGGAAGAACTCCTGGATGTCGACGTTGGTGTCGGCGTGGGCGCCACCGTTGACGACGTTCATGAGCGGCACCGGCAGGGTGTGCGCGTTGGGGCCGCCGAGGTAGCGGAACAGCGGGAGGTCGGCGGAGTCGGCGGCCGCCCGCGCCACCGCGAGCGAGGCGCCGAGGATCGCGTTCGCGCCCAGACGCGACTTGTTCTCGGTGCCGTCGAGCTCGATGAGCGCGGCGTCGACGAGGCGCTGGTCGGTGGCGTCGAAGCCCTCGAGCGCCGGGCCGATCTCGTCGAGGACGGCGTCGACGGCCTTGAGGACGCCCTTGCCGCCGTAGCGGTTGGCGTCGCCGTCGCGGAGCTCGTACGCCTCGAACGCGCCGGTGGAGGCACCGGATGGGACGAGCGCGCGCGAGACGACGCCGTCGTCGAGGAGGACCTCGACCTCGACCGTCGGGTTGCCTCGGGAATCGAGGACTTCGCGTGCTCCTACGGCATCGATCACGGCCACGGGGTACTCCCTACACGTTCGGTTGTGGTGATTGCGGGTCGATCCTACCGACGCCGGGTGGACGGCATGCCCGGGAGGCGTCCGGTGTGGACGGATCAGGCGAGCGGCCGGAACTCCACGCCTTCGAGGGACGGGGTGTCGGCGTGCACCGTGGCGAACGCGTCGAACCCCTGCGCGAGGAGCCCCGCCAGCAGGTTCTTCGTGTTCTTCGTCCGGCGTTCGAGCCGCACGCGGCGGTGCGACGCCAACGCCTCCGCCTTCAGCGCGGCGAGCCGCACCGGGTCGACGTCCTTGTCGTACACGAGCACGACGGCGTCGGACTCGGCCGAAGCGGGCAGGGTCACGAGGTCGACGAGCCGTTCGAAGCCGAGGGAGAACCCGACCGCCGGGACGTCCTGGCCGAGGAAGCGCCCGATCATCCCGTCGTAGCGGCCGCCCCCACCGAGGCTGTAGCCGAAGTCGGGGTGCGCGACCTCGAAGATGGTGCCGGTGTAGTACCCCATGCCGCGCACGAGCGTCGGGTCGAACCGCAGGTCGACGCCGGGCAGGGCCTCGCGGAGGCGGAGCAGGTCGGCGAAGGCATCGGCGTCGAGCCACGGCGCGCCCTCGACGGCGGACCAGTCCGCGGCCTCGAGCGTGCGGATCGTCTCCTCGAGACCGGGCAGTTCGGCGCCGACGGTCTCGCGGAGTTCCGCGGCCACCCCCTCCGCGCCGATCTTGTCGAGCTTGTCGACCGTGATGAGCGCCCGGTCGGCGTCGGCCGGGTCGGTGATGCCCCACGACGCGAGGAGCGCCACGAGGATCCGGCGGTCGTTGATCCGGATCGTGGTGCCGGCGATGCCGAGCGCGTCGAGCGCCGCGGTCGTCGCACGGATCAGCTCGATCTCGGCGAGCTGCCCGGGCTCCCCCAGCACGTCGATGTCGCACTGCACGAACTGGCGGTAGCGACCCTTCTGCGGCCGCTCCGCCCGCCACACCGGCGCGATCTGCACCGACCGGAACACCGACGGCAGCTTGGCGCGGTGGGTGGCGTAGAACCGCGCGAGCGGGACCGTGAGGTCGAAGCGCAGCCCGAGGTCCGCGAGGTCGAGGGGCGCCTCGGCGCCGCGGAGGTCGGCCGTCGTGAGCCCGCGCTTCATGACGGCGAAGGCGAGCTTTTCGTTGTCGCCGCCGAGACCCGAGTGCAGGCGTGCGGCGTCCTCGACGACGGGGGTCTCGATCTCGTCGAACCCGTGACGGGCGTACACCCCGCGGATCACCCCGAGCACGTGCTCCCGGCGGGCCTTGTCGGCGGGGAGGTGGTCACGCATGCCACGAGGGGCCGTCACGGTGGTCGCCATACCGACGATTCTGGCAGAGCGGGAAAAGGGTGTTGCGCCGCACGCCGGTTGCCTGATATGTTCCATGCAGAACGTCGGTCCGGTGAGTGCCTGATCCACCCATCGGACCGATCGCGAGGGCGGCGTGCTGCAGTTCGCCCCGCGGTTCGAGCGGGTCTCCCTGCCGACATCGTCCCTGACGGTCTCGGTGACCCGCTCACGGGCGCCCTCCTTTTCGGGTTGGGAGGGCGCCCGTTCCCACGCGACGTCCCTTCCCAGGACGGACGCACCGTCATCCGGACCGGCCGGTCACCCGCCGCTCACCCGACAGCGCGCGCCTCCGCCTCCAACCGGGACACCGCCGCCCGCAGACTCGCGACCGGGTCCACCCCAGCGCCCCGCGCAGCCGCGACGTCCGCCAGCAGCGCCGCGCCCCACTCCGCATCCACGCCGTCCGGCCGGTCGACCGTGGCGGACGGGCGCCGTGCCTCCGGACCCTGCGGCGCGACCGACGCGAGCACCGCGTCCTCGTCACCACGTTCCTCCAGGCGTTCGAGCAGCTTCACCGCACGCTCGAGCGGGGGCATCGCCCGCGGCACCCCGTCGAACGGACTGCGTCGCCCCGCCTTCTCCGCGGCCTTCGCGGCACGCCAGACGCGGACGACGTCCTCCTCGGTGTCCGCCCGCTCGTCCCCGAACACGTGGGGGTGGCGCCGGACCATCTTGTCCCGCACGCCGGCGGCGACGTCCTCGAGGTCGAACCGGCCGGCGGCGGCCGCGAGCCCGGCGTGCAACACCACCTGGTACAGCACGTCGCCGAGTTCCTCGCGCAGGTCCTCCGTGCTGCCGTCGTCGATGGCGTCGACGAGCTCGTACGACTCCTCGACCGCGTACCTGGCGAGGGAGGCGTGGGTCTGCGCCCGGTTCCACACGCACCCGGAGTCCGGGGCGAGCAGGCGGTCGACGACGGCGACGAGGTCCGAGACGGCGGTCATGGCGCCATGCTCGCACGCAGCCGCCTCCGGTAGGCTGGCCGAGGTGTGTCGGGAAGTCTGGTCGACGGACTGTTCACCGAACCCACTGACCGGAGCTCCATGTCGGCACTCGTCCGTTCTCCCCGTTTCAGCGCCATCGCGCTCCTCACCGCCGCCGTGCTCGGCCTCGTGGTGGCGAACTCGCCCCTCGGCCCCGGCCTCGAACGGGCGCTCGACGCCCACTCGCCGTGGGGCGCGGTCGGACTCGACCTGTCGGTGTCGCACTGGATCAGCGACGGGCTGCTCGCGGTGTTCTTCCTGCTCGTGGCCATCGAGCTGAAGCAGGAGCTCCTCGACGGCGAGCTGTCGAACCCGAAGACCGCGGTCATCCCGGCGATCGCGGCGGTGGGCGGCGTGGTCGTCCCGGCGACCGTCTACCTCGCGATCACCGCCGGAACGCCCTACCTGCACGGCTGGCCGATCCCCACGGCGACCGACATCGCGTTCGCGCTCGGTGTCCTGGCGATGTTCGGCCGGGGCCTGCCGTCGACGCTCCGGGTGTTCCTGCTCGCCCTCGCCGTGCTCGACGACCTCATCGCGATCATCATCATCGCGGTCGTGTTCGCGCACGGTACCGACTTCCTGGCCCTCGGCGGCGCGGTCGTCGCCCTCGTCGTCTTCGCCGCGCTCGGTCGACTGCTGCGGCCGGGCCGGACCGGTCAGGGGTGGATCCTCGCGGCGATGGTCCTGGTCGGCCTCGCGACGTGGTGGCTCGTGTACCACTCGGGCGTGCACGCGACCATCGCCGGCGTCGCGCTCGGCCTCGTCCTGCCCCGGCGCCCCGGGCACACCGTGTACGACCGGGTCGAGCCGTGGTCGAACGGCGTGGTGCTGCCGCTCTTCGCCTTCGCGTCCGCAGCCGTCGCGATCCCGAGCGTCGGCCTCGGCGAACTGTCCCCGGCGTTCTGGGCGGTCGTGCTCGCGCTGCCGGTCGGCAAGGTGGTCGGCATCACGCTGTTCGGCTCGGTGGCCACCCGGCTGTTCCGGGCGCCCGGGCGGTCGACGCTGTCGTTCGGCTCGATCGTCACGGTGAGCGTGCTGGGCGGCATCGGCTTCACCGTGTCCCTGCTCATGAACGAGCTCGCCTTCGCCGGCGACGAGGGCGTCCTCGACGAGGGCGTGCTCGCGGTGCTCGTCGGTTCCGGGATCGCCATCGTCGCCTCGGCGGTGCTCGTCAGCGTGCGGGCTCGCCGCCACCGGGCGCGCCGGGAGCTGTCCGAGGCGGAGGCGACCGAGTAGCGGTCGCCCCGGGACGGACGGGCGCGACCCGCTCAGCGGCAACGCGAAGCGTTGCGCGGGGTGCGCCGACCGAGCCTGCGAGGGAGGACGGTGCCAGCCGGCACCGCGCCTCCCGTCCGACGTCGTGTCCCGTCGCGTCGCGTCGCTAGGCGGCGGTGGTCTCCGCGGGCGTCTTCGACGCCCCGTAGACGGCCGTCAGGATGCTCTCCACCCACTCGATGAGCCCGTCGTCGGGCAGCGTCTCGCCGTGCGGCTTCGGCAGCGGGATGCTCGTCGCGTTCTGCTGCGGGAACCACCGCGCACCGGGGAACATGCGCTTCAGCCGGACCTGCGCCGAGTCGGCGAGCTCCTTGCCCGCGACGCGCAGGTTCGACCCCATCACGACGACGTCGGACAGGCCGACCTGCTGCGCCATCCGGCGGAGCCGCGAGACCTCGACGAGCGTGAGCACGGCCTGCGGCGGCTGCCCGTACCGGTCGGTGAGCTCGTCCAGCACCATGTCGATCGCCTCGTGCTGCGCGGCCGGGGCCGACGCGGCGGACAGTTTCTGGTACGCCTCGAGCCGGAGCCGCTCGGACTCCACGTAGTCCTCCGGGATGTGGGCGTCGACGGGGATCTCGAGCCGCAGCTCGGTCTGCCCCTCCGCCACGTCGCCGCGGAACTGCGACACGGCCTCGCCGATCATGCGCAGGTACAGGTCGAACCCAACGCCCGCGATGTGCCCGGACTGCTCGCCGCCGAGCAGGTTGCCCGCGCCGCGGATCTCGAGGTCCTTCATGGCGACCTGCATGCCCGCGCCGAGCTCGTTGTTCGCGGCGATCGTCTCGAGGCGGTCCTGGGCCGTCTCCGACAGGGGCTTCTCGGCGTCGTAGAGGAAGTACGCGTAGCCGCGCTCGCGGCCACGACCCACGCGACCGCGGAGCTGGTGCAGCTGGGAGAGCCCGTACTTGTCCGCCTTGTCGATGATGAGCGTGTTCGCGTTCGCGATGTCGAGCCCGGTCTCGACGATCGTCGTGGAGACCAGCACGTCGAACTTCCGCTCCCAGAAGTCGACCATCACCTGCTCGAGGGTCTGCTCGGACATCTGCCCGTGCGCGACCTGGATGCGGGCCTCCGGGACGATCTCGGCGAGGTGCGACGCGACGGACTGGATGTCCTTGACGCGGTTGTGCACGTAGAACACCTGGCCCTCACGGAGCAGTTCGCGCCGGATCGCCGCGGCGACCTGCAGGTCGGACTGCGGGCCGACGAACGTCAGGATCGGGTGGCGGTCCTCGGGCGGGGTCGCCAGCGTCGACATCTCGCGGATGCCGGTGACCGCCATCTCCAGCGAACGCGGGATCGGGGTCGCGGACATCGCCAGGACGTCGACGTTCGTCTTGAGCTTCTTGAGCTGGTCCTTGTGCTCGACGCCGAACCGCTGCTCCTCGTCGATGATGACCAGGCCGACGTCCTTGAACTGCACGTTCTGCGACAGGATGCGGTGCGTGCCGATGACGATGTCGACCGTGCCGTCGGCGAGCCCCGCGATGGTCTCCTTCGACTCCTTCTCGGACTGGAACCGGCTGAGGGCGCGGAGGTGCACCGGGAACCCGGCGAACCGCTCCTGGAACGTCTCCATGTGCTGGCGGACGAGCAGCGTCGTCGGCACGAGGACGGCGACCTGCTTGCCGTCCTGCACCGCCTTGAACGCGGCTCGGATCGCGACCTCGGTCTTGCCGTAGCCGACGTCGCCGGAGAGCAGGCGGTCCATCGGGATCGGGCGCTCCATGTCGCGCTTGATCTCGTCGATGGTCGTGAGCTGGTCGGCGGTCTCGGCGAACGGGAACGCCTCCTCCAGCTCACGCTGCCACGGGGTGTCCGGGCCGAACGCGTGCCCCTTCGACGCCATGCGCGCCGAGTAGAGCTTCACCAGGTCGACCGCGATGTCGCGGACGGCCTTGCGCGCCTTCGACTTCGCGGCGGCCCAGTCCGAGCCGCCCATCTTCGACAGCGTCGGCGACTCGCCGCCGACGTAGCGGGACAGCTGGTCGAGCTGGTCGGTCGGGACGAACAGCTTGTCGCCCGGGTACCCGCGCTTCGACGGCGCGTACTCGAGCACGAGGTACTCGCGCTGCGTCTTCACCGCGTTGCGGCCGCCGGAACTCACCTCGCGGCTGACCAGCTCGACGAACTTGCCGATGCCGTGCGTGGCGTGCACGACGACGTCGCCAGGCTTGAGCTGCAGCGGGTCGACCACGTTCTTGCGGCGTCCGGCGAGCTTCTTCACCGTGCGGGCGCCCTGCTGGACGCTCCGGCCGTAGAACTCGGCCTCGCTGAGGACGGCGATGCGCGGGTCCGGGATGGCGAAGCCGTGCTCGACCGACGCGGTGGCGACGATCGCGACGCCCGGCTCCGGCGGCGCGGTGAGGTCCTCGGCGCGCGCGGCGACGCCGGCCTCGGCCAGGACCTGCACGGCGCGCTCCACGAGCCCCTTGCCCTGCGCGGTGACGACGACCGCCCAGCCGTCGTCGGCGAGCCGCTTGACGTGCTCCACGGCGCCGTCGGCGCTGCCTGCGAAGCTCGGGATCGCCTCGGCGCGGACCCGGATGTACTCCCCCGCCTCGTCCGCCGCCTCGGCGTCGGTCAGGATGCGGTCGCGGTCCCCCTCGTCCATGCCGGAGTCGAACGGGGTCACCGTCCACCAGGTGCGCTGCCCGCGGCCGTTCTTCAGCTGCTGCACGGTGAGGAAGTTCCCCGCGTCGAGGTCGATCGGCGCCTGCGCACCGGCGACCGCGGCACTCCACGCGGCCTGCAGGAACTCGGTGTTCGTCTCGGCCAGGCTGTGCGCACGACCGCTGACCCGTTCGGGCGAGAGCACCGCGATCGTCGCGGTCTCGGGCAGGTAGGACGTGATCGGCACGAGGTCCTGCACGAGCGCCGGCGCGAGCGACTCCATGCCCTCGACCGGGATCCCCTCGGCGACCTTCGCGAGCATCTGCGACAGGTTCGGGAACTCGTGCAGCATCTCGCGGGCCCGCTGCCGCACGTCGTCGCTGAGCAGCAGTTCGCGGGAGGCGGTGAGCTCGACCTCGCCGAGGTCCTCGTCGGTGGTGCGCTGGTCGGCGACGGAGAACGCCTTGACCGCTTCGATCTCGTCGCCGAAGAAGTCGACGCGGACCGGGTGGTCGGCGGTCGGCGGGAAGACGTCGAGGATGCCGCCGCGCACGGCGAACTCCCCGCGTCGGGTGACGAGGTCGACCCGGGCGTAGGCGAGGTCGACGAGCTGCGACGCGATGCCGCCGAGGTCGTTGCCGCGCGATCCCGTGCGGAGCACGACGGGCGCGAGCGAGGTGAGGTTGCCCGCGATCGGCTGGAGGGCGGCCCGGACGCTGGCGACGACGACGGTCGTGCGGCGGTCGGCCGGATCGGCGTCCTGCCACGCGGCCAGCCTGCGGAGGGTCGCGATGCGGGTGCCGACGGTCTGCGGACTCGGGCTGAGCCGCTCGTGCGGCAGCGTCTCCCATGCCGGGAACTCGAGCACGTCGGCGTCGGGGACGGTGCAGCTCACGGCGTCGCGCACCGCCTCGGCCTCGCGACCGGTGGCCGTGATCACGAAGAGGCACTGCGGACCGGTGCGCTCCGCCAGCAGCGCGCCGAGGAGCGGCACGCGCAGCCCGTCGACGACGGAGAAGTCGGCGTCGCGGTTCGCCGTGCGGAGGACGCGATCGAACGCGGAGGAGCGCGTGAGCGCAGGGATGATGCCCGAGATCGTCACTCAGACGATGGTACCGGCGGCCACCGACAGCGGTCGCGGCGTGCGCAGCGGGCGAACAGACCCGCTCGGAGTCATCGGCGGCGCAGCGCTCAGGACGGGGCGTGGATGCGCTGCTGCGCGGCGAGGAGGCCGAGGTCCGCGATCGCCTCGACCGCGTCCGCACCGTCGGCGAGGAGGTTCGGCAGCGTCTTCTTCTCGGTCGGGGAGAAGTCCCGCAGCACGTAGTCGGCCGGGTCCTGGCGACCCGGGGGACGGCCGATGCCGATCCGCACCCGGGTGAACTCGTTCGTGCCGGTCGCCTTGATGATGTCGCGGAGGCCGTTGTGGCCGCCGTGCCCACCGTTGCCCTTGAGGCGGACGGTGTCGTACGGCAGGTCGAGCTCGTCGTGCACGACGACCAGGTCGGCCGGTGTCGCGCTGTAGAACCCGAGGACCGACGACACGGGCCCGCCCGAGGTGTTCATGAACGATCCCGGCTTCGCGAGCACGAGACGCGGACCGCCCGGCACCAGACGCCCCTCGGCGACCTGGTTCGGGGTCTTGTGCTTCTTGAACGTCGCGCCCATGCGGGCGGCGAGTTCGTCGAGGACCATCTGGCCGACGTTGTGACGGTTGCCGGCGTAACCGGGCCCGGGGTTCCCGAGCCCGACCACGACCAGGATGCGATCCGCCATCAGCGTCGGCCAGGTGATCCGCGAGGGTCTTACTCGGAGTCGGACTCGGTCGACTCGGCGCCGGCCTCGGCACCCGCCTCGGCGGAGGCCTCGTCGGCGGCGTCGTCGGCGGCGGTGCCGCGCGGCGTGACGATCGAGACGACGAGGGTGTCGCCCTCGGTCTCGAGCTCGGCGCCGGCCGGGAGGGTGACGTCGGCGGCACGGACCTGCGCGCCGTCCTCGAGACCCTCGACGTCCACGACGACGTGCTCCGGGATGTCGGTCGCCTCGACGAGGAGGGACAGCGTCGCCTCGTCCTGGACGTGGATGGTGCCCGCGGAGGACTCGCCCTCGACGACGACCGGCACGGAGACCGTGACCTTCTCGCCGCGACGGACGACGACGAGGTCGATGTGCTCGATGATCTGGCGCACCGGGTCGCGCTGGACGTCCTTGACGAGGGCGAGCTGCGCCGCGCCCTCGATGTCGAGGTCGACGACCGCGTTCGCCGTACGGACGAGCAGCATCGTCTCGTGGCCCGGGAGGGTGATGTGCTGCGGCTCGGTGCCGTGGCCGTAGACGACCGCGGGGATCTGGTCGTTCGCGCGGATCTTCCGGGCAGCGCCCTTGCCGAACTTGGTGCGGATCTCCGCTGCGAGCTTGGTGTAGTCGGCCATGGTGCCTCCTGGTCTCGGGGACGACACCGGGGTGCCGGCATCGTGGGGGTCTGTGGTGTTGCAACTCGAACGCGTGCACGCGTGAGGAACGTTCCCAGGTCTGGCCGGGTCTCCCACCGCGTCGATCACGGCCGCGCACGCGCGGCCCTCGCCGAAGTCGGTTCCCGAGTCTAGCAGGACGCCTCCGGGCGTGTCGCACCGTCGCGACGGGAGGCGCGCGTGGGCTCAGCGTCCGACGTCGCGACGGTGCCGCTGCGCGGCCCGGAGGACCTCGCGGGCGCGGTCGCTCGCCTCCTCCGCCTCGTCCCGCGCCCGTTCGGCGCGCTCGACGTCCGCTCCGGCCTCGGCGAGCTGTCGTTCGAGGTCGGCGCGGCGTTCCTCCGCGGCCCCCAGGTCGGCCTCGGCCGCGTCGAGCGCCGCGTCGGCCTCGCGGGAGGCGGCGCGGGCCTCGGCCTCGGCCTCGCGCGCGGCACGGCGTCCGGCGGCGGGGTCCGCCTCCGGCTCGGCCGCCGACCCCGCCGTCGTGCCCGGCGTCTGCTCCGGTCCGGCCGGCCGGGAGGCGCGGCTCGGCTTCCGGGGTCGACGCGCGCTGGTGATCGGGATGGGCGGGGCGTCGCTGCCCGCCCACGCGTCCGGCACCGCGTCCGGGTCGGCCAGGGCGCCGTCGAGGTCGACGTCGTCGAACCCGGCGCTCTCGAGCGGCCGGACGAGCAGACCGGACCGGACGGCGGCGCCCGCGTGCGGGTCGGCCATGGCCGCCTCGATGGTCGCGCGGACCTGGTCGAGCACGGCCGGCGTCAGGGGGTGTCCGGCGTCGGCGGCGAGGTCGGCTCCGGCCTGCGCCAGGGCGTCCACCACGCCGGCCCGTTGCTGGCGGAGCCGTAGGATGGCGGCCGGGTCCGCGCTCGCCTGGGCGTCGCGGATCGCCGGGCCGAGTTCGACCGCATCGTCGAGGGCGCCCTCGTGCGCGAGGAGGTCGATGACCCACGCCGCCGGCGCGGGCTTCCGCAGCCCGCCGATCGCGGTGGCGAGCTCCCGGTCGTCCTTCCGCTCGGCCCGCTGACGGGCGGTGCGCTCCCGGACGAAGTCCGCGGGCGCGACGAGGAGCAGTTCCCTCGCCACGTCCGCGAATGCCATGCCCCCAGCATGCCCGGCGGCTCATCCGTGCTCTCGTCGATGGAGCAGAAGACGTCGGGGGCGGCGAGCGGAGGCGACGATTCCTGCTCCATCGACGATGTGGGCGCGGGACTACCAGTCGTGGACGGTGCCGTCGGCCAGTCGGTTGAACGGCAGGTACGCCTGCTCGTACGGGTACTTCCCCGCCTCGTCGACGTCGAGCGACACCCCGAGGCCCGGCTCGTCGCCGGGGTGCAGGTAGCCGTCCGTGAAGGTGAACGTCTGGTGGAACACCTGGTTCGTCTTCGGGCCGTGCTGCATGTACTCCTGGATGCCGAAGTTGTGGATGGCCATCCCGAGGTGCATCTGCGCCGCCAGGCCCACCGGGGAGATGTCGGTCGGCCCGTGGAAGCCCGACTTGATCTGGTACATCGCGGCGTAGTCCATCGTCTTCCGCAGCGGGGTGACGCCCCCCATGTGCGTGACGGCACCGCGGACGTAGTCGATGAGCTGGTCGCGGATGATGTCCTTGAAGTCCCAGATCGTGTTGAAGACCTCGCCGATCGCGAGCGGCGTCGTGGTGTGCTGCCGGACGAGCTTGAGGGCCTCCTGGTTCTCCGCCGGGGTACAGTCCTCGAGCCAGAACAGGTCGTACGGCTCGAGGCTCTTGCCGAGCTTCGCCGCCTGCAGCGGGGTCATCCGGTGGTGGCCGTCGTGCAGCAGCGGCAGCTCGGGACCGAACTCGTTCCGGACGGCCTCGAACACGGTCGGCACGTGGCGCAGGTAGGCGCGGGTGTCCCAGTCCTCCATCGCCGGGAACGCCCCGCGCTGCGCCGGCTCGAAGTCGTACCGGACGCCGGCGTTGCCCTCGGTGGTCGCGTTGCTGGCGATGCCGTAGATGCTCTCGAGCCCGGGCACCCCGGTCTGCACGCGGATGGAGCGGTAGCCCTCCGCCTGGTGCTCGCGGATCGAGTCGAACAGCTCGGGCAGCTCCTTGCCGGACGCATGCCCGTACGCCATGAGCCCGGTCCGCGATGCGCCGCCGAGCAGCTGGTAGAGCGGCATGCCGGCGACCTTGCCCTTGATGTCCCAGAGCGCCATGTCGACGGCGGCGATCGCGGCCATCGTCACCGGACCGCGGCGCCAGTACGACGACCGGTACAGGAACTGCCACGCGTCCTCGATGCGGGAGGCGTCCCGGCCGGCGAGCAGCGGCACGACGTGCTCGGACAGGTACGCGGCGACGGCGAGCTCGCGGCCGTTCAGCGTCGCGTCGCCGAGCCCGGTGACGCCGTCGGCGGTGGTGACCTTCAGCGTGACGAAGTTCCGGTTCGGGCTCGTGACGATGACCTCGGCGCGGTCGATGAGCTGCCCGCGGTCGGTGGAGGCCCAGGTGTCCGGGCGACCGGCGGTGGGGTCGCTCGCCGCTCCCCCGTCGCCGGCGCCGGGCACGGGCGCGGCCGGGTTCGTGGTGCTCGTCTGGCTCATCGGAGGACTCCTTCGTCGACGGGTCCGCGAGCAGGTGCCGCGGCGGTGCGGATGCGGTCGGCCGCCGCGGTGACGGCGGCGACCACGGGGGTGGTGTCGAGGTCGGGCGCGATCACGGCGAGGACGTCGTGCACGTCCGAGTCTGGCCCGGGTGCGCCGGGGTCGGTCACGAGGTCGGACTGCTCGGTGCAGTGCAGCCACCACGCGGCGATGGCGGTCGCGGCACCCGGTCCGATGCCGGCCCCGGGGTCGCGCGCGAGCCGCCGCCGGACGACGTCGACCACCCGGACCGGCAGCTTCTCCGAGCCGCCGGACGCGATCTGGCCGAGGGTGTGCCGGATGCGCGGGTTCGCGAACCGGTCGACGAGGGCGGCCCGTGCCGCCGTCACCTCGTCGGGCGGCAACGGCAGTTCGGCGGCGGCCTCGTCCCAGAGCTGCTCGACGGCGTCGCGGCACCGCGGGTCGTCCATCGCCGACGCGACCGTCTCGTGTCCGAGCCGGAGCCCGAGGGAGGCCAGCAGGGAGTGCGCCCCGTTCAGCAGCCAGAGCTTGCGCTGCTCGTACGGGGTGACGTCGTCGACGAGCCGCACGCCCGCGCTCTCCCACGCGGGCCGGTCGACCCCGTCGAAGGCGTCCTCGAGCACCCACTCGGCGAACGGCTCGGTGACCACCGGCACCCGGTCACCCGGGAGCGCGCCGGGCAGGTCGGCGAGCCCCGCGACGTCCTCGTCGGTCGTCGCCGGGGTGATCCGATCCACCATGGACGACGGGAACGCGACGGTCTCCTCGATCCAGGCCCGGAGTCCGTCGTCGTCGACGGCGTCGAGCACCGCCGTGCGCAGGACCTCGCCGTTGTGCGTGAGGTTGTCGAGGCTCACCAGGGCGATCCGTCCGGCGCCGGCATCCCGGCGGGCGGCGAGCCCGTCGACCAGGCGGGCCGGCACGTCGGAGCCGCTCCGGTACCCGGCCTCGGTGACCGTCAGGGTGACGATCGTCGTCTCCGGGGACGCGACCACGCGCCTCCAGGCCGCCTCGTCGCTGCCCGGGTGGGCGGCGACGATCGTGTCGACGACCCGGGCCTCGTCGCCGGACGCGCCCCTGGTGACGAGCGTGTACCGGCAGTCCTGCGCCGCCAGTGCCTCGGCGGCGGCCGGTGAGCGCCCGGTGAAGGCGGTGATCCCCCACGGCTCGCCCTCCGCCCGCTGCGTGTACCAGGCGAGGTGGGCTCGCGCGAAGGCCCCCACCCCGAGGTGTGCGATGCCGGCACGACGCCTCATGCGGCCACCGGGACGAGGGAGCGCAGGTAGGCCAGGTTGTCGGCGGTGCGCTCGGCCAGCGGCAGGTCCGTGGAGAAGTCCTCGATCGTCACCCACCCGTCGTACCCGACCTGGCGGAGCGTGTCGAGGTACTCCGACACGGACGCCTGGCCGTCGCGCAGCGGTGCCCACTCGTTCCGCCAGATGCGGCTGCCGTCGGCGCGGGTGTCCCCGGTGTCGACCCAGCGGGCGTTCTTGACGTGGGCGTGGGCGAGGTACGGCCCGAGGAGCTCGAACGCGGCGAGGTGGTCCTCGTACCCCTCGACGACGAGGTTGCCGAGGTCGTGGATGACGCCGACGTGCGCCGGGTCGAGGCCGTCGACCATGCGCAGGGCGGCCGACGCCGAGGGCGTGATCGTCATGTGGTGCAGTTCGACGAGCGCCCTGACGCCGAGGTCGGCGGCACGCTCGGCCGCCCACTCGAGGTCGGCCCGCGTGCGGTCGAACAGCTGCGGGTAGCTCTCGCCGGTGCGTTCGCGCTCGCGGCGGTACATCGGCATGGTGACGCGCACCTGCCGCGCGCCGAGGTCGCTCGTGACACGGAGCATCGTCTCGACGCCCTCCCGGTCCGACACGGGCCGGTACCCGCCGATGCCGGAGTACTCCAGGCCTGCCGCGTCGGTGGTGCGCGCGATCTCGCCGATCTGGTCGGCGATGCCGCTGTACTGCCACGTCGAGCGGTTGCCGGCCCAGAAGCCGGAGGAGTCGTCCTCGGTGCGGTCGTCGACGATCCGCCACTCGATGCCGTCCCACCCCTGCTCGGCGAGGGTCTCCGCCGCCTGCGATGGGGTCCAGTCCGGGGTGGACGCGGTGAACACGGAGAACTTCATCGGGTGGCTCCTTCGGTGGCTGCGGGTGCGCCGACGACCGGGACGACGTCGTCGTACCGCCCCTCGATGACGTCGTCGATGCGGACGGGCCGGCCGAGCGTCGCGCTGACGTAGAGCCCGCGGACGGTCGCGAGCGACACGAGCGCCGCGTCGACCGTCACCCCCGGGTCACGCCCCTCGCGGATCGCGGCGACGATGTCCGTGTACTGGCGCGCGTGCCCGGCGGCGAAGTGGTCCGGCTCGGCGGGACCGCCCACGACGTGCTCGGGCGGGACGACCTCGTCCTTCTGGTCGACGGCGTCCGCGACGGCGGTGGCGTTCGCCGTGGTGGACGCCGACTCGAGCGTCGCGGCGTCCGGTGCGACGTGGAAGTACGCGAGCCGGTCGTCGTCGACGATCGCGGAGCCGTGCGTGCCGTAGACCGCGTACCGCGCCGAGAGGCCCGGGTACGCGGCGGTCGTGCAGTGGATGACGCCCAACGCTCCGCCCTGGAAGCGCACCGTGGCGACGGCGGTGTCCTCGACCTCGATGCGGTCGTGCGCGAGCAGCCCGGTCTGCGCCGAGATCTCCTCGGGGCGGCCGAGCGCCCAGACGAGCAGGTCGACGGTGTGCACGCCCTGGTTCATCACCGCGCCGCCGCCGTCGAGCTCCCAGGTGCCGCGCCAGTCGCCGGAGTCGTAGTAGCCCTGCGACCGGTACCAGGCGACGCTCGCGAGGCCGGAGGTCACGGTGCCGAAGCGCCCGTCGTGTGCGGCACCCGCGACGGCGACGGACGCCGGGTCGAAGCGGTGCTGGCTGATGACGCTGGTGACGAGTCCCCGCGCGCGGGCGTCGGCGGCCAGTCGGGCGATCTCGCGGGCCCTCGGCATGGTGGTGTCGAGCGGCTTCTCGATGACGACGTGCTTGCCGGCGGCGAGCGCCGCCTCGGCCAGCTGCACGTGCATGCCGGAGGGCGAGCAGATGGCGACGACGTCGATCTCGGTCTCGGCGATGGCCTGCTCGATCGTCTCGGTGCTGATCGGGCGGGCGACGCCCATCGCCTCGAGCTCGTCGGCGGCACCGGTGGCGGCGGCGGGGACGGCGTCGACGAGGGCGACGACGTCGAGGTCGTCGTGCTGCACGGCGACGCGGGCGTGGTGGCGCCCGATCACGCCGGCGCCGACGACGGCGAGGCGGAGCGGTGCGGTGTTCGCGGAGGGTGTGTTCGTGGTGGTCATCGCAGGGTGATCCCGATCTGGTCGGTGAGCGTGCGGAGGGCCCGGCCGGCGCGGCCGAAGGCCGCGGGGCCGGAGAACCCGCCGAGGGAGGTGAAGTCGCTGAGGTGCGGCTCGAGGGACGCGTAGCCGGTGTAGCCGGCGTCGCGGAGGGCGGTGAGGGTCTCGAGGAGTTCGCCGTCGCCCTCGCCTGCCGGCACGACGGAGCCGTCGGCGGCGACCGCGTCCTTGACCTGCAGGTAGTCGACGTACGGGGCGAGTTGCGCCCAGCCGTCGGTGAACGGCCGGACGCCGCACTGCACGTAGTTCGCGTTGTCCCACGCGAGCCGGAGCGACGCCGACCCGACGGACTCGACGACGTCGAGCACCCGGTCGGGCACGTCGCCGTAGATGTCCTTCTCGTTCTCGTGCAGCAGCGTCACGCCCTCGCGTTCGGCGAGGTCGGCGAGCGATCGCATCCGGACGAGCACGTCGTCGCGGACGTCCTCGGCCCGGCGGCCCTCGTGGTAGAACGAGAAGATCCGGATGTTCGTGGTGCCGAGCGCGTGCGCCGCGGCGATCGCCCGGCCGAGCCGCTCGACCTCGTGCTCGACGGGCTCGTCGACGGACACCTTGCCGATCGGCGAGGCGATCGCCGAGACGCTCTGGCCCCGTTCCTCGAGCAGGGCGTGGAGACCGGCGAGCTGGTCCTCGTCGAGGTCGACCGCGTTCACCCCCCAGGCGCTCCGCACCTCGATGGCGGAGGCGCCGAGCGCCTGCAGCACCGCGACCTGGATCGCCGGGTCGGCGTCGATCTCGTCTCCGAAGCCGGAGAGCTCCCATGTGAACTCGCTCATTGCGTTCCCTTCGTGACGACCAGCGTGGGTGACGGGGCGGGCTGGCACCGCGCCTCCAGGCCGGTCTGTGGACGGTTGCGGCTGTGCACAGCGCTACTTGACGGAACCGGCGGTGAGCCCGCCGACCAGGTAGCGCTGGAAGACCAGGTAGAGCGCGACGACCGGAACGGCGCAGACGATCGAGGCGGCCATCATCTGGCCGTAGATCGGGACGGCGCCGCCCTCCTGGGTGGTGCCGAGCACCTGGAGCACCACGGCGACGGTGCGCGTGTTCGGGGTCGTCATGATCGTGGAGAACAGCACGTCGTTCCAGCCGAGCAGGAAGGCGAAGATCGCCGAGACGACGATGCCGGGCCAGGACAGCGGGAGGACGACGCTGCGGAGGATGCGGCCGCTGGACGCGCCGTCGATGCGCGCAGCCTCCTCGAGCTCCTTCGGCAGACCGCGGAGGTACGTGACCATCACCCACGTGGAGAACGGCAGGGCGAACGTCAGGTACGTGACGAAGAGCCCCCAGCGGGTGCCGATGATCTGCACCCCGGTCGCACTGGCGATGTTCGAGAACACCACGAACACGGGCAGGAGCAGGAGCGTGCCCGGGATGGACTGCAGAGCGAGCAGGCCACGGAGGATGGTGAGTCGGCCGAGGAACCGGAAGCGGACGAGCACGTACGCGGTGGACACGGCGAGCGCCGCACTCGCGACGGCGACCGCGCCGGCGGTGAGCATCGAGTTCACCAGGCCCTGGCCGAGCGCCACGGTCTGCCAGATCCCGACGTAGTTCGCGAGCGTGAACTCGGACGGGAAGTACTCGCCGCGGGCCACCGCGACGTCCGAGTTCACCGAGCCGAACAGGATGTACAGCACCGGGACGGCGATGAACGCGACGATGACGGCGATCACGACGACGAGCAACCAGCGCGGCAGGAGCCGGGTGACGTCGGTGTCGTACGGCCGCTTGTGCCCGCGGCCGCCCGGGGCGGTGATGCTCTCCGTGAGCGTCGCCGTGGGACGGGTCCGGGTGGAGCCGGCGAACGGTGTGGTCTGGGTGCTCATGCGCGTGCTCCCTCGATGTCGGCGGCCGCCGGGGCCGTGAGCGTCGCACGGTCGGCGCGCCGCTGCTTCCGGTTCGGTCCGGCGTCGTCGCCGGTGTCGAGCTTCACCGCTCGCAGGTAGACGAACAGCGGGATGGCGACGATCACGAGGGAGCAGATCGCCATCGCCGCGGAGAGCCCGAAGCGGAACGACTGGAAGCTCGCGATGTACGTCAGGACGGGCATCACCTCGACGCTCGACGGCAGCGGGATGCCGAACAGGACGAACGGCAGCGTGAAGTTGTTGATGTTGTGCAGGATCGAGATGATCACGGCGAGCGACAGCGGTCCGCGCAGGTACGGGAAGATGATGTAGCGCAGCTTCGCCCACCAGGTCACGCCGTCCAGCGCCGCGGCCTCGTGCACCTCGTGGTCCACCGCCTGGAGTCCGGCGAGGGAGAGCAGGTACACGAACGGCCAGCTCGTCCAGACCATCACGCCGGCGAGCGCCCAGTACGACGCCGACCCGTTCAGCCAGAGGACGTCGGTGTGGAGCACCGAGTTCACCACGCCCTGCGGCTGGAGCATCGTGCGGAAGAACGTGCCGACGACGAACGCCGGGAGCACGTACGGCACGAGGTAGATCGACCGGATGAGGCCGCGACCGCGGAACCGGTTCTGCGTCGACACTGCGGCGGCGACGCCGATGGGCACCGTGACGGCGGTGACGAGCACGGACAGCGAGACCGAGATCCAGATCGAGTGCAGCAGCGGGGAGTCGGTGAAGGCCTCGGCGAAGTTCGCGAACCCGACGAACGGCGCGCTGAACCACTGACGGAGCGTGTACTGGTCGAGGTCGAGCATCGCGATGAACACGCCGACGAGCAGCGGCACCACGATGACGGCGAGCATGAGCACGCCGCCGGGCAGCAGCATCCACAGGGGTCGTTCGCGCTTGTACAGCGGGGTCCCACCGTGCGGGCGGACCTCGCGGTGCCGCTCTGCGGGGCGCGGTGCGGGGGTCTGGACCTGCGTCATCACAGGCCTCCGTTCTTCTGGCGGTTCAGGGTGGCCTGGGCGTCCCGCTGCGCGGCCTCGAGACGCTGCCGGAGCTGGTCGTCGGTGACCTCGCCGCTCTTCAGCGACGGGATGGACTGCACGACGACGTCGACGAGCGAGAGCTGGATGTCGGACCAGGCCCCCGTGAACGCCGTCGGCTTCGAGAGCTTCCCGGCCTGCACGATGGGCGCGAGGTCCGGGTTCTGCTCGGCGATGCGCTGCGCGGCCTCGGTGTTGGTCGGCAGCTGCCCGAACAGCTCGAAGTAGCGCTCCTGCGCCGCGGGCGACGACACCTGCCGCACGAACTCGAACGACAGGTCCTGCTTCGACCCGTAGTCGGCGACGACGAGGTTGTCGCCGGACAGGATGCTCGCCGCCTCGACCCCGTCGGACGGCCGCTCGGTCGCACCCGGCGGCACGGTGGGGAGCAGGGCGTACTCGTACTTCCCGTCGACCTTCGACCCCTTCAACGAGTTGAGGGAGGTCGTCGTGGTCATCGGGAAGAACGCGGCCTTGCCGTCGGCGAACTGGGCGAGGGCCTGGGCGTTGTTCCAGCCGATCGCCGCGGGGTCGACGACCCCGTCCGTCGTCACCCAGTCGAAGTAGGTGCGGTAGGCGTCCTGCACGGCGTCCGCCGAGATCTCGGCCTTCCCGCCGTCGGTGACGATCGTGTTGCCGGCGTTCTGGGCCATGCCCCACACGAACTTCCACGGGTCGAAGCCGTCGGCGTACGCGATCGCCATGCCGTGGGCCCCGTCACCGGTCGTCGCCTCCGCGTCCTCGGTGAGCTCGTCCCAGGTCGTCGGCAGGTCGGTGATGCCGGCCTTCCGGAGCAGGTCGGTGTTCACCGCCATCACGAACGGGCGGCTGGCGAACGGGATGCCGATCTGCTTCGACGCGCTGGGCCCGGAGATGCCGAGCGAGGCCGGGTCGAACTGGTCCTTCCCGCCGACCGCCCGCCACTCCTCGCCGCCCATCTCGACGAACGCGCCGGTGGCGTACGCGGTCGGGGTGAAGGTGGTGCCGATGGCGTACACGTCGGGTCCCTGACCGGAGATGACGCTCGTCTGGATGGCGGTGAGCTCCTCCTGCGCGGACGAGTACGTCTCCCACTGGATCCGGGCGCCGGTGGTCCGCTCGAACTCGGCGGCGGTCTCCTGCTGCCACTGCTTGCGTTCCTCCGGGTACGTGGTGTCCGCGCCCATCATCACGCGGAGGGTGTTCGGGTCGTCGCCACTGCCGTTGACCACCGCACATCCCTGGAGTGCGAGTGCGGCCACGGTGACGACCACGGCGCCGACGAGGGCGCGGGTCCTGCGTCTTCCTGTGCTCATGCGGGGGTTTCCTCCTCGAGACCTCCACCCGGTCGCGACGCTGCGTCCGGGGCGCCGGAGGCTGCGCTGCCGCCGACGTGGCACCACTGTCCCGCGGGTGGCAACAGGCGGCAACCGGTTGCCACTTGTTGCCATCCCCGCCTACGTTCGGCCTGACGGCGCGACGCAGCGCCGGGGCGCGACGGAGCGCCGACGGCACGACGGAGGACACGTGAGCAGTACGGACACGGACACCACCCGGCGGGTGACCATCCGCGACATCGCCGAGGCGACCGGGGTGGCGCCGTCCACGGTGTCCCGGGCACTGTCCCTCCCCGACCGGGTGAACCACGACACCCAGCAGCGCATCCAGCGGGCGGCGCGGGAGCTCGGCTACGTCGCGAACTCGCAGGCCCGGGCGCTCACCTCCGGTCGGACCCGGGCGGTCGCCGTCCTGGTGTCGGACATCACCAACCCGTTCTACTTCGACGTCATCCGGGGCACGCAACACCAGCTCTCCGGCGCCGGGTGGGCGCAACTGCTCGTCGACACCGAGGAGTCCGCCGACGCCGAGATGGCCGCCCTCGGCGCGGTCGCCGCCAAGGCCGACGGCGCGGTGCTCACCGCGTCACGACTGTCCGACGCGCAGATCGCCCGGTACGCCGAACGGACCCCGCTCGTCGTCGTGAACCGTCGGCCGCCCGGGGTCCCCTCGGTGCTCATCGACACGCCGGGCGGGGTCGAGCAGGCCGTGCAGCACCTGGTGTCGCTCGGGCACCGCGACGTCCTGTACGTCGCGGGACCGGACAGCTCCTGGTCGAACGAACGCCGGTGGCGGGCACTCGTCCGCGTCGCGAAGCGCCTCGGCGTCCGCGTCGGACGGATCGGACCGCACGCGCCGTTCGTCGACTCCGGGGCGGCCGCCGCGGACGCCGCCGTGCACGCCGGGGCGACGGCGTGCATCGCCTTCAACGACCTCATCGCCATCGGCATGCTGGCGCGCCTCCGGGAGCGGGGCGTCCGCGTCCCCGAGGACGTCAGCGTCGTCGGCTGCGACGACATCTTCGGCGCCGACTTCTGCAACCCGCCGCTCACCACGATGACCTCGCCGATCGAGCGAGCGGGCCGCGTCGCGATCCGCATGCTGCTCGGCCGCCTCGGCGCCGTCCCCGCCGAGGAACTCCCCGGCGAGCAGATGAGCGGCGCCGTCGCCCTGCCCACCCACCTGACCGTGCGCGAGTCCACCGGCCCCGCACCCACCTCGTCCCGCCGTCCGTCCTGAAGGAGCCGACGATGACCCGAACCAGCACCGCGACCCCGCTCGCCCCGCACCCGGACCGGCTGTTCCCCGCCGACGCGGGAGCGCGCGCCGTCGCCCGCACCGTCTACGAGGCCGTCGCCGACGCGCCGATCATCTCCCCGCATGGCCACGTCGACGCCGCGCTCGTCGCGGACGACCAGCCGTTCGCCGACCCCGCCGCGCTGCTCGTCACGCCGGACCACTACGTCCTGCGGCTCCTGCACGCGAACGGCGTCGGACTGGAGGCGCTGGGTCGCGCCGACCTGTCGGGGAAGCGCTCCGTGCCTCCAGGCCGCGAGATCTGGCGGTCGCTTGCGGAGCACTGGGACGACTTCCTCGGCACCCCCGTCCGCTACTGGTTCGAGACGGAGCTGCACGACGTCTTCGGACTGACGGAGCAGCCGTCCGCCGCGAACGCGGACGAGCAGTACGACCGGATCGCCGCGCTGCTGACGGAGCCGCGGATGCGGCCGCGTGCGCTGTTCGACGCCTTCGGCATCGAGGTGCTCGCCACCACCGACGCCCCGACCGCCGACCTCGCCGCGCACGCCCGGCTGGCCGCCGACCCGTCCTTCACCGGCCGGGTGCTCCCCACCTTCCGCGCGGACGCCGTGTTCGATCCGTCCGGTCCGGACTGGAGGCACGTGGTCACGTCGATCGGCGAGGCCGCCGGGATCGACGCCGGCACCCACGACGGGCTCCTCGCCGCGCTGCGGGCGAGGCGCCGGTACTTCATCGAGCACGGCGCCACCGCCACGGACACCGGCGTGCCCGACGCCGGATCGGCGCCGCTGGGCGCGACCGAACGCGGACGCATCCACGCGGCGGCGATGCGCGGACCGGACGAGGTCACCGCCGCCGAGGCCACCGCGTACCGGCACGACATGCTCTACCGGTGGGCCGAGATGAGCGTCGAGGACGGCCTCGTCATGCAGCTCCACCCCGGCGTGATCCGGAACCACCACCGGCCGACCCTCGACCGCTTCGGGCCGGACACCGGGCACGACCTGCCCGCGGTCGGTTCGTTCACCGAGCCGCTGCGTCCGCTGCTGAACGCGTTCGGCACCGAGCCCGGGTTCCACCTCGTGCTGTTCACCGTCGACGAGACGGTGTTCTCGCGGGAGATCGGGCCGCTCGCCGGCTTCTACCCCGCCGTGTACGCGGGAGCCCCCTGGTGGTTCATCGACACCCCGGCGGCCATCGGCCGGTACCGTGCGGCCGTCACCGACTCGGCGTCGTTCACGAAGACCTCCGGGTTCATCGACGACACCAGGGCGTACTGCTCGATCCCCGCGCGGCACGACATGGCGCGGCGGGCGGACGCGGCGTACCTGGCCTCGCTCGTCGTCACGCACCAGCTCTCGGAGGAGGACGCGGTGCGCACCGCACGCCGGATCGTGTCCGACATCCCCAGGGCGACGTTCAAGCTCTGAAGCGCCCGGCCGCGCGTGCCGGTAGCGTTCCGTGCGTGATCGAGCGGGTCGTCGAGGCGTACGGACAGCGGGCGGACGAGTACACCGCGCTCCTCGGCGCGATGGACGCCGTGCACGCCGCGGACCGGGAGCTCGTCGAGCGCTGGGCGTCCGACCGGACCGGCACGCTCCTCGACGCCGGCTGCGGCCAGGGGCACTGGAGCGGCCACCTCGCTCGTCTCGGCCACCACGTGGTCGGGCTCGACGCCGTTCCGCGGTTCGTCGAGATCGCCAGGACGGCAGCGCCGACGGTGGACTTCCGCACCGGCGCGCTCGAGGCGACGGGCCTGCCCGCCGGCGCCGTCGGCGGTGTGCTGTCGTGGTACTCGCTCGTGCACCACGCGCCGGAGCGTGTGCCGGCCGCGCTCGCGGAGTTCCACCGCGTGGTCCGGCCCGACGGCGGGCTGCTCGTCGGGTTCTTCGACGGGGACACGCTCGAACCGTTCGACCACGCCGTCACGACCGCGTGGCGGTGGCCCGTCGAGCAGATGGCGGGCGCGCTGACGGACGCCGGGTTCGCGGTCGAGGAGGTCGTGCGACGTGCGGAGCCCGATGCGCGGCCACACGCGGCGATCGCCTGCCGTGCGGCGTCTCCTCGACGATCAGCGGGCGACTGACTCGACCATCGGCCGGAGTTCCGCGACGATGTCCGCGACTGCGGCTTCCAGCAAGCCGACGTCGCGAAGCGCGATGTCGTCACCCAGTGTCCGGCGGGCGATGTGGAGCGCCTCGTCGACGGTGAGGTGGATCACCGGCCGAGTCGTTCGAGTGCCTCCGCGAAGCGCGGCAGCTCGCGGTCGAGGACGTCGTCGATCAGCTCTCGCCGGCTGTGCTGCTCGATGTACTCGCGGATCGCGGCACGGGCGACGTCCTGCATCGAGCGGTCCTCCAGCGCAGCTCGTCGCCGGAGCGCGCTCGTCTCGGTGTCGTCGAGTCGGAGTGTCATGGCCATGACTCGATGGTATCGAGTTTGATACCGACCGGCCGCAGGATCGGCGCGGTCCTGGTCATGGCTGCCAACCGGGGGTGACGAGCCCGGTCTCGTAGGCGAAGACCACGAGCTGGGCGCGGTCACGGGCGCCGAGCTTGATCATCGCCCGGGAGACGTGGGTCTTCGTCGTCATCGGGCTGATGAAGAGGCGCTCGGCGATCTCCGCGTTGGTGAGCCCGAGAGCGACGTGCTGCATGACCTCGCGCTCGCGCTCCGTGAGGACGTCGAGGGCGGGCGTCAGCGACGACGGCTTGGCGTGCGTGGCGTACGCGGCGACGAGGGAGCGTGTCGCACCGGGTGAGAGCAGCGACTCCCCCGCGTGCACGGTGCGGACGGCCCGGAGGAGCTCGGCGGGCTCGGTGTCCTTCACCAGGAACCCGGCCGCGCCGCCGCGGATCGCCTCGAACACGTACGCGTCCTCCTCGAAGGTGGTGAGGACCACGACGTGCACGTGGTCCAGGTCCGGATCCGCCGAGATCCGCCGGGTGGCGTCGAGACCGTCGGCGCCCGGCATCCGGATGTCCATCAGGACGACGTCCGGGCGCTCCCGCCGCGTCGCGTCGACCGCGGCGTCGCCGTCACCGGCCTCGCCGACGACCGTCATGCCCGGCTCGGCGTCGACGAGGGCGCGCAGGCCGGCGCGGACGAGCACCTGGTCGTCGACGAGCAGCACACGGATGGGCCGGTCGGCGGCGGTGGTATCGGTCATCGGGGCTCCTCCGTCTGCGGCGGGTCCGGGTTCGGTCGCGGGTCCGGCGTTGGTCGCGGGCCCGGGGTCTGTCGCGGGTCCGGCGTTGGTCGCGGGCCCGGCGTTGGTCGCGGGCCCGGGGCCGGTCGCGGTTCCACGTCGTGGGCGGACGGCGTCGCCGGGTGCAGGGGCAACCGGGCGACGACCTGCCATCCGCCGTCCGCGGTCGGGCCGGCGCTGAGCGTGCCGCCGACGGCGTCCGCGCGCTCGCGCATCCCGATGAGACCGTTGCCCGCCGTGCCGAGCAGCGGCCGCGATCGTGCCTCGGCCGCGTCCGCCGTCGCAGGGCGGTCGGCCACGAGGAGCTCGACCACGTCCGCGCCGATCGTCACGAGGACACGCGCCCGGTGGTCCGGCGCGTGCTTCATCACGTTCGTCACGGACTCCTGCACGATGCGGAATGCCGTGCGGTCGACGGCGCCGCCGATCGAGGACCGGTCCCCGTGCAGTTCGGCGGTCACGTCGACCCCCGCGGCCCTGGCGCGCTCGACGAGGTCGGGGACGCGGTCGAGCCCCGTGACCGGGCTCCGCTCCGGGTGCCCGTCCCCGCCGTGGTCGACCGCACGGAGGACACCGAGGACCGTCCGGAGCTCCACGAGGGCGTCGCGGCTGGCGTCGCGGATGTCCGCCAGGGCGTCGCGGGTCGGTGCCGGCAGGTCCGCTCCGAGGTGCAGTGCCACCCCCGACCGCAGGTTGATGAGCGACATGCTGTGGGCCACCGAGTCGTGCAGCTCGCGCGCGATCCGGACGCGTTCGTCCTGCGCCCGCTGCCGCTCGGCCTCCGCGCGCCGGCGTCGGCGCTCGGCCGACCGTTCCAGGCGGACCCGGACGAGTTCCGCGACGACGATCGTCACCGTCGCCCAGGCGACCGCGAGCAGCCCCGCGCTGAGGTCGGGCGCGGACGCCCTGCCGAGCGCGGTGTCGGCCGTCGGCAGCACCGCGACCGCGAGTCCCGCGGCCGCGCCGACGGCCCAGCGGTGTCCGCGGAGCCACGCGTTCGCCATCGCCATGGTGAGCGCGGCGACGAACGGCCCGCGCGGGCTGACGACGAGGGCGTACCCGACCGTGGTCAGCAGGGTCGCGACGAGCACCGCTACCGGGAACCGCCAGCGCCACGGCAACACCGCCACCCCGGCGACGAGCAGCACGAGCGCGAGCGGGGCGAGCTCCACCGGGTCCGGGAGCGGCGCGGGTCCGGGACCCGGGCGACCCCAGGGTGGGCCGCCGTCGCCGGTGACCCGCGCCGCGAGGAGGGTCCCGACGATCTGGACGACCGCGACCGGCAGCACCCGGCCGACGCGCGCGAAGCGGGGTCGACCGTCCGCGGCACGGTCGGTGCCGCTCCGGGGTGCGTCGAGGTCGGTGGTCACGCATGCGAGCCTATGGTCGCCGGTCCCCTCCGTCGTCGGGGCGCGGCAGCATCTGTGGACTACTCCGCTGGTCGTACCCGGCTGTGGAGGACGCCCCCGCGTACGGCTGCGGGAGCAGTCGGAAGTCGGCCTCGACGGCGGACGCGGTCCGCGCCTCCCGATCGGAGACTCGAACCGTCGCACCAGCGACGATCCCGACCACAGGAGGCCACCATGCTCACCGCACTCTCGACCGTCGCCGCCGGCCCGCACTGGCACGGCGGCGGGTTCCCGTTCCCCGTCTTCCCGCTCGTGTTCCTGCTCGTCCTGCTCGTGGCGGCCGTCGTGTTCGGCGCGCTGCGCCGCGGCTCCTGGCGGGCGCGGTCCGACGCGCGCGCCGTGCTCGCCGACCGGTTCGCCCGTGGCGAGGTCGACGCGGAGGAGTACCGCTCCCGGCTGTCCGAGCTCAGCCGGAAGTGACGGACAGCGCGGCGAGGATCGTCGTCACGGTGTCGTCGACCGACCCCTCGACGGACACCGCGACGGCGGCCTCGTCGGGCTCCGGCCGCTCCAGCGTCCCGAACTGCGAGTCGAGCAGCGAGGTCGGCATGTACTCGTGCTGCCGGTGCGACTGCCGCTCGGCGATCAGCTCGTGCGAGCCGTCCAGGAAGGCGATGACGAGGTCGGGTGCCGTGGCGCGCAGTCGGTCGCGGTAGACGCGCTTGAGGGCGGAGTTCGCCATGACGCAACGGTGACCGGAGGCCTGCACCTCGGCGATCCGGGCGGCGCAGGCGTCGAGCCACGGCCAGCGGTCCTCGTCGGTCAGCGGGGTGCCCTGCCGCATCTTCTGCTTGTTGGCCGCGGGGTGCAGGTCGTCGGCGTCGACGAAGACGCTCGGCTGCCCCCGGTCCGCGAGCGTGTCGGAGAGGGCCTGGCCGATGGTCGACTTGCCGGAGCCGGAGACGCCCATCACGAGCACGGGCGGGAGGACGTCGTGGTCGGTCATCCCTCCACAGTATGGGTTCGCGTGGTTCCCGTCCTCAGTTGCCGGAACAGCCGTACGGTCTCAGCACGGCCTCCGTAGGTTGGGACTCGACGCCGGACGAAGGAGACGCTCGTGGCAGAGAACGACGGACAGGCGAACATCGGGGTCATCGGCCTCGCCGTGATGGGGTCGAACCTCGCGCGGAACCTCGCTTCGCGTGAGGGCAACACGGTCGCGGTCTACAACCGCACCTACGCCCGCACCGAGGAGCTGATCAAGGAGCACGGCGACGCCGGCTTCATCGCGTCCGAGGACATCGACGGGTTCGTCGCGTCGCTGTCGAAGCCGCGTACCGCGATCATCATGGTGCAGGCCGGCAAGGGCACCGACGCCGTGATCGAGCAGCTCGCCGAGCGGTTCGAGGAGGGCGACATCATCGTCGACGGCGGCAACGCGAACTTCCACGACACCATCCGCCGCGAGCACGACCTCCGCGAGAAGGGCCTGAACTTCGTCGGCACCGGCATCTCCGGCGGGGAGGAGGGCGCGCTCAACGGCCCGTCGATCATGCCTGGCGGTTCGGACGAGGCGTGGGAGACCCTCGGGCCGATCCTGAAGTCGATCGCGGCGGTCGCCGAGGGCGAGCCCTGCGTGACCCACATCGGCACGGACGGCGCCGGCCACTTCGTGAAGATGGTCCACAACGGCATCGAGTACGCGGACATGCAGCTCATCGCCGAGTCCTACGACCTGCTCCGCCGCGTCGGCGGGTACTTGGTCGACCAGCTCGTGCAGGTGTTCGACGAGTGGAACAAGGGCGACCTGGAGTCGTACCTCATCGAGATCACCGGCGAGGTGCTCAAGCAGACCGACGCGGACACGGGGAAGCCGCTCGTGGACGTCATCCGCGACGCGGCCGGTTCCAAGGGCACCGGTGTGTGGACCGTGCAGAACGCCGTCGGTCTCGGCATCCCGGTGTCGGGCATCGGCGAGGCCGTGTTCGCCCGCGCGGTGTCGTCGAAGCCGACGCAGCGCGCCGCCGTCCAGCAGAGCGTGAAGAGCCGCCCGGACATCGCCGAGGTGCCCGACGGCTTCGCCGACGACGTGCGTGCGGCGCTCTACGCGTCGAAGGTCGTCGCGTACGCGCAGGGCTTCGACCTCATCATCGCCGGGGCGAAGGAGTACGACTGGGACATCGACCTCGGGAACGTCGCGAAGATCTGGCGTGGCGGCTGCATCATCCGGGCGCAGTTCCTCAACCGCATCGTCGAGGCCTACGACAAGAACCCCTCGCTGGAGTCGCTGCTCGTCGACCCGTACTTCGCCGACGCGGTCGCCGAGGGCGAGGCCGCCTGGCGTCGCATCGTCGGCATCGCCGCGGCGTCCGGCATCCCCGCCCCGGGGTTCTCGTCCGCCCTGGCGTACTTCGACTCGCTGGCGTCCGACCGGCTGCCGGCCGCGCTCATCCAGGGACAGCGCGACTTCTTCGGCGCGCACACCTACCAGCGCGTCGACAAGGACGGCACGTTCCACACGCTGTGGTCCGACGACGGTCGACCCGAGGTCGAGCAGGAGCCGTCCACCCACTAGGCCCGCGGGCCCCGCGGGCCGATCACCCCGGCGGTGGCCGAGGACGTCGTCGTCACGCGACGATGCGCTCCCGCGCCAGGTCCGCCACGAGCCGGTCCAGACGCGGCCCCCGCCCGAGCAGACGCCTCGACCCGGGTGCCGCGCGCACGAAGAACGTCGCCACCGCCGTCGAGTCGTCGGGGCGCACGTAGTGCACGGCGACCGCGCAGGACCGGCCGTCCCCGTGCCGGTCCTCGAGGGCGACGTGGACCACCCGGCTCCACCGGATGACGAGCAGCCGGGTGGCCCGACGCTCGTC
>Ga0265798_10000845_pt1 | contig 49268 bp, 49 predicted proteins | sample P3T30metagenome_FD_192430 | JGI IMG/M metagenome (GOLD analysis project Ga0265798, IMG submission 192430) | Plant litter microbial communities from East Loma Ridge, Irvine, California - P3 T30 | ecosystem: Environmental > Terrestrial > Plant litter > Unclassified | place: USA: California...
GTCCAAAATACCAGCAGCTTCGCCGGCACGTACCATGTTGACGTAGATGTTATTGAAGACGGTCGGAAACTTTGCCAGGGAATTGGCCAGCGAATTACCACCTTCGACGTCTTTGATGATTAAGGCCAGGGTTTTTTTCAGTACCGGGTCCTCGGCATGTTTTTCCAGTGACGAGAGCGAACGCAGCAACGGAACGCCGGCGCCGACCATGGCGCTTAGCTGGCGCGTGAAAATCACAAGCTGGTCGTTTTTGACTTTTGTCGCTTGAAAAAGATTGTTCAGGTCGATGTTGCCGAACCCTTTTTTCGCTACGACTTCCCTGATGCTGATGGGGCGTAGGTTTTGTTTCGTCAAGGCGGTGATGACGGCAGACCTGTCGAGTTGTTCAGTGTGGCCGGTAACGGGTTTTTGCTGCGGGTCGACGGCGATATAAGCGAATTGCGGCATGATTAGTCCCTGCTGACCCTAAGGACTTCTTCAATCGTCGTTTCGCCTCGAAGTGCTTTGATCAATCCGTCGATTTGCATCGTGCGCATGCCTTCGATGATCGCTTGGCGATTGATTTGGTCGCTGCTGGCGCGGGACAAAATAAGGTTTTTGATGTCAGGGCTATTCGCGAGTACTTCATAGATACCGATACGTCCTTTGTATCCTTCTTGGGCTTCGTCTTGGCTGTAGTCTTTGTTCGCTTGCCACAATTGGATAAACCCGGTTTCACTGGTGCTGAGCGGCGTGTCACCGCCAAGCCCTTCGGCTGCCGCTTGTTTTTCAAGCTCGTGAATAATACGGAAGTCTTGTCCGGGTTGCAGGCCGAACAATTTAACGATTTCCTGCTGTTCTTCTGGCGATGGCACATAACTTTGGCGAGATGCCTTGTGGAGGCGTCGCACCAAACGCTGGCCAACGACGGCGCGGATGGTGCTGGCGATAAGGAACGGTTCGATCTGCATATCCAAAAGACGGGGCAGCGTCGTCGCGGCGTTATTGGTGTGCAGCGTGCTGAATACCATGTGTCCCGTAAGTGCGGCTTGGATAGCCAAGTTGGCCGTTTCGCCGTCACGGACCTCACCGATCATGATGATGTTCGGGTCTTGACGAAGCAGTGCGCGGAGACCCATTGCAAACGTCATGCCCGCTTTGGTGTTGGTTTGCGTCTGGTTCACTCCGGGAATCTTATATTCGACAGGGTCTTCAATCGTGGAGATGTTTACTTCCGGGTGGTTCAAAATCGAAAGGATGCTGAAAAGGCTGGTCGATTTACCCGAGCCGGTCGGTCCGGTCATCAGGACGATGCCGTTGGGCTCGATCATCTGGTGCTGCAGGCTTTTGAGCGCATTGCCCCAGTATCCGAGCGATTCGAGGCTGACGGCTTCGTTCGATTCGTCGAGAATACGCATGACGATTTTTTCACCGTCGGCGATAGGGAGTGAGCTGACACGCAACGCGTACTGCTTGCCGGCGACTTTTATTTTGAAGCGGCCGTCTTGAGGAACACGGCGTTCGTCAATTTTCAGGTTGGCAAGAATTTTGATGCGGCTTATCAAAGCACCCAGCACGCTCCGAGGCAGGCGATTCACTTCTTTGAGAATGCCGTCGATGCGATAACGGATTTGCACGAACTGTTCGCGCGGTTCGATGTGCACGTCGGAGGCGTGGGATCGGATAGCGTACTCAAGCAGCAGGTTGACGGTCTGGGCGATTGGCGAATCTTCGGCAATGTCATCTTCCGTAATGATGTCGTTTTCTTTTGCATCACGCTGGACGTCGATGACTTCGTTCAGTTCCTGGCCAACGTCACCGCGGTAGTCTTCCAGTTTTGACAAGATGTCTTCACGGGTTGCGATGTGGATCCTTGAATTCAGACCGATTTCTTTTTGTAAAAAGTTAACAGCCTGGACGTCGTCGGGATCCTCCATGGCAAGATGACGGACGCCATCAGGATCAACTTGGAAGACGACTGCGTTGTATTGCCGGGCGATTCGCTCGGGAATGAGGTTCAACGTGTCTTTTGGAATGTCGAGACCTTCGAGTTCGACGAACGGGATGCTTGCATATTCGGCGAAGGTTTTGACGATCGTTTTTTCGTCGGTGATGCGCTGGTCGATGACGGTCGATTGCAAAGAGCGTTTCGAACGGACCGCCTCTTCTTTCAGAGTCGCCAGTTGCCCAGGATTTGCAAGGTTTGCCCGCCCAAGGAGTGTTTCCATTATGTTATCGGAAATACGCATAGTGCTTACGCTCAATTGTAATGCAGTCACCCTAAAAGCACCAGCGTTTGGGATGGTATAATGAAAGCAATGAACAAAGAGGTGACCATACATATTCGAGATGAGCAGGCGACGCGTGCGTTGGGCGAAAAACTCGGCGGTTTGCTGCATGGCGGCGAAGTGATCGAACTGGTCGGTGACGTCGGTGCGGGCAAGACGACGTTCACGAAGGGGTTGGCGCTCGGCCTCTCTATCGATGAGGACGTACAGAGCCCGAGTTTCACGATCAGTCGCGTGTACGATGCGCGCGACGGTTTGCTGATGGCGCATTACGACTTTTACCGCTTGAATGATGCCGGTATCATGGCGAGCGAACTTTCAGAAGCGACACAAGATCCGGGAACAGTCACAGTCATCGAATGGGCGGACATCGTTGAGGGCGTATTGCCCGCCGAACGCTTGCGAATCGCATTTACCGCACCGAGCGAAAACGAACGCTCGTTAACGATTGACGGCCCAGCCGAATGGATCGAAGGTATACTGTAGATATGATTCTTTTGCTTGATACCTCAACGCCCGTATGCAAATTGACGCTTATTGACGGCGACTGGCGGCTCCATGACGAATGGGAAGCGGGACGTACGCTTGCCAAAGGCCTGCTGTCTTATCTTTCGGAACATTTCGAAGCACACGGTAAAAGCTGGCAAGATGTTTCCGGCATCGTTGCATTCAAAGGGCCAGGGAGTTTCACCGGTCTTCGCATAGGCCTTACCGTATTGAATACAATCGCGGACAGCGAACAGGTTCCGATCGTCGGAACGACTGGTGAAGACTGGCAGGCAGCCGGACTGCAACGGCTTGAAAGCGGTGACAATGACGAGCTCGTCATGCCCGAATACGGCGCTGAGGCGCACATTACTACCCCGCGCAAATAAACTTGCTTTCGGCGCTTTCGCGGCGCTACAATAGGAGCAGTCCAGGTGCGCATTTTCTGCACGGGCTCTGAATAACTTTTTGAAAATTTTCGATGCGATTTTGATATGTTTTATGCCAAGACGAACACTTGGCGGGTCGCATTGAGGAAGGAAACAATATGGTAGAAGGAATTATCGCCGCTGTAATCGGGATTATTGCTGGTGTCGGAGGAACGACGGCATACGGAAGAACGCGTGCTGCAGGCGGAAAGCACAAGGCCGACCAGCTGGTCGCCGACGCGAAGACCAGAGCCAGCGACATCGTCTTGCAAGCAAAAAACGAAGCGGTGCAATTTGCCAATGATGCCAAAAAAGAAGAAGGCGAACGGCGTAAAAGTTGGGACCGTACCGAAAGTCGTCTCGCTGAACGCGAAAGCAGTTTGGACCGGAAGCTTGACGACCTCGACAAACGCTCTGACGGGTTACGCCGACAAGAGGACGAAGTCGAAGATTTGAAGAATGAAATCCGCGACATCCGCGTACGCCAGCAGGAGAAACTTGAGAAGATTGCCGGTTTGACGAAGAAAGATGCGGCTGACAAGTTGATGCAAATGACCGAGCGGGATATCAAGCAGGACTTGGTTGAACTGGTATCGAAACTACAGAACGACGCTCGTGATACGGCAGAAGAACAGGCGCAGCTTATTTTGGTCACTGCCATGGAGCGCATGAGCAGCGAAGTGACGGCAGAGCGTACCGTGACTGCACTCAAACTGACTGACGACGAAATGAAAGGCCGCATCATCGGCAAAGAAGGCCGGAATATTCAGGCGTTGCAACGTGCGACCGGCGTCGACATTCTTGTTGATGACACACCCGGCATGGTCATCCTTTCCAGTTTTGATCCGATGCGCCGCCAGATTGCACGGATGTCACTCGAATTGCTCATGAAGGATGGACGTATCCACCCGGGACGCATCGAAGAAGTGGTCGCGAAGGCCGAAAAGGAAATTGAAAAAGAAGTGATACGCGCCGGCGAAGACGCGGCCCGTGAAGTGGGCGTGGTGGGAATTCCGAAAGAGATGCTGCACCTGCTCGGTGAACTCAAATTCCGCACGAGTTACGGCCAGAACGTATTGATGCACAGCACTGAAATGGCCCACATGGCAGGATTGATCGCCGAAGAAATTGGCGCGGATGTTCGCACGACGAAGATCGCGACGTTGCTTCATGATGTCGGCAAGGCGGTGACGCACAAAGTTGAAGGCAAGCACCATCACATCGGTGCGGAACTCGCGCGCAAAAATGGCATGAGCGAAGCGATCGTTCATGCGATCGAGGCGCATCACGACGACATTGAGGCGACGACGCCTGAAGCGTTGGTCGTTCGCATTTGTGACGCGCTCTCTGCTGCGCGTCCAGGTGCCCGAAACATTAGCGCTGAGAACTTTGCCGAACGCATGCGTGACCTCGAAAACATTGCCAACAGTTTCAAGGGCATTCAAAAATCATTCGCTATCAGTGCCGGCCGTGAAGTCCGCGTCATCGTCACGCCTGAAGCTGTTGACGACCTGAGCGCCGTCAAGTTGGCGCGTGACATTGCGAACAGGATCGAAAGCACGATGCAATACCCTGGCACGATTAAAGTGAATGTGATCCGCGAAACTAGAGCGACGGAGTACGCGAAATAACCCTGCGTGCAGTATGGAGCTAACTGAAGCGTTCCATTTTCTAGAAGGCAGTGCCGTTGATGCGGCGCAGCGTTTGTTGGGCTGCGTCCTCGAGCGCGAAATTGACGGCAAAATACTACGCGTTCGCATCGTAGAAACAGAAGCGTACGATCAAACTGATGCGGCAAGCCACAGTTATCAGGGCAAAACTCCCCGTACGGATGTCATGTTCGGTCCGGCCGGAAACCTCTATGTTTATTTCACGTACGGCATGCATTATTGCTGCAATGTCGTCACTGGCAAGAACGGGGAAGGTGCGGCCGTGCTGATCCGAGCCGTAGAGCCTTTGTCGGGCCAGGACTCCATGCTGCTTTTCAGACCCCGTAAAGGCTTTGAAATGACGAACGGGCCGGCAAAATTATGTCAGGCACTCAGAATCGACAAGACGTTGAATGGGCACGCGTTGGACGAGCCGCCGCTTCGTCTAATTCTTGAGCAGGCTGTTGAAACGGAATTGATCGTTCAAACGGCTCGCATAGGAATCAGTCGAGAAAAAGACCGTCCGTGGCGGTTCTATATCACGGGGAATCCCTACGTTTCTCGTCCTTAACTTTTTGCGTGGCAAACGCACCATAGAAAAAAGACCATCGTAAGACGGTCTTTTTTCTATGGTCGGGGTGAAAGGGCTCAAACCTTCGACCTCTCGGTCCCAAACCGAGCGCGCTATCAACTGCGCCACACCCCGATGGTGTTACTCGGGTGATTATACGCTATTTTTTGAATGATTTCTAGTCTTTTTCCCCGAGTGGCGTTGTTGCTTGCGCCGCAAATCTCGGTTATCATAGTGAGTGAATACTTTTGATGAAAAAAACAGCAAATAAAATATTTCATTTTTTCCAGTCGCGCCCTAAGACGGACTATATTTTCGTCGGCCTTGCAATCGCGGTTTTTTTTGCACTGGCGTTTTGGACGATCACCAAGTACACCATTTGGTTCGATGAAGCCTTCAGCGCATATATCATCAAGTACAACTTCATAGAAATAGCCAGGTACACGGCAACCGACGTGCACCCACCGTTATTTTATTGGGTGTTAAAAATATGGTCGTCTGTCTTCGGGCAAACCGACATAGGATTGCGCTCGATGAGCGTCGTTTTCGGTGCGGTCGCGGTACTCTTCGGTTTTCTTCTTGTACGTCGTCAGTTCGGCCGTAAAGCGGCTCTGGTCAGTGTGTTTATTTTGGTGATTTCACCGCTATTCGTTCGCTATAGCCAGGAAGCTCGCATGTACACGCTGGCAACGGCAATCGTCTTGTCGGCTACCTTCGTTATGTTGAAAGCCGCGGAGACGAAAAGCCGCAAACTATGGGTTCTCTACGGCGTACTGGTTTCGGCTGGAATGTGGACGCATTACTTTACGATTCTTGCGTGGCTGGCACACTGGGCCTGGCGTTATGTCACTGTTCGACAGGGCGGAGAGCGTGGCAAAGCACTGTTCAGGAAATTCTTTAGTCGCGAGTGGTTGACGGCATATATCACTGCCATCGTTTTGTTTCTTCCTTGGCTCCCGGCTATGGCGATACAGCTGGTAGTGGTGCAGTCGAACGGCTTTTGGATAGGCCCGGTTGGCGTCGATACGGTAGGAACATACTTCGGAACGCTTGCCTACTACCTTGAACACGATCACGTCACGGGCTACGCTTCGCTCGCGCTTATCTTAATGGGTATCCTGACGACGGTGCTTGCGCTGCGTATATATCGTACCGAGAATAAGGCGACCAAACGGAACTATACCTTGCTGCTTTCTTTGGCTGCGGTCCCGCCAGTTCTTCTGTTCGTCGTTTCCATGCCGCCACTCACCTCGTCGTTCGTAGAGCGCTACGTATTGCCGGCCGCTGCCGCATCCGCACTGTTTATGGGCGTCACGCTGGTCTACGGTATGAAAGGCCTTCGCATATGGAAGCAATTACTCGTCTACGCACTTGTTGCGGCAATGCTGTTATATGGCCTTACGAACATGTATTTCTATGGAAACTATAATAAAAATTCGCGCACCGATATTTTGACGAAACAGCTGGTGCAGGACGCGATGGCAAAATCTCCGGCCGGCACGCCGATCATCATGAGCACGCCATGGACGTTTTACGAGGCTATTTTTTACGCGACCGCTGAGCATCCCGTCTACTTTATCGATGCTGACGTTGATTACGGCTACGGGTCACTCGATATGTTGAAGTACAGCGACGCTCACAAAATCAAAGACCTTGGTGCGTTCGCAAAAGAACATCCGACGGTGTGGTACATGGGGTATTCACAAGGTGTCCTCGAATCGCCAGACGCAAACTGGAAGGCGATCGACAGCATTACGGAAACCAGCTCGATTGACGGCCAATCGTACTATAAGGGTATCGAGTACGACACGGCACAATAGCTTTTTCCTGAAGCGGCTTGGTTTATGCGGGAATAATACGGCGCACAAATGGAATCTTTAGTAGCGCCCATACGATCATGATCGCGACCGCTCCCATGAATGAGTTGGTCCAGAAATTATTATCACTGATCGTAAAGTAGCTAATGATACAGAGCGCGGCGCCGTGCAAAATGTAGGCGCTTAATGATCGCATACCCAGCGGCATAAGGAGCCAGTTCAGATATTTTTGAATGAATGCACGGAAGAAATAAAAGACGAGTAAGTATCCGGTGAACCATACGAAGGCAGTACCTGCTCGCAGCAAGCTGACGGAATCCTTTGCATACAGGACATCGTTGAAGAAGTGGGACACTGACGGTGCTACGAATCCAAAGAAGGTGCATACCACTGAAGCGGCAATCGATAGGGTGGTGAGGCCAACGATGCCAGCGGAAATGCCAATACGTTTCTTGCGGTCCAAGCGTTTCCACCAGGCCATTATGTTTTCCAAGTAAAAGCCGAAAATACTAGGAATGAAAAATAAGAACTGCCATTGCAGCGCTTCTGATTTGGTCATCCACCCGGCGACGAGCACCAAGAAGCTGATCACACCGACGAGCCAAGCTCGATTCTGCCTGAATAACCAGACGGCAATCGGTGAAAATGCCAGAAACAGCGCGTAGAGCGTTAAGAAGTGAACCCACACGTAGGTGTAGTGCATCGTGAAGAGGGCCGGCAAAAACGTTCCCCAGTCATTGGGCGCCATCGGCGTCGAAGGAAAACCTCCTTTGAGGGGCACGTTCCAGATGATCCATACGAATACGATCGACGCGATGATTGACCATGCGTACAGCAGTGCGGCGCGCTTCAGCAGCTTGAACGCAACTTCTTTGAATGGTTGCGTGCGGTTACGGTACCCGCGGACGTAGCCGACAAGCAATCCGGATATCGAAACGAACCCTTCGGCCGCAGTGACCCAGAGCAGCGCCTTGCCTGAAAGAATGGCGAAAACACTTGGAAAGCGGGAGAGGTGATCAACGATGATTGCCAAAATAAAGAAGCCGCGCAAATGATCGAGCGATTCGTGGCGATTTTTTTGGATGGGAAGATTTTTTGACACTGGAAACCATTATACAAGTTTTCTCGACGGGAGCCTGAGGGTTATACTAAGAGTATGAAACCTCCTTACGCAGCACCTGACTTTACGCTCCCGGACATTAACGGCAAGACGCACACTTTGAAGGAGTATGCGGGTACCTGGGTCGTTCTTTATTTCTACCCTAAAGATGATACGCCGGGATGTACGGCCGAAGCCTGCAGCATGCGCGATGCGCGCGACACGCTGGCTGAAATGGGGGCTGAAATCATAGGCATCAGCAAAGATGACGCGAACAGCCATGAAAAATTCAAAGCGAAATACTCATTGAATTTTACGTTGTTGACCGACGGTGAAGGTACGGTGATCGATCAGTACGGTGCGTGGGGAAAGAAAATGTACGGACGCGAAGGCATTCTGCGCAAAACGTTCATTATTGACCCTTCAGGGCAAGTGCGAAAAGTGTACGGACGCGTGACTCCCATGGGTCATGGCGAGCAGGTCATCGAAGCACTCAAAGCGCTGCAAGCCGCAGGCGAACCGGAAGCCTAGTGACGACGTTCGTGGCAGCCGTTAGCGGTGGGGTTGATTCGGTCGCATTGCTCCACATGCTTGCGCAAACGGAAGGGCACGAGGTGATCGTTGCGCATTTCGACCACGGTATTCGCAATGATTCGCATGAAGATGCTGCGTTCGTCCGAAGACTGGCGGAGCACTACGGTTTGCCGTTCGAAACATTCCGTGAAGAACTCGGAGCGGGAGCAAGTGAAGAAAAAGCAAGGGACCGCCGCTATGCGTACTTGCGCACTTTGGCCGAAAAGCACGCAGGACGTATCGTCACTGCGCATCACGGTGATGACGCGATTGAAAGCATCGCGATTAATGTGCACCGCGGAACAGGATGGCGGGGGCTCGCCGTACTTGATTCCGATGTTTTGCGACCGTTGTTGCATCTGAGCAAGGCGCAGCTCACGGCCTATGCCGACAAGCACGGGCTCGCGTGGCGCGAAGACAGCACCAATGCCAGCGACGCGTATCTTCGCAACAGAGTGCGAAAAACTGCCGCCCATTTGCCCGAGGACGAGAAACGCGAACTCTTACGCCTAAGAAGCGCGCAGATTGAATACAAGAACCGTATCGAACGCATGGTCGTTGGCCTTATCGGGGAAGGTCCGCAGTACAGCCGTTATTTCTTTACGCACATTCCGAACGTCGTCGCGCTCGAATGTTTGCGATATGCAACGAGCGGCAAGCTGACACGCCCGCAACTCGAGCGTCTTCTTCTCGCGATAAAAACGGCTGCGCCGAAGTCCCGGTATACGGCAGGGGCGGGGATCGCCGCGGATTTCACCACTCGTAATTTTTCCTTCTCACTGTTAAAATAAAGGGTAGAGAATACTGTACTTATGTTAGATATGCCGAAAGGATAATTATTTTATGGCCACAAAGTCCCCTAGTCCAAAAAAACCGAACAATGCAATCCGTCTCGTCTTCTTCTGGGTCATCCTGGTCGTCGTCGTACTCGCGGGTATTGCCGTCGCAACACCGCACGATAACCTTAAATCCGTTCCGCTTTCAGAAGTAATCAAGGATGCGAACAACGGTGAGCTCAAGAAAATCGAAGTCACTGGCAACGATTTGAAGATCACGCCGAAAGATTCTGACGTCGCAACCGAAAAATCTACCAAAGACGCTTCGAGCAGCCTGCAGGAGCAGGGCTTAAAAACTGATGCTAATGTAGAACTGGCGATCACTCAGCCGTCAAACACGGGCGACGTGCTCTGGAACTTGGCTATCATCATCGTTCCCGTCATTCTGATCGCCGCTTTCTTCATGTTCATGATGCGTCAAGCGCAAGGCCAGAACAACCAGGCGCTCGGTTTTGGAAAATCCAAAGCAAAACTGTACGGTGAAGATAAAACGAAAGTCGTTTTCGATGATATTGCCGGCAACGATGCGGCAAAACAGGATCTCGAAGAAGTCGTTGATTTCTTAAAGCACCCGAAGAAATACGAAACGCTTGGTGCCAAGATCCCAAAGGGAGTACTGCTGGTCGGTAGCCCAGGTACCGGTAAGACGATGTTGGCACGAGCCGTTGCAGGCGAAGCGAACGTTCCGTTCTTCAGTATCAGCGGTTCTGAATTCGTCGAAATGTTCGTCGGCGTCGGTGCTTCTCGTGTTCGCGACCTCTTTGCGAAAGCAAAGAAGAACGCTCCCGCAATCATCTTCATTGATGAAATCGACGCTGTTGGCCGCAAGCGTGGTTCCGGCATGGGCGGCGGACACGACGAACGTGAACAGACCTTGAACCAAATCCTCGTTGAAATGGACGGTTTCGAAACCGGTACCAATGTCATTGTTCTTGCCGCGACGAACCGTGCCGATGTTCTCGACCCTGCGCTGCTCCGTCCCGGCCGTTTCGACCGACGTACCAACATCATGCTTCCTGAACGAAAAGATCGTGAAGCGATCCTGAAGGTACACTTCAAAAACAAACCGGCTGACGAGTCAGTAAACCTGGATAAGCTCGCTGCAAAAACTGCAGGATCATCGGGTGCGGACCTTGCGAACATTGCGAATGAATCGGCAATCATCGCCGCACGCCGCAACTCGAAGAAGATCACGAATGCCGATGTCACTGAAGCCTTTGAAAAAGTAGCGATTGGCCCAGAACGCAAGAGCAACGTCATGTCCCAAAAAGACAAGGAACTCACTGCGTACCACGAAGCTGGTCACGCCTTGGTCGGTCATGTTTTGCCTGACAGCGACCCAGTTCACAAGGTGACGATCATTCCTCGCGGCGGTACGGGCGGCGTGACATGGTTCCTTCCTCCGGAAGACCAAATGTACACCAGTGTCTATGAGTTCAAAGACGTACTAGCTCGTGCCCTCGGCGGCCGAATTGCAGAAAAACTGATGAACGGTGCCGACGGCATTACGACCGGTGCCGGTTCTGACCTTCGCAAAGCGACCGAGATCGCCCGCGACATGGTGATCGAACAAGGGATGGGCTCGAAACTTCGCGACCAAGTGTTCCATGAAGACAATGGCGGCATGATGTTCGACCGCATGACACACGAACGCCCATACAGTGAAGACACTGCCAAGGAAATTGACGGCGAAGTTGCCGCACTTATTAAAGAAGCTGCGCATCGTGCCGAAACTGTTCTGCAATCAAACATGGACAGCTTGAAGAAACTCGCAGACGCATTGCTCGTCGAGGAAACACTCGAAGAGGAGAGTGTGGGCACCATCTTGAAGGACACGGTTCTTCCGAAGGAGGCGAAGCTTTACTAAAGCATTTCGCGCACGGTAATGGCCAACTTTCGCACGACGTTGTCAAAATTGAACAAAAAGCTGCCGCTGCAACTCGCGGCAGCTTTGCTTGCTGGTTCGTCATTGCTTTCGAGCTTGCTCGGTTTGTTCCGTGAACGTATCTTCAACAGCACGTATTACCTGACCTATCCTACAGGTGCAGACGCTTACCGCGTCGCATTCACCATTCCGGACTTCATGTTCATGATTTTGGTTTCAGGTGCGCTGAGTGTCAGCTTTATTCCTGTGTTCAATCAGCGATTGGCAAGCGGCAACAAGAAGTCGGCATGGGAACTGTCGACCAGCATGATCAACTTAATGGCTTTGGCGACTCTGGTGACGAGCATACTGATCATTATTTTTGCCGAGCCGTTAGTGCGATATGTTGTCGGTCCAGGGTTGGACGAGTCAAGTCGTGCGCTTGCTGTCAGCATGATGCGCGTTATTGCGGTCAGCCCTTTCTTGTTTGCAATTGCGACTGTGATTACGAGCATGCAGCAGGCGATCGGGCGCTTCGCGTTCTTCGCGCTTGCACCGGCACTTTATAACGTGGGTATTCTGATAGGGTTGCTGTTCTTCACGAACGGCATTAACATTTTCGGATGGCAGTTGTTTGACGGTGGCATCATGGGCGTTGCGCTCGGTGTGGTCTTGGGTGCGATGCTCCAATTGATCGTCAGTACGTTCGGATTATTCGGCGTCGGGTTCAATTACCGCTTCCGTATTTATTGGAAGAACAGAGGATTCCGTCAGGTTCTTCGGTTGTTGCCGCCACGCTCACTCGACCAAGGTATTGATTATGTGAACAGTATCGTTGAAACCAACCTGGCTTCACGCATGATTGCCGGAAGCGTTAACGCGTATCAGCAGGTCACTACATTGGCATACATGCCGATCAACCTTATCGGCGTCTCTATCAGTACTGCGGCGTTTCCGAAAATGACGGAACGTATTGCGGCGGGGCGACTGGATCTTTTCAAGAAGGAGTTGCAAGCGGTGCTTCGAGTGATCATCTGGCTGGCACTTCCCGTGACGGTGATTGCGATTCTCGGTCGCGGGTATATTGTAAACTTTATCGTGAACAAGGGTGACCCGTACATGGCGAGTATTTTGGGCGTGCTGGCGATATCCATCTTGTTCCGTTCGGTGTACTTTATTTCTGCCCGCAGTTTTTATGCGCAGCAGGATACGAAAACACCTCTCTATATTTCGCTTTTCACCATCGGCTTGAACATCGTATTGGCAATTTGGTTTACTTTTGGTCTTGAAGCCGGGGTGCAGGGGTTGGCATGGGCGGCCGTTATCGTATCGATCGTCGAAGTAGCGACGTTGTTCGTGATCATGTCCCGCCGGATCAAAGGGCTGTTCGATGCGCCATTCGTGCATGCGATCGCTCGTATGTTAAGCGCCGCGGGTTTCATGGCCATCGTGACGTACTTTTCAGTCGCTGCATTGCCGTTGTCGTCCACCGACCAACGATTCCTCGATTCAGCCCCAAAGTTCGTCCTGATCGCGTTCATCAGCTTTGCGGTCTACATGCTTTTCTGCTATATTTTCAAATTGCCTGAAGTAAATCCCGTTATCGCCCGCATTCAAAAAATTCTATTTAAACGACCGGAAGTAAAAAATGACACAAAATCAGATTCGTAATTTTTGCATTATTGCGCACATCGACCATGGTAAGTCGACGCTTGCCGACCGTATGCTTGAATTGACCGGAACCGTACAAAAGCGCGATATGAAGTCGCAGCTGCTCGACAGCATGGACCTGGAGCGTGAAAAAGGCATCACTATCAAATTGGCGCCGGTACGTATGGACTACAAAGGGCATCAATTGAACTTGATCGACACTCCCGGTCACGTGGACTTCAGTTATGAAGTGTCACGCAGCCTTGAAGCGTGTGAAGGCGCTATTCTCGTGGTTGACGCCAGCCAGGGCATACAGGCGCAGACCTTGGCGAACGTGTATCTAGCATTGGCGGCAGATCTCACGATCATTCCGGTACTCAATAAAATCGATCTTCCTGCTGCCGACGTGCCGCGGGTGAGTGCTGAGATTATCAATCTCCTCGGCTGTACAGAGGATGACATTTTGAAGATCAGTGCCAAAACCGGCGAGGGCGTCACTGACGTGCTTGATGCTATCGTCGAACAGGTCGGACCCCCACAGGGCAATGCTGACGCGCCGACCCGCGCGCTTATCTTTGACAGCTATTACGACGATTACCGCGGGGTCATTCTGTATGTCCGTACTGTAGACGGTGAAATCAAGAAAGGCGATACCATCGATATGATGGCGACGAATGCCAACGGCATTGCTTTGGAAGTCGGTTCACTCAGCCCGTCTATGAAAGAGAGTCCGCTCTTGGCGAGTGGTGAGATCGGGTACATCGTGACCAACCTCCGGACGACACGCGATGCCCGCGTCGGTGATACGGTAACGAACCGCCGCCGGCCGGCCACCGACATGCTTCCGGGTTACAAATTGGTCAAGCCGTTCGTATATGCCGGATTCTTCCCGGTCAGCAATGACGATTACCAGACATTGAAAGACGCCGTCGAAAAACTCAGCCTAAGTGACTCCGCATTGCAATTCGAGCCGGAAAATTCACCGGTACTGGGCTTCGGCGTACGTATCGGGTTCCTTGGCTTGCTGCATCTCGATATCATCAAAGAGCGCTTGGAACGAGAATACAATCTCGATCTTGTCATTACGAACCCTTCTACTGATTATCACGTGCTGTTGAGTTCGGGCGAAGAACTCGACATCAAGAGCGCCAGCGACCTGCCCGACGTGACGCGCATCAAAGAAATCCGTGAACCATGGATCAAGGGTGAAATCGTCGTGCCAACCGAATTTATCGGCGGTGTCATCCAGCTGATCGTACAAAAGCGCGGACTACAAACGAACCTGAGTTACATTGATGAGCGTGCATTGATTAGCTTTGAAGCGCCGCTCGCCAACTTGTTGACGGACTTTTATGACCAACTGAAATCGATAACCAGCGGATACGGTTCATTCAATTACGAGCTCGATAATTACAGAGTCGAAGATCTCGTTCGCGTTGATTTTTATGTAGCCGGTGAAATGGTAGATGCGCTCAGCATCATGGCACACCGATCGGAATCGCAAGGTCTCGGCCGCGAGGTAACGAAAAAATTGAAAGATGTCATTCCGCGTCAGAATTTCCAGGTATCGCTCCAAGCGGGTATCGGCGGCAAGTTTATCGCCCGTGAAGATCTCAGTGCGTACCGCAAGGACGTGACGGGTTATTTGTACGGCGGAGACGTCTCGCGCAAGAAGAAGTTGCTCGCCAAGCAGGCAAAAGGAAAGAAGCGTATGAAGCGGTTCGGAAAAGTGGATATTCCTTCCGAAGCCTTCATGGTCATGCTCAAGCGCGATTAAACGCAATTTGTTATACTGGGGTATGGATTTAGCACAACTGACGCACGGCTACGAGCCGACTCCCGAAACGATCGAACTGGTACAGAACTCGCGCATTACCCTGCTTGTCGGCATCTCCGGCGCAGGTAAGGACACGATAAAAAAAGAACTGCTGAAAAAAGACGGCTACCAGGACATCGTATCGCATACGACGCGCCCGCCCCGACAGAATAACGGTATCGCCGAAGTCGAAGGGGAAGATTACCATTTCATAACGAACGAGCAGGCAGCGGTGCTGGTTGCGAACAGAGCGTTTATTGAAGCGAAATACGTTCACAATACCGTGTACGGCACGTCGGCCGATGAAGTCAAGCGAGCACACGACGCTGGCAAAATTGCCGTGACGGACATCGACGTGCAAGGCGTCGATGAATACAAAGACGTTTCACGTGATGTCATTGCTATTTTTATCTTGCCGCCAAGTTATGCGGTGTGGCGCGAACGGTTGCAAAAAAGATATGCGACTCCTGAAGAATTCGATGCGGAATGGCCGAGGCGACGTGCCAGCGCAATCATGGAGCTGGAAAAGGCGCTGAGCGTCTCGTATTATCACTTCATCATCAATGATGAGTTGTCGCACTCGGTCCGTATCGTCGATGAAATCGCGAATCAGGGCGACCGATTCAACCGCAAAGACGACGAAGCCCGGCTGCTTGCGCGGGATATCCTCGATGAAATACTTGCCCACGAATAAACTTTTTAGCACTCATTGACAGAGAGTGCCAGCGCATCGTAAAATAAAGCCATGACCGAACGTCAAAAACAAATCTTGGCAGCCATTATCGAACAGCATGCTGAAATTGCCGCACCGGTCGGCAGTGTCATGCTTGCCAAACTTTTCGGCGTTTCTAGCGCGACGATTCGCAGTGAGATGTCACGTTTGGAAGACATGGGTATGATTGAGCAGCCGCACACCAGTGCGGGGCGCGTACCAACCGACAAGGGATACCGTTTTTATGTGAATGCGTTGAATGAGGCGCATGCCAATGAATTGCAGCCGATGCTTCCCGATCGCAGTGCGAGAGCGATCGAGGCGCGCGTGCACACTCATTCTGATCGTGCTGACCGTGCGATCCGAAGTGCCGTTGACAGCTTGGTAGAGCTGACGCAGAACATGGGCATCGCGACGATTGGCGACGAACTGTATATGACCGGTATCGGCAATTTGTTCTCGCAGCCTGAATTCCTGCAGGGGAATCATGCGCAAGCCGTGGCGCGTCTGCTCGACGACCTTGAGCCGTGGCTGCGTGAAGCGGAGTTGAATGAGCCGCTCAACGTCTATATCGGCTCAGAGAACCCGATTGGCCGTTCCAGCGGTGCAACCCTGATTATCAGCCGCTTCCGTTCGCCGTACAGTGATAACAGCTATATCGGCGTGATCGGCCCAACACGACAAAGTTATGAAAAAGTGATGCGTTTGGTGCGACACACCGGCGCGATGTTAGAGGAGATTTTATAAATATGGCAGACAAGAAACCGAAAAATGACGCACCGAACGAAGACGCGCCAATTGAACCGGCAGAAGAAATCATTGAACCCGCAATGGATCCTAAAGACCAGCAAATAGCTGAATTGACACTGGATTTGCAGCGTACGCGTGCTGATTTTGAAAACTACCGCAAACGTGTCGAGGGTGAGAAAGCCGGAGCCCGCGAGGCAGGCCAAGCAAGCGCCATTTTGAAACTTCTGCCCGTCATTGATAATATCGAGCGCGCAATTGCATATACGCCCGAAGACATCAAAGACCACAAATGGGTGCAAAGCGTTTCCGGATTAGTGAAGCATCTTGAAAAATCACTCGACAGTTTGAACTTGTCTCGTATTGATGCGAAACAAGGAACGGCCTTCGACCCTGAATTGCACGAAGCGATCCAGTTCGATGAGGACGCACAGGGTGAGACCGAAGTCGTCAGCGACGAAATGCAGGCCGGCTACCTGCTGAACGGCCACGTGATCCGCCACGCAATGGTCAAAGTGACGAAGCAGTAATACGTCGTCTCAATAAAAAAACACTCTCATAATGAGAGTGTTTTTTATATTCGCCCCAAAATCAATTTTTAAAAATAAACTTAGGGGCGAACAGGAAAGGTTCCTGCCCGCCTTTGCCTCATCGCTTGAAACGACGACCATGGGGTGTCCGCTTCTGTTCGGGCACCTTGAAGGTGACGGTCATCATCCACACGACAGGTTCTTGCTTGTCACCGTTCTGGACGTTGTGGGCTTCGTTGAAGCCGAACCAGATGTCGATGCCTTTGAACTCTGGCTGGTGAGAGATGAGGCGGTAGAGCATTCGCAGGCGGGTGCTGTGTGCGCACCCGGGCTCTGCGAAGTCCGCACGTACCGATGACGGTCTGCCCCCGAGAGGGCAATCGGCGAGATCAGGACCTTGAGGTCCTATGACGACGCTGAACGTGCCGGTTTTCTCGGTGCAGGACTGTACGGCCTTGCGGAAGTCGGCCCTCGCTCCGTCAATACAGCGATTGACGTTGAGCGGAAGGATCTCTCGCGGAGACTGCGAGCGGCGCGGTGCCACTGCGGCTGGTGAATCCATGATGATGGAACCTTTCCTGAATATAAAAATCCACCAAGCGTCTCAGCTCAGGCGGACTCCTTCTTGTGGGATATGTCGGATAATGCGATAAAGCAGTCTCTTGGCAGTTTCGAACAAGATTGCATAATAATAGTCCTGTGACTATTAAAATGCAATACCTTGTAAGAGGGGATTATCCTGCGATGACGGCAATGCAGTACATCACCAAGTTAACTCCGGCACCGATGGATCCAAGAATGATGATAAGTTTCGATTTCAGGCGGATACCAATGCTCAACCCGTACGCTCCTAAGATGGCGGCAAGTACGAAGATATATCCGAAAATAAAGAAGGTCACAAGAAATGCCACGATACTTGCAATCGAAGCGAGCAGGGCGGGAATACGCTGCCTTTCCATGTTTGCTTCCGGACCGTTTACTTTTGTGACGGGGCTGCTTACTGGTGCGGCCGATGGTTGAAAAGGAGCAACAGGTTGTGTGTTAGCCGGCTGTGCTGTTTGTTGTGCCTGGGTTGCTGGCTGCTGCTGCGGTACGTCTGCCTGTACGCCAGCTGCTTGCAGTCCCGACTGGATGTCGGCTTCCGCCCAGCCTGCGCTTCGTAGTTGCGCGGCGATTGAAGCGGGGTTGTTACCGGTTTGTAATTGTGCAGTGATAAATGTCGTTAATTCAGGTGATGTCATGTCTTTTATTTTATCATATTGGCACTCTTGACATGAGAGTGCCAACTTTATATACTGAAAACACTTGGCAATCTAAGACCTAGAGTGCTAAAATAAGAATCAGAAATACATTCTACTGTTAATAAAAGGAGAGTAATAATATGGGTAAAATCATTGGTATCGACCTCGGAACCACCAACAGTGCCGTCGCCTACATGATTGCGGGAAAACCGGAAGTCATTGCGAACGCTGAAGGCAACCGTACCACGCCGAGCGTCGTTGCGATCAACAAGGGCGGTGAACGCCTCGTTGGGCAAGTCGCACAGCGTCAGCGCGTCACGAACGCAAAGAACACCATCTACGGTGTCAAACGTTTGATCGGCCGCAAGTTTACTGACAACGAAGTGCAAAAAGACTTGGATATCATGCCGTACGAAATCGTCAAAAAAGGCGATGGCGTAGCAGTAAAGATGGGCGACAAAGACTACAGCCCTGAAGAAGTGTCCGCAATGATTCTTTCAAAGATCAAAGCTGATGCGGAAGCATTCCTCGGTGAAAAAGTGACTGAAGCGGTCATTACCGTTCCTGCGTACTTCAACGACTCGCAGCGCCAAGCAACCAAGGACGCGGGTAAGATCGCTGGACTTGAAGTGAAGCGCATCATCAACGAACCGACCGCAGCCGCACTGGCATACGGCCTCGAATCAAAGAAAGACGAAAAAATCGTTGTCTTCGACCTCGGTGGCGGTACGTTCGACGTCTCCGTTCTGGAGCTCGGTGACGGTGTCTTCGAAGTCAAATCAACCAACGGCGACACGCACCTCGGTGGTGAAGACTTCGACAACCGTATCGTCAACCACTTCCTCGACGTCTTCAAACAGAATGAAGGCATCGACCTCAAATCCGACAAGGCAGCTATGCAACGCCTCAAGGACGAAGCGGAAAAAGCAAAGAAAGAACTTTCATCAACCAATGAAACGGAAATCAACCTGCCATTCTTGACGGCTGATGCTGACGGTCCAAAGCACTTTGAATACAAGCTTACCCGCAGCAAACTTGAAGAACTCGTCAAAGACCTCATCGACGGCGTTGCGAACCCAGTCGAAGCGGCTTTGAAAGACGCCGGTCTGAAAACGACCGACATCGACGAAATCGTCCTGGTAGGCGGTATGACCCGTATGCCGGCAGTCGTTGAAAAAGTGAAAGCGCTCTTCGGCAAAGAACCGCTCAAGGGTGTGAACCCTGACGAAGTCGTTGCTATCGGTGCTGCCATTCAAGGCGGTGTCTTAGCCGGTGACGTCAAAGACGTATTGCTGCTTGACGTAACGCCACTGTCACTCGGTATCGAAACAATGGGTGGCGTCGCGACGAAGGTCATCGAACGCAACACGACCGTTCCTACCAGCAAGTCCGAAACCTTCTCGACGGCAGCAGACAACCAGCCGCAAGTCGAAATCCACGTCACTCAAGGTGAACGTGAGCTCGCGGCGGACAACAAGTCGCTCGGACGCTTCGTTCTCGACGGCATCGCGCCGGCACCTCGCGGTGTCCCTCAGATCGAAGTGACATTCAACATCGATGCCAACGGTATCTTGAACGTGACCGCCAAAGACAAAGGCACGGGCAAGGAACAGAGCATCACGATCTCGAACAGCGGTAACCTTTCAAAAGAAGACATTGAAAAAGCGGCAAAAGACGCCGAAGCGCACGCTGATGAAGACAAGAAAAAGCGTGAAGCGATCGATGCTCGCAACGGTCTTGAATCTGCTATCTACCAGGCTGAAAAGATGCCAGACGAATTCAAAGACAAAATCAGTGACGACGACAAAAAAGTCATTACCGATGCAGTCGAAGAAGCAAAGAAGCACAAAGATTCTGACGACAAGGACGAACTTGAAGCTGCGATGAAAGCATTGAACGATGCGATCATGCCGATCGGCGCAAAGATGTACGAGCAAACGGCAGGCGAAGGCGCTCCGAACGCAGACGGCGAAGGCGCATCTGACGAACCAGTTGAAGGCGAAGTCATCGACAACGACGACAAAAAAGAAAAGTAGTCGCATTGCAATAAGGAAAAGGTCGAGCAATCGGCCTTTTTTTCTTTATACTGAATATATATGCACTTCCCGAAAACCCGTCGCAAGTATTTGGGACACAACAAAAAAGACCGTTCAAAAAATCACTGCGCGTTTTGCGGTGATGCCCAGTTGACAGATCGGCTCGTCGAACGTACCGAAACGATGCTGGTGATTCCGAACCGCGTTTCTTATGACGTGTTTGAAAACCGCCGCGTGCTTGACCACTTGATGGTGCTGCCTGTGCGTCACGCTGAATCGTTAGACGAGTTTACGGATGAAGAAAAAATGGATGCGATGAACCTTATCGGCAAATACGAATCACTCGGCTACAGCGTGTATGCCCGCGGTGTCGGCAGCGTCAGCCGTTCGGTCAAACACCAGCACACCCATTTGATAAAGCTCGATAACAAGCTGCCGAATATCAGCGTGTATCTGCGCAAGCCCTACATTTTGCTCCATAAGTAATTACAGTTCTTGGAACAGTGCCGCCCACACCATGCCTGGGTCAGCGCGATAGGTAGGGGCGTAGTACCATGATCCGTCCGGATTGACCAGTTCGGGGTAAGTACCGTGGCGTTCAATGAGCGCTGCGAACTTGGCGTACTGTTCTTGGTATTCGGGCCGTTTGTAACGTTTGAGGATGTGCAGGTAAAAGGTTCCGTGCCACGTCCATATTGTCGTGCCGGTATAGTTCGGCATCGTCCATGCACCCATGCCGATGCGGTGGTCGAACGAACGGTCGTTCTGGCCGTACTGCAAGGGGTAGAGTTTGTTGAAGCCCGCAGCAGTAATATAATCACAGGTTTTCTTTACCAAATGGGAATCGTTAATCACATCCAGGAAAAACGGCATCAGCGCCGAATCGGAACTGTAGGCATCGGATACTGAATCGGCTTTAAAATAGCGTCCGTTCCAGTAATTGCGCATAAGGTCAGCTTGGTATTGCTGTTCGTGGAAAGGGAACGCATCGAGCTGTAAGCTTTCCGCACACCGCGCCATGCGCGCAACAAGCGCCAGGCTGTACGCGCTGCGGTCATAATGCACCGCGTCGCGCATTTCGGCGTAGCGAACGTGCAGCAAGGCACCGGTTTTCTTATCCAGGTACGCTTTTGTGTATTTGCGCAGCTGGCGGTTCAAAAAGGCATGTTCGGTTTTGTTCAGTTCGTAGTTGCTGACGACCAGTGAATGGAGCAGCCACGGGAGGGCATCGATACTGCGTTTCGCCGGTGCGTTGAACGTGTTGCCTGCGTGGTCGATGCACAATGTAATAGTGTTCGCACGGCGGTATTGCTGCAATGCCCACCTCAGCGTGTGGTGTACTTTTTCTTGGTGGCCCAAGTGTACCAACGAGCCTGCTACCGTGCCGAAATCACGCATCCAGAAAAAGTTGAAATGTCCCAGACTGGTGCGGTAAAAATTGCCTTCCCATAAACGGTCAATAATTTGGTCGCATATCTGTTTCGCGTCGCCCTCGAAGCGTTCGATTTTTCCAAAGTAACGATTGTGTAGTTGGCGGTATTCGGCGTGTATCAATCCGAGGATCGTACCCGTGCTGCGGAGAAGGGGTTTCATGCTGTGGCCAGTATACTGCCCGCAGGATAATCTGTACATGCTTATGCTCAATAAAAATAGGCCCGGACAGGCAGCGGACATCGGATGATGTCGACGCTGCCCGGCCGGGCGTGGGTTAGGAGGTGCGCACGCGCGCCTCGTGGCATTCCGATACGTCTTTGACGCGTTCGGATTCGGAAACGCTCATACCGCACGCTTCGCACAAGCCCATGGGCATGTGCCGCTTACGGTCGATCGGCTTTCCTGTCTGCGGAGGTCGTCCCTGCGTGTAGTTCAGCGTCGTGTCCGGAAACGCTTTGTGGACGTCTTCGCCGAGCGCCTTGGCGACAAGGCTTGCGGCCTCGATGCCGATTCCTCCATCGAGCTCATTCGGGTCGGTTTCCATGCGACTGATCGTCGACGTGGCAACTCCGGCCTTACGGGCGAGCTCGTTCTTGGACAGTCCGCGCGCTTTGCGCAGACGTTCGATTTCTGTCAATGGATCTCCCCTGGTTGTTGACGTAAAGATAATATCATATTTATGTTAAAAAGTCAATTCCTTTACCGATACACTAGGTCGTCTGGCATTCTTTTTCATAAAGCGCTATACTTGTCAAATTATGGAAGCTGATTTCGAGCAGGAAAAATTGCGCGCACAAGTTGATGCGGCGTTTGAAGAAACACTCGGCGAGACGGCAAAAGGGCGTATTATTCTGGCTGCGGACGCGCTCAGCGAGCCGTTGCAGACATACCGCCAGCTTCGTGAAGAACAGCTCCGCATGTTCTTCACGGACCAGCCGATGATGGACGTGCCGTCGTTCATAGCCGGTGCGTATGCAACGGTATTTGATTACAGCAAGGCACATGCCATGCAGCACGAAGAGGACGATGAAATAAAAATCCTCGATACCCATGAAGAGCTGGATGAAAGTGATGAAGACGTTGCCGCCCAGGTTGAAAAGGCGGAGCGTCGATTAAAAGCGGCGAAAGCCGGCATCCGCGCATCGTACGGGCTGTCACGCTTTCAGCTTTTTCGCGCAGAACGGTACGCACATAAAAACTTTTAAACATTCCTTGGCACTCTAGACTTTTGAGTGCCAGTTTACTATACTGGTAACAGATGAGCAAACGAGATTATTACGAAGTATTAGGCGTCAGCAAGACTGCCAGCGCAGATGAAATCAAGAAGGCTTTTCGCCGTGCCGCAGTGCAGCACCACCCCGACAAAGAGGGCGGTAACGAAGAGAAGTTCAAAGAAATCAACGAGGCCTACGACGTCCTGAAGGATGCGCAGAAACGTCAGCGCTACGACCAGTTCGGACACGCCGGTGTCGGCGGATCGGGCGGCGGAGGAGGTGGCGGCAATCCGTTCGAAGGTTTCGGCGGCGCTCAAGGGTTTGACTTCGGTGATGGCCTGGGCGATATCTTCAGTCAGTTCTTCGGCGGCGGCGGTCGACAACAAGCTCCACAGCGCGGCCGTGACGTAGAAGTTACGTTGCAGTTAACCTTCGAAGAAGCTGTTTTCGGCCTTGAGACGAGCATTGATTTGGATATCGATGACGAATGTCCGCACTGTCATGGAACGACCGTTGAACCTGGCCATGATATGAAAACATGTCCGACATGCCAAGGTTCGGGCCAGCAAACACGCGTCATGAACACGATGTTCGGCGCCATCCAGCAAAGCGTTGTCTGCCCAACTTGTCATGGACGCGGTAAGATCCCTGAAAAAGAATGTACCGTATGTCACGGCAAAGGGACGCAGCGCAAGAAGCAGTCTATAAAGCTGAAGGTTCCCGCTGGTATTGATGACGGTTCAACCATTCGTTTGTCGGGTCGCGGTGAAGCGATCACTGACGGCCAAAAAGGTGATTTGTACGTCAATATCCGCGTCAAAGCGCACAAGCAGTTTACCCGCGAAGGCAATATCATTCTCTCGGAAGCGCACGTAGGCATGGTCGACGCGACGCTCGGTGTTGAAATCGATATCGAGACGGTGGACGGAACGGTGCGCATGAAAGTACCGGCCGGAACCCAGTCGGGGACTGACTTCAAACTTTCCGGTCATGGCGTGCCGCACATGAACAGTGACAAACGCGGCCCGCACATCGTGAATATCGTCGTCGATACGCCGACGAAACTGTCGAAGAAGCAGCGCGAATTGCTGGAACAGTTCGAGGGCACTCGAAAACGATAAAATGCGCACCCCTGTAAATAAGGACAAGCATATTGACTTTTTAACCTAAAAATGCTAAAATTACTTTAATACCTACTAAGTATGCATACGAGGTCTTTCGGATCGTTACCATGGAAAAACAACTGCAAGTCATTGGGCGCAACGTGCTGGTCGATTTTATCGGTCATAAACAGCACATCAACAGCGTGCCCGCCAAGATTGATACCGGCGCGGACAGTTCGTCCGTTTGGGCTTCTAATATTTCCGTTACTAAAAAAGGAACGTTAAAGTTCACCCTTTTTGACGAAGGGTCCGAGTATTATACTGGCGAAGTGATACGACGCCGGTCATACCGCGTGGCGGTCGTGCGCAGCTCAAGCGGCCACGAGCAAATTCGCTACAAAGTTGAAATACCAGTCCGAGTCGCCGGCAAACGGCTCCGCGCAGGATTTTATCTGTCGGACAGATCGGCGAACGATTTCCCTATCCTGCTCGGACGAAGAACGTTGAACAAAAAGTTTCTCGTTGACGTCTCGGTCAAGGAATACCATACGGCGCCGCGCATGGGCCGCGGATTATACGCCGAACTGATGAAAGATCCGTACGCGTTCCATCAAAAATATCACCAGAACGAAGAATAAGGAGACACGTATGAAAATAGCCATCCTCTCAAACGGCAACGGAAACTATTCGACGAAACGTCTCGTTGAAGAAGCGACAGCTCGCGGCCACGAAGTAAAAGTCATCAAGTACCGCGACTGTTATGCATCAATTGAACAGGATAAGCCGACGGTAAGCTATCGCGGTGAAGACCTCGGCAAATACGATGCCATTATTCCTCGCATCGCTTCGTACATGACCCGTTACGGGTCTGCCATCGTGCGCCAGATTGAAATGCAAGGCGGCTATACCGTCTCCAGCTCTTTGGCGATCGCCCGTTCTCGTGACAAGTTGCGCAGCATGCAATTGCTCGCGAAAGCCGGCGTCGGCATTCCGAAGACGGTCTTCTCCCGCAACTCGACCGACATCGATAGTTTGATTGAAAAAGTCGGCGGGACGCCAGTCATTATCAAGTTGGCCCGCGGAACGCACGGCAACGGCGTCGTTTTGGCTGAAACCAAAAAAGCGGCAAAATCCGTACTGCAAGCGTTCTACCTTTCGAACGAAGACGGTACGAACGTCATGTTGCAGGAATTCGTCGAAGAATCTGCCGGTACCGACATTCGTGCATTCGTCGTCGGCGGCCGCGTGGTTGCCAGCATGAAACGCCAAAGTCTTGACGACGACTTCCGTTCTAATCTGCACAAGGGCGGTGAGGGCGCAATCGTTAAACTGACCGAACAAGAAACGAAGATGGCAGTGAAAGCCGCCAAAGCAATGGGCTTGAACATTGCCGGTGTCGACCTTATGCGCAGCAAGCGCGGGCCACTCGTCCTTGAAGTGAATGCCAGTCCTGGGTTCGGCATCGAAAAAGTGACCGGACGCAATGTCGCCGGGCCGTTCATCGATTACGTCGAACAGAACGCCAAGCGCGGTAGCAAGAAAGACAAAGTCGGCGCCTAGCCGAAGCCCTCGGGGCTTTTTTCTTTTGAATGCTATAATATGCTCATGGTACGTACGCGATGACGAACATAGGGAAGTGGCGACCACATACGACGGCACTTTTGATTACGGGCATGGCGCTCATTCTTGTCGCACTCGTCGTTTCGTACATGGTGCAGAACTTCCAGCCCCGCACGCAAGTGAAAATCGGGTCCGGTGTCTATTCGGTTCAAATAGCAGATACTGAGTTGTCGCGTGAACAGGGATTGTCGGGCGTCGAGACGCTGGCGTCAAACGGCGGTATGCTGTTCGTATTTGACGAGTCTTCGATTGCAGGGTCAGGGATTTGGATGAAAGACATGAAAATACCACTCGACATCGTGTGGCTGGGTGATGACAAGAAGGTCGTCCATATCGTGACGAACGCTTCGCCTGATCTTGGGACGTCGAAAACGTTCACGCCCACGCAGCCGGCAAAATACGTGTTGGAGCTACCGGCCGGCACAGTAAAGAATGCCAGCGTAAAAATTGGCACCGAAGCTGAATTCAACGTAAAAGGAGATTCGAAACAATGAACGCAGTACTGATTTTGATCGTTATTATTTTGGCATTATTTGCCGGCGCCTTCCTCTCGAAACGACGTTTCGGCCTGCTCGGGTTGGGCTTGACGGCAGGAGCGGTCATTGCGCCGCTGTGGGGCGAAACTGCCGGGTATGTTGTTTCTGCAACCGGATTGCTTCCTGAAGGGCCGATGATCAACGTTATCGCGATCGCGGCAATCACGTTGATCCCCGCCGTTCTTTTCATGTTCCATGGCTACAGTTACAAGGGAATGTTCGGTCGCGTGACCGGCTCGTTGCTGTTTACGGTGTTGGCGATCGCATTGCTCATCCAGCCGCTGTCGACAATCATGGAAATATCAGGGCCAATCGGTACCGTATACCGATGGTTCGTCGAAAACCACAGCTTGGTCATCAGCGTGGGTGTCGTTTTTGCCATTATCGATACGCTGACCGCGAAAGCCGTGCATAAAAAGGCCGAAAAGAAACACCACTAATTCACTTTTACCGAGGAAATTCTATTCCTTGGGAAGATTGACACGCTACCTCTGTTGCGCTATAGTGTTAGGAGCTTTTATGAAGCAGCCGTTACGGGTCCGTAGCTCAGCTGGTTAGAGCACCTGCCTTTTAAGCAGGGTGTCATGGGTTCAAGCCCCATCGGACCCTCCAAATATAGATTTCATATTTGCATAATAAAGAACATCCCTTTTATCGCTACCGGGGATGTTTTTTATTTTGTTAGTATTTAATATTTGCCGTATATAGTCATCTGCATGCGGGTGGTATGGGTGCAGCGTAAAGTGCATGTTTCGTGGGCGATTGCGCTTGGCTGTTCGTGCTTCGTACTAGGCGTGTGGGCGGGGCAATATATTGCCGTAGCATATTGGTGGTGCGCGGTGGCGATCGTTTTCATCGCGTATGCAGTGAGAGTGGGGAAAGCGCATGCTCTTGTGTTCATGGTGGTCGGCGGCGTGCTTGTAGGCCTATGGTACGGTTCGTATTCGGTCGGCAACCTCGAGCCTTATCGTGCGCTTGTTGGGAAGACGATAGCGTTAGAAGGCAGGCTCAAAGAAGACCTTTCGAGCACGTCGAAGGGAATGGCCGTACTCGTACTGGACAATGTGCGATATGACGGCCAAGAACTATCCGGGACGGTATGGGTGAGCATGCTCGGGCATCCGAAGGTAAAAAGGGGAGATCTCGTAAAGGTGAGCGGCAAGACGACTGCGGGGTTCGGAACGTTCGCGCTGTCGATGATATCGGCCAAAGTTGTCGCTATAGGGCATCCGTGGCCCGGGGACATGGGGCGTGTTGTGCGCGACTGGTTTGCCGATGCGATTCGCAAAGGCATTCCGGAGCCGCAAGCAAGTCTGGGGATAGGCTATTTGACTGGCCAAAAAAGCGCGTTACCGCCGGATTTATCCGAGGCGTTGCAGATTGCAGGGTTGACGCATATCGTGGTTGCGAGCGGATATAACCTGACAATTCTCGTCAGGTTGGCACGCAGGACTTTCGTGAAAATTTCAAAGTTCTTGTCGGCATTTGCCGCGAGCATCATGATTACCGCGTTTGTTGCGATGACCGGGTTGAGCCCGAGTATGACGAGAGCCGGATTAGTGTCTGGGCTGAGTTTGCTGACCTGGTATTATGGCCGGCAATTCCACCCCTTCGTATTATTGCCATTTGCCGCCGCCATTACCGTGGCATGGCAACCGAGTTACGCGTGGGGTGATTTAGGCTGGCAGCTTAGTTTTGCCGCGTTTGCAGCCGTCATGATTGTCGGGCCTTTGTTTCAGCGGTATTTTTTCGGCGAGAAAGAACCCGGCATGCTGCGCCAAGTGTTGGGTGAAACGGTTGCGGCGCACGTCGTCACGATTCCTGTTATCGTGCCGGCATTCGGCGTGGTATCGAATGTGGCAATTCCGGCGAATATCCTGATAGTGCCGCTCGTGCCTTTGGCGATGCTCTTGACGTTCATCGTCGGCACAACGGCACTGATCATTCCTTCGGTCGTTTCAATTGTTGCTTTGCCCGCATCGTGGCTACTGACGTACATGACATCCACCGCCCAGTATTTGGCCGCACTTCCATGGGCACAAACTGAGTTTGCAATGACCTGGTGGATGGTCGTGCTGTATATCGTAGCACTCGTCGCGGCATGCACGTACATGCAACGTAAAACCGGTTTCAAGTTGCGGGAGGTGAATCTGATCGAGTGATAAGCAGTCTTAGCGTGGGCGTTCGCTGGCCGTGTCTCGCGCTAAATCCGCCAGCAGGTCGTCAATAATGTCAGTGCTAAACTCGCCGTATTTTTTTTCAACGGCGGTATGGATCATGAAGTCTGCCAGGCGAGGATTCTTCGGAAGAATCGAACCGTGCAGGTACGTACCGATGACGTTCTTGTATCGCGCGCCTTCATGTCGATCACCTGAGTTGTTTCCGGCACCCTTCACGACTGTTGCAAACGGTTGCACGTTACTGCCAAGATGTGTTTGGCCACTATGGTTTTCGTAGCCGATGATGTCGCCGAATTCTTCATTGTTCGTCACGATATTTCCGATAAGCCGTTCGCGCGTACCGTGCGTTTCAACGTCAAGAACGCCGATGCCGGTCAAGGTCTTGCCAGACAGGGTTTTGAAAAAGTTGCCGAACAGCTGGTACAATCCGCACACCATAAGCATCGGCACGCCTTCTTCGGCTAACTGTTTCAATTTGGGACCGATTTTCACGAGGTCCTCATGAATAATTTCTTGGCCGCTGTCCTGTCCGCCGCCGCCGATGATGATGTCGACGTTTTCCGGGAATGCGTCGCCGACTTCATAGTGAATGACCCTTGGTTCGTAGCCGTACCATTCCAGACGGCGCTGCAATACCAGCAAGTTGCCATGGTCGCCGTAAATGTTCATGTCTTTTGGGTACAGCTGCAGAATAGTGATTGGTTGTTTGCTCATCCGATAACCTCCACCTTGGTTATTTTTGACAATTCTCGTCGCAACGCCAGCATGGCGGTATAGGTGCAATAAATGCGCTTTGGTTTGCCGCTGTTCGTATCAATGAATTGGCGTAAAGCAGTGGCGAGGTCTTTTTCGATGTGGCCGATCGTCACTTCGTCGTATTGCAGCCTGAGTGCCATGTCGTACGCGCGCACGCCGGAGATTTCGGCGACGCCTTCGTTCGCGAGGCTTTCAAAATCGACGTCCCATAACCAAGACATGTCACGCCCGTCGGCGTAGTTGTCATTGATGGCGATCATGGTGGCATATCCAGCAGGAGAAAATGATTTCAATCCGAGGCGGAAACCCGAAGGGTTCTTGACGAGTACCAGCTCAAGCGGTTGTCCGCCGACCTGCAGCTGCTCGCCGCGCCCGAATGCCGGAGTAACGTCGGCGATCGTTGAAACAAGGAGGGGCGTGTCAACGTCATCGTTAAGGATAGCTTGCGTCAACGCCAGGGCTGCAGCACTATTGAAGACATTGTAGATGCCATTGAGTTTCAGTGTGGTCGTAAAGTCTTTTCCGTCGATATCGTACGTTGCTTTGTTGCCGGCGTATTGTTTCAGGAGAACGCTGGCGGCAGGACGCTTCGTTTTTGAAACGGTGCCGCTGCGCATATCGTCGTCACTCGGGAAATGCGCCAGCAGTGCGTCGCTCAAGCCGAAGTACTCAACGTGTTGGTCGGTAAGCGAACCGCGAATAGCACTGACCCGCTTGTCTTCACGGTTCAGCACGACAGTGTCGGTTGTTGCCTGCGCGATCTTTTCAAGCATCTTCGCTGTCGCGTCTATTTCGCCGAATCGGTCGAGCTGGTCGCGCATGACGTTCAGCAACAGGCTGTAGCGTGGCGGGATGGAGCGGACGAAATGTACCGCATGAGCTTCGTCGAGTTCGAGCACCGCGATGTCGGCATCCAGCGTGCCGCGTACGTCCACTTCACCAAGCAGGGCTGCCGCGACGCCACGGCTGAAGTTGCTGCCCGTACGGTTGGTAAATACTTTCAAACCTTGGGCTTCAAGAAGGGCGACGACCATTTTCGTCGTGGTCGTTTTGCCATTGGTGCCGCTGATGATGACGACGCCTTTGGGAAGCTGGGCGAGCGTTTGTTTCGTAAAGTCGGGGCTGATTTTTTCTACGAACAGTCCGGGAAGCGCCGATCCTCCGCCTCTCAAACGAGCGGCGTAGCGGACGGCTTTTCCCAAGATGACAATAAAGGGGTGAGGCATATAGACCATTATATCGTATAATGAAGCTATGTTTCTGGTGGGAATAATCTCGTGGTGGTATGGCGACGGCTGGAAGGGGCAGTTAGGGCGCATTCGTGACCGTTTGAAGAATACGGCGGCCTTCTTTTCGATCGGCCAGCTTTTCTCGACGCTGTTTTCACCCTTCAGGCAGATCTCAGCCGGACGTGTCGGCGGACCGATAGGCGTGCAACTGCGCGCTTTCTTCGATAAGACATTGTCGAGGGTGATCGGTGCCTTTGTTCGTTTGTGCACCATATTCGCAGGTTTGGTTGTTATTCTGTTCCAAACGATCGTTGAAGTGATCGTATCCTTGGTGTGGCTGGTCTTGCCAGCGTTCCCGGTGATCGGCATTATCATGTTCGCGATAGGATGGGCGCCGCAATGGATGTAAGTCTGTTCAATCACAAAAGCACGCGGGCGGCAAAAGCTCGCATCGGCCACGCTATTGCTCCGTGGGCAAAAACGTTTGAGGTCGGCGTGGTGTTGCTGGTTGTCGCGGGCATTGCGCTGCTGGTATTCGGGTTTGCCGTCGGTTGGGCGGTCATTGGTTTGGCTGCAATACCTGGCATGATTGCCGAATGGTACAAATATGAACTGAAGTCCGTCCCGTACGTAAAAAACGGAACGCGTATCGATGAACTGCTTGACGGCGAACTGCTCGGGCAGTTGCCCGACCAGCCGACGCCTCAAGATATTGCTGGGTTGCTGTCGAAGACGAACGGCGGTCTCTTCTTCTCTGTTCGTTTTGGCCTCGGTGGCGGTTTCTTTCAGCAAATTGTTTCGGCGAACCGTGATGATACGAAACCAATTTTTGAAGAAGCGCTCCGTATAGCTGGGCAGCTTGACGGAAAGATTACAGCAGGAGTACTGGTACTCGCGATGGTGCGGCAACTCCCGATGAAAGATACGCTCCTCGGTCATTTGCAATTGAATGAAGAAGATCTGATCCGGGGCATCCAGTGGTACCACCATCTGCGCGACCTGATCGATAACCCTGGTGACGCCAAAAAACCCGGCGGTATCGGACGCGACTGGTCGTTTGGTTGGATTCCGAACCTTTCCCGTTTCGGCCAGAACTTGTCTGAATACACCGTACGTCGTACGGAACTGCGACGCGAACTGCGCGGGCAAATCACGCGGGCTTTGGGCGGAGGACGTAACGCGATTGCGCTCGTGGGTGCAACGGGCTCAGGTAAGACGCAAGTCGTCCATGAATTTGCCAGTGAACTGATGAGCGATTCCGCTGCGATTCCCGATTCGTTGCGCTATCACCAAGTGTTCATGCTCGATGCGGCGCGATTGCTTTCGGTCGCCAGCGGACGCGGTGAACTTGAGGGGTTGATTCAAACGCTTCTCGGCGAGGCATACAGTGCCAAGAACATCATCGTATGCCTGGACAACGCGCAAGTGTTCTTTGAAGAAGGCGTCGGCTCGGTCGATATGACAAATGTACTGCTGCCGATTCTCGAAGCCGGACGTTTGCCTATTATCCTTACCGTGGATGAACAGCGGTACCTGCAAATCAGCAAACGTACGCCGGCGCTGGTTGCTGCATTGAACCGTGTCAATGTCGTACCGACCGATGAAGCGGATTCCTTGACAGTTATGGAAGAACAAATACCTGTAATTGAGTTCAAGCGAAAAGTGACCTTTATGTATCAAGCGCTGCGCGAAGCGTACAAATTGAGTGCGCGGTACGTCTATGATATTGCCATGCCGGGCCAGGCATTGAGCTTGCTGGAAAGCGCTGCCGAATATGCCGAATCAGGCCTGGTAACGGCAAAATCGGTGAACATGGCAATTGAAAAGACGATCGGCGTGAAAACAAACGTCGTTGATGATGAAAGCGAGCGGGATACGCTGTTAAACCTGGAGAACCTGATTCACCAACGGATGATCGGGCAGGAGCGGGCGGTGAACGTGGTCTCTGACGCGTTGCGACGCGCTCGGGCGGGTATCCGGAACCAAAAACGCCCAGTAGGCACATTCCTTTTCTTGGGGCCAACCGGTGTCGGTAAGACGGAATTAGCCAAGTCTATCGCCGAAGTGTACTTTGGTGGCGAACGAAACATGATCCGTTTGGATATGAACGAATTCGTATCCGCAAACGATGTTTCGCGTTTGATCGCCGATGGCGCGGAAGATGCGGGCAGCTTGACGGCGCAGGTGATGAAACAGCCGTTCAGCGTTATATTGCTTGATGAGATTGAAAAGGCGCACTCATCGGTACTTTCAACCCTGCTGCAACTGCTCGACGAAGGCATACTGCGGGACGAACGCGGACGGGAAGTCAGCTTCCGTGATGCGATCGTGATCGCGACCAGCAACGCCGGTGCTGACCGCATTCAAGAATACTTGCATCGGGGCTACAACTTGGAGCAATTCGAAGACACGTTTGTCAGTGAGTTGATCAGCAGCAACTTATTCCACCCGGAATTCTTAAACCGTTTCGATGAGATCATCGTCTTTGCGCCGCTGAACAAACCGCAGTTGCTGCAGGTGGTCGACCTCATTCTTGCCGACGTCAATAAGAACCTGGCGCAGCAGAAGATTACCGTCACGGTGACGCAAGAAGCGAAAGAGTACCTGGTGGAAGCCGGCTATGACCCACGTTTGGGTGCGCGCCCAATGCGCCGCGTCGTACAGCGTTCGGTTGAAAACACCGTTGCGAAGCTCATGCTGGCACAATCCGTGCAGGCCGGCGGCGTGATAGAAATTACGCTCGACCAAGTAAAAGAACTGCTGGAAAAGAAACAGCAGGTCGAACAGATTGTCGCGCAATCGTAGCAAAAAAAGCCAAATAAAAAACTCGGTCATCATAACGATACCGAGTATTTTATTTGGGGCGAATGAAGGGGATCGAACCCTCTACCTTCGGAACCACAACCCGACGCTCTAACCAAATGAGCTACATCCGCCATATGTTTGAATAGTGTGATTCGCGCTTAATTATTCTAACAGATGCGGACCGATAAGAAAATATGTTATAATGGACAAGTTCATTCATATACGCGGGCGTCGTATAATGGCTAATATACGTGCCTTCCAAGCATGTGATGAGAGTTCGATTCTCTCCGCCCGCACCAAGAGATTATAAAATAGCTCCGATTACTCGGAGCTATTTGTTTATTCTGGTTTTATTCGCCGTGCTCTTCCGCTTCAGCGGCGTCGGCAATTGCTTTCGTTTCATGCACTGTGCCGTGCTCGTGTTCCGGTGGAGAATAGATAGAATACAATTTTAATGCTTCATCACCCGTGTTCACGACGTTGTGCCACGTGCCAGCCGGAACGAAAATAGCGAAATCGTCTTCGGCGTCCCACGTTTCCAGCTCGTCTTCGGTAGGGCCCATGTGTACTGAGGCCGTTCCTTGTTCGATGCGCAGGAACTGATCGTGGTCTTCATGCACTTCCAAGCCGATGTCATCACCTGGTTGAATGGTCATGAGTGTCATTTGCAGATTCTTGCCGGTCCAAGCGGCGGTTCTGAAGTTTTCGTTCTCTAGCGTCAACGTCTCGACGTTCACGACGTAAGGGTTTGGTCCGTGATCTTGCATGCGTGCCTCCTTAGCTTATGTATCTATTATACCTTGTGCAGTGGGGCAAGGCGCGGTGAGTGCTGTATAATGTGGAACATGCCCCGGTAGCTCAGCTGGATAGAGCAGAGGACTTCTAAGCCTAAGGTCACAGGTTCAAATCCTGTCCGGGGTACCAATTACAAGAAACAGCAAAATAGAATCGCTTATTCGGTTCTATTTTTATGAAAAGTATTCGTTCTCTGACTTTTTTCTGTTTTTTCGAGTCGCACGTTGTTTGTCTTGTTTGATTTTTTCCGTGTTTTTTACAGCTAACTCTGTCAGTTCTTTTTTCATCTGCACGTACTGTGCGTAGTGGTTTGCGTCTAACGTGTTTTCCGCTAATGCTGCGCGTATCGCACACCCCTGCTCAGTGGTGTGTCGGCAGTTAGAATATTTGCACCTAGAAGCAATCGCGAGAATGTCATCGTAATTCGCATCCAGCTCTTCTTCTGTGCCCCAGAGCTGGAGCTCACGGACGCCGGGCGTGTCGATGAGTATCCCACCGTTTGGAAGTATGAATAATTCACGGTGTACCGTCGTGTGTTTGCCAGTGGAATCGGAGCTGCGGACTTCACTTGTTTTTTGAACGGTTCGGCCAAGCAATCCGTTGGTCAGCGTCGATTTGCCAACACCGGACGAGCCGAGAAGGATCGCCGTTTTGGCAGGAGTAATGCGTTCAGCAATGGCATCGATACCTGTGCCTTCGTTTGCGGTCGTAACGATGATCGGAACATCAAGCGCATCGAGCTGTTGCACGAATGACTGCAGGTCGTCGGTTTTATCCGCCTTGTTCAGAACGATGACGGGCTCGACGGCACTGACCGATAACTGGTATAAGAATCTTTTTAAGCGCTCCACGCTGAAGTCGTTATCAAGTGCGACCAATACGAAAGCAATATCGACATTCGTCGCGACGATTTGTTTCAGGGTTTGTTTGCCGGCTACTTTGCGGGCAATTTCGTTTGCGCGCAGGACGACCGATTCGATCGTTACGTTGTTGTTGGCCGAAATGGCGACAGATACCCAGTCGCCGACTTTCGGAGCGTCGTCCCTGTTGCTGTAGTGGGCAAGCTTACCCGATAATTCCGCCGTAAGAATTTCAGGGGAGGCGACTTTGAGTGACGTGCCGAAATCCGCGACAACGCGTGCCGGAATGTTGCCGTGCTTATGGGAAGCGTCCCAAGTTGCCTGATGGCTGTTAGTCCATCCGAAATTCGTCAATGTATGCATTGTTCTTATTATCACCCGAATCGTTCAGTTTTAATAGAGGTAGAAGGGATACCGCTTGCTTCAAGTAGTTCTGTGACTGCATCAACAAATCGCGTCATGCCGCATACGTAACAAGTAGGCGCAGAAGGAAGGTTGGCAATAATAGTGTCGAGCATAGCTTGGGTGAGCCGACCGGTTTCACCAGTCCATGTTTCAGGGTGCGCTTTTGTGAGCGTGATCGTCACGTCCGGATTGTTTAAAAAGGTATCTTTGTACAGAATGTCATTAAAAGTATGCGCACTGTATAGAAGTTTAATGGCAGCGGGCGACTGGCTCTCTTGGTGCGCCGTAAAAATAGCGTGCATCGGCACGACGCCGCTTCCGCCGGCAATCAAGAGTATCGGTTCTTCGTCTTGTGATGTCCATGTAAAGAACTTTCCAAACGGTCCGCGTATTTCTACGTTGTCGCCAACTGCAAGTTGCTCGGTTACGTATGGTGAAACCTCGCCGTTCGGGACGTTCATGATGGTCAGCTTGAGCGAATGTTTACCGGAGCCGGCTTGTGCCGCTGAATAGAGTCGGGCAGCTTGATAGCCGTTCTCGGCCGTCAATCTGAGTTCGAAGTGCTGGCCGGCTTGGTTGTGTATAGGAAAGGGCGTCGTGAACGTAAAGGTTTTGACTACAGGCGACTCGACTGTGATTGAAGCGACGGTCGCTTCGAACCATTCGTTATTGCTAATAACTTGCATAATCGCTGTAGCGCTCTTCTTTCCATGGGTCGCCGTAATTGTGGTAGCCGTTCACTTCCCAGAAACCCGGGTGGTCGGCGGACACGAAGGTGATTTTATGAATCCATTTTGCGCTTTTCCAGAAATAAAGATGCGGGACGAAAAGCCGCGCTGGCCCGCCATGTTCCGCGCTGAGCGGTTCGTCGTGCGCATGTGTGGCGATCATGGCTTTGTTGTTCAAGACATCCTGCACGGGAAGGTTTGTCGTATACCCTTCGAAGGTCGTCGCGATGACGAACTTTGCTTCCGTGGTCAGCCCGCCGGCAAGCTCGATCAGCGTATCGAGCGATACGCCGTCCCAGACCATGCCCAGCCGGCTCCAGCGCGTCACGCAGTGGATATCGGTGGTCAGGCGTGTTTTTGCAAGTTGGTTGAACTGTTTCCAGTCGAGCGTGACCGTCTTGTTGACCGCACCGTCGATGACGAGGGTCCAGGTTTCCGTATCGATTTTCGGCGTCGGGCCGTAGGTAAGTACCGGCCAGCGAATGACTTCGGTTTGCCCCGGCGGGAGGCGGTTGTGGCTGTCGCCGCCTTTTCCTGTAAATCCTTTGTTGACGATAGTCATGTCTTTAGTGTAGCAAAGAAGCAACGTGTCGTATCATGAAGTTATGAACATATTCTTATCTGCCAGCAAAAGTGCATATGCCGAAGTAGGCAGAATAAAAATTGCGCTCGAAGCTTTGGGTCATTCAGTCACGTCACCAAATGGGTTTGACGATCCTGATGAAGAAGGAATTGCGCGGCGTGCTTCTTTTGAAGCATACAGCGAGTGGAAAGCGGCAATGATCCGTGAAGACGGACGAATCATCGCTCAACACGACGCGGTGTTGGTGTTGAATCTTGATAAGCACGGGCAGGCGAATTACGTAGGCGGCGCAACATTTCTGGAAATGTTCAAAGCCTTTGATCTGGGGAAAAAGCTGTTTTTGTACAATCCGATACCCGACGGCATGCTGACTGACGAAATCATCGGCTTGCAGCCCATTGTCATTCACCGGGATCTGTCTTTGGTACAATAAAGGTATGCCTGAAACAATCTTTGACAAAATCGTCCGCGGCGAAATTAAAAGCCATATTGTATGGGAAAACAAAGCGCACATCGCTTTTTTGACGCCGTTTCCTAATACGCCCGGGTTTACCGTTGTTATTCCTAAAGTGAATATTGGCGATAATGTTTTTGCCCTTGATGACGAACACTACTTAGAACTGATGAAAGCGACCAAAACGGTAGCGAACATTCTCGAAAAAGCATTGGGCGTCAAACGTGTCGCACTTGTTTTTGAAGGAACCGGTGTTGCGCATGTCCATGCAAAACTTATTCCTCTGTATGGTCAGCTTGCGGACGAAACCGATGTATGGGGCGACGAAACGGAATTTGTCGAAGAATACCGCGGGTTTATCACAACGCTTGAAGGTCCGAAAATGGATGATGCGAGACTTGATGAAATCCGTGATGCGATACTTGCAGCACAGAAGTAATCAGAATGTCGTTAGAGTCCGACCCTTTCATATTTAATACCGTCAGTGAACGCCTTCGTTCCGGAGACGTGCTGAAATCCATAGGTGAAATTGCCATAACGGGCAACGGCTTTTTTCATGCGCCGCGCGAACGGCTGTATCGGACGACCCGGAACTTATTCCGCGACACATCAGAAGCCATCCGTTTTCAACCGCCGATATGTGAAACGGTAGAAGATATTTCGGCACTTGTCGAACAGACTGAGTATGCTCGCACGCCTACGCTCAATCGGATGCAGCTCACGCGTTTCGTGAATGCGTTCGTTCAATTTAGTGACCGCGCTCCTATATCAGAAGCGATGACGACACCGTACGCCCAGGTGCGCGATCTGCATGACGAAATTCTTGACAAGGCAGAACGCGACGGGCCAGTAAGTTACGCCGAGCAGTTCGCCGCAGCAGTAGAAGCGACGCCTCATATCCCATCTGCACTATGGAATCTGCTTATCACAACCAGGCAGTATGCTCGGTGGCGCGATACGAATATTATTGACGGTTTCCCGAATTACACAAAAGATGAAAAACTACAGCATATGATTGCATGGGAAAGTGCAGTGGCGTCCGTACAGCACCCGAACGCAAACGGCTTTCAAGATACAGCTGGTGACTCGTATTACGTTTGGACGCACGCTTTGGCACGTGTCGTTTTCGACGGGTTACCGCAAAAGAGAGATGCAGTGACTAAGACATATGCCAAGGCATTCGAATATGGATCGTACGGAATGAGTGCCTTGGGATTGCTCGGAAAAGTAAGCGTCTATGGAACCATGAGCAATCATGTGCCCGCATCAAAATACGGTAACGCGATAGGTGATGGTATTGTCAGTCGCATGGAAATATGAAACGAAGCACGAGCCACGGTTTCTCGGTGCTATAATTGAGGAAATGGTGTGGCGCTTTATCTCAATTCTTGTCCTGTCCGTCGCTTCCTTTTTGGTTGCCGGAGTGGTGCAAACGGCTTCCGCGCAAGACGCCGGATCAAAACTTATAACCGTTTACGACCGTGGAACGACGAAAGTCTTCCTGTCGAAAGCTGATACTATCGGGCAGGCCTTGAAAGATGAAGGCTTCGAGCTCGACAAGCACGATACGGTCGAACCATCCTTCAAAGAAGAATTGGTCGCACGTGATTACAAAGTAAATATTTATCGGGCTCGCCCTGTTGTTGTCGTTGACGGAGCGGTGCGTATCAAAACGGTATCGCCGTATCAAACCGCACAGCAAATTGCCAAAGACGTCGGCATTACCGTTTATGATGAAGATACGACGACGTTGACACCGCTCCAGAATTTCGTCAATGATGGTGCAGGCCTCGAATTAACGATTACGCGCGCGAAGAGCATTACCCTCGATTTATACGGAACGAAGACGGTGGTGCGCACGAAAGCGAATACCGTGGGGGACATGCTGAAGGAAAAGAGCATCGTACTGGGTGAAAAAGGCCGCGTATCGGTCTCTGAAGAAACGCCGATCACCGAAGGCATGGAAGTGCGCGTCTGGCGTGAAGGCAAACAAACCGTGACCGTCGACCAGGCAATTCCTTCACCGAGTGGCATTGTCTATGACGCTGACCGTCCGATCGGCTACAGAGCGGTCCAAACTGCAGGGGTACCCGGGACGCGCAGCATTACGTATGAACTTGAAATCAAAGAAGGCGCTGAAGTGTCACGCGTTGAAATTGCCAACATCGTGACGCGCAACCCGACGCAACAAACCGAGGTGATCGGTATCAGGAACGACGGAGGTGGTTTGACGCAATCAAAGGGCGCGCAATACTGGACCGACAGTAAAGGCGTCTCGCACCGCGAAACGTATTACGACTTGAACATGCGCGTTGTCATGACGGCATGTGGGCAAGGAGGTTACTACACCGTGCGTCCGGACGGTGCAAAGGTGGACGCTCAGGGATATATTATCATTGCCGCAAACTACGGAAATTACCCTAGGTGTTCTGTCGTTGAAACGAGCCTCGGGCCCGGCAAAGTATACGATACGGGCGGCTTCGCAGCGCGTCACCCGACCGGTTTCGATTTGGCAACCGATTGGTCGAAACCTGACGGTATTTAGCGGATATCGATGCGTACGAACGCTTCGGCTAATTCGTGCCCGGTTATTTTCCCGATAGAAACGGCCATGTCGCGGAACCACGGTTTGTCGCTGATGTCGCCGAATTGACTGGCGTGCGCCTGCAATGCTTTGAACTTTGCATCAAAAGAGCCGGTAATATCAACGGCATAGTTATGTTCATTGAAATTAACGAGCAACAACGTCGCTGTTTTGTGCGGTTCGAATCCGTTCGCTGCCAGTTCCGGGAACGTTAAGCGGTCACGTGCGAGCGGGAAGACCGCGTCGAGCACTGCTTGGCCTGCAGCCCGATGGTCCGGGTGATTGATGATGCCGTTGGCAGCCGAATAGATGACTGTCGGGTCCATCGTCACGACGACGTCAGGTTTGATCATGCGAATGTGCTGTGCGATTTGCTTTTTCAGCTGCATGGTAATTTCAAGTTCGCCGTCAGGATAATCCAGAAAGGTAATCGTTTTGCCGCCAAAACTTTCGAGTGCTTCGGTTTGTTCCTGGTGGCGGAGCGCAACGAGCTGCTCTGTCGTCATCGTCGGGTCATCTGAGCCTTTGCCGCCATCCGTCAGGATGAGGTAGTGTACGTCAGCGCCTTCAGCGGCGAACTTTGCCATGGTTCCGCCGGCACCGACATCAAGGTCGTCAGGGTGCGCAGCGATACCAAGAATAATCTTCGGGTGTAAGGCTGGAAACTCAGGGGTAAAATCTTTCGGGTGCATAGCTTTACTATATCACCCGGCGCTTTGCTATAATAAGGGAAACGTAAGGGGAATTATGGAACGACAGAATACGACCGGACGACCGAATGAACAACAACCCTTGGAGCTAGATGAAAAAAAGTGGGCGACAGTAGAAGCGTACGTGACGCAAGTATATGGAAACGACGCGAATTTTTATTTCCACGGAGCTATTCTTTCACTTTCTGAATTCAAAATTATTTGCGGCCCGCACATTGCACAGCTTGAACCTGCTCAGTTGGTGAGCAGCTTGGATGAATACCGCAATGCGTATCTTGCTATTGAAGCGAAATCACACACTTCGTATGAAGCGCAGAGGGAATTCGAAGCGAGCATTCGAAAAGGCCAGGAAACGTTTACGCGATACGCACTGAAAGTGACGGGCACGGAACGTCCATAATGCATGAATAGGGTGGGTGAATTTCTTGAAGAGACTACTGAGCACGGTACCGATGCTCCTTCTCTTGATGTTACCGAACACCAGCCTACGCTTGAAAATGAAGGTTTGAACGAGATGTTGCGGGCGAAGGCTGAAAACGATGCCCGCAAGGCCGGTGAAAAGGACTTGACGGACGAGCAGCGACAAGAACGATACGAGGTAACTGTTCGTCAGCTGGAGGCGAAGTACGGAAGCCAACTCTTCAAATACAATACCCATCAAGGGACTGTCGCGGATATGTTGCTAGTGTGTTATGCGATTCAGGACATTGCTTTCAAAGATGGCTTTGATGCGACGGCTCGAATGATAGATAGATATCGTATTGAAGATGCCGTTGAAGAAGATGCTGATAAAGACAAAGAACCGCACTCAAATACAGAGAACGAACCCAAGAACAATGCATCTCGTGACGAAACTAAAAAAACGAGCCGAACCGAGCCTCCGATGTCGCTTCGCGAAAGTGTCGTTGAACCGCCGTCCCGTTCGATTGTGATTCCAGCTGTAATTCCCGTTCCTGCCCTCGAATCTGTTATTATCCTTCCGGCTGAGCGCGACGTCCAAGAAGCAAGTAGTGATGAAACGAGTGAAGTGAACAGCGCGGCAGATGAGAAGAGTGAAGGATTGAATGATGTGTCGGTTGCGGAACATGCAAGCGATGCTTCTGAAAATCATTCGCAGGCCGAATCGTCGGACGGTCCTGTTCGTCAAACGACTGAACATGCGCCCATCAACAACGCGCCGAATGAGGCTGTTGCTGAAGCGCGCACTCAAGAACGGGTATTATCCGGTGACGATGCCATGCCTGTGCGCAGTATCGAATCGACTGCTATCAATGAGCCTACTCATGAGGAACGCCAGGCGGTACTTGTAGATGTAACTTCTGTTACGCATGAAGAAACAAAGAGCATTCGTGTGGTTGAAAGCAGCCGAGACGAAGCGCCCGTTCACGTCGAATCTCAAACGGACATACTTACGGAGGAGGACGTTCGAGGTGCGAGTATGCCTCTTGAATCTGAAACCGCACCTCTACCTTTTGAACCGGTGACTGAAATAGCGGAGGTCCAAAACTCGGTGTTTGTTTCATCTGAAAATGCCATCGAATACGACGCGCAGTTCACTGCCGAAGAAAATATGATGGAAGTTGAAAACGAAGTATTAGATGAGCCGCACGACTTATTGCAAGAACAATTTATTGCTACTGACGCCTTGCCCGTATATGTTGAACAAGCCGAGCAGGAAGAATTATTTGCTCCATCCAAGGAAAGAAATATCGAAGCGACAAAACCCATAACGACGCTAGAAATCGAACGTGCCATTGAAACGTTCCAAAGCTATGCAGCCGAAAACGTACCTGTAGAAGAACTACTCGTGACGATAGCAGAGCATGCGCAGCATGTTGCCGAACGCGAACCGGATACTGAATTCATTGATGCGACGGACGAAGAAAAGGATGCAGTGACGTTCGAACTGCAACTTCTGATTGAACGGACCCGTACCGTTCGCGAAACTGCCGACCTTCTTCTTTCTGCGCAGACAAAAGAAGACTGTGAAGCGTATGTAAGTGATCTCGTCGCAACCCTCGCTGCACTGTTGCGGTCTCTCGGCTATGAAAATCCTGAAAAGATAGTGAGTCAACTGATCGCGTCGTATTCCGTTGAATCCTTGCGCGCCTTATTGTATGAACTGGAGGCGTCGCTTCGTCGTGCCGCAGCGTCAGAAATTGCAGGCCGCCGTTCGGTGCTGCGTGAAAACAAAAAGGTGAGGCATTCGCGCGTAGGGAAGATCGTCCTCTCGATTATCGAAGCGTTTTCCCTGAGGCAAGCGTCACTCGAAGCCGTTTAATTATGCGTGACGGTGCCTGTTCGGGGGAGTACCGCCACGTTTTGCATGTGAAGCTCTTGCCCGTTTGTCAAAACGACGTTCAAACAGGTCACCAACCCAGAATCCGACAACGAGCATGACAGCAGCCCAGTAGAGCGGAACGGGTGCATCCGCCCACACTGATTTCAATCTCGAACCGATAGTAGCAAGCGGGGAACTCGAATTGCCCGCGCCCGTGCTTCCGTCGCCATTTACTTGCACGACGGTTTGCAGAAACGTACTGACGCCTTTTTTGTCGGTTGTTTTCAAACCGATGTTTATGATGCCCTCATGTTCATACGTGTGCTGGTAATAATGATATTCAGTGTCGAGCACGTTTTTCACGTCCATTTTTCCGTCACCCCAATCGATGGTCAGTGAATACGGAGTGACGCCACCGGTAACACGTACAGGGAGCGTAATCGTCTCGCCGGCTTGAATGCTTCGGGTAATGCAGTTCGTGATTATCGTCGGGACGCCCGGGTCGAGGCCCGTACTTTTGGAGCTGTCAAAACAAGGGTTTTCTGCTGGCTGCGGGGCGGGCGGAGCGGAGGCAGGGGTTGGGTCAGGGTTCGGCGCGACATCGCGCGGCGTTGTCGCGACCTGGGGTACGCTCGTCGTAGTATTCGTTTCATTCGGCGTTTCAGGCGCAACGACTGCCGGATCCTGGATGCGCGTAATCGTAACCTGTCCGGTAACGGGGCCCGGCTGGTTCGCGGCGTCGTAGTTCTGTGACTGCAGTACGTTCGTTCCGACGTTCAATGAAATGACCGTCGTGTAAGTGCCATTGCTGGCGCATATTGATGACCCGGCGAAAACGCCGTTATTGTACGTCGCGACCATCGTTGAAGCTTCGCAGCTGCCGGAAACTTCAATCTGCGGTGATTTGGTAGTGGTATTTTGTGCGGGGTAAGTAATGTCGGCGCCAACAGTCGGCGGATTCCCCGCCACGTTAACGGTAACGGTTTGCGAGCCCGAGCCCGTCAGCCCTGATGCGTGCAGCTGGCCTAGATTTGAAAACAGCAGAATGCCGGTGAGTAGCAACGCAACCATCAGGACGCCGTGAGAGGTGTGTCTTCTGTGCACGGCTTTACCGGTATGTGCATGCGGCGTCACGGATACCAAACTTTTCACTACGTGAGCGCGTAACGGAAGCGTATTTTTTGCTGATATTTTGGAGGTTTTTTTGTTTTGTACCATATAAGTTTCTGCTTATATTCTAGCGGTCTAAAATATGGGTTTATTATACTGCATTCTGCTTATGCTGACTAGGGGTGGTTCTATTGCATAATTGGTGTATTTCGCTTATAGTTTAGTCAGTATTAAAGAGAGGGAAATACACCATGGGAAAAATAGAAATTATCTTGTTGATCGTGCTGATCATCATCCTTCTATTTGTCGGAGCGAAAAAGCTTCCTGAACTCGCGCGTGGCATCGGACAGTCAGCCAAAGAGCTGAAAAAAGGGTTTAGCGAAGGTGCAGATGAAGAAAAAACTGACGCGAAAAAATCCGCGGCAACAGACAAAAAGTAAGTTTTTCTTTCGATAACTTGCAGGGGTAATAAAGGGGTAAAGGGTGAAGAAGCGGTCAGTACCATCTGAGACCGACGGGCAGATCCTGTTGGATCATATCCGCGAACTGCGCATGCGTATTATCGTGTGCGCAGTCGTTCTTATTGCCGGCGGTGTGGTCGGCTATCTTTTCTATGCGCCCATCCTTGGGTGGCTTCGTTCTCCTCTCGGCACTGATCTCTACTACAGCACTCCGGCCGGCAGCTTCAATTTCATTTTGAAAGTCTCGACAATGGTCGGCATCTTTGCAGCAGTGCCGTTTATCATTTATCAGCTCATCATGTTCGTGCAACCGGTCTTTAAAAACAAATTGTCCACGCCCCGGGTGCTGCTCTATACGGCCGCATCCATTTTCTTGGCGGCAGCAGGTGGGCTCTTCGCTTTCTTTGTCATCTTGCCGGGCGCGTTGAAGTTCTTCGCCGGCTTCCAAGTGGCCGGACTGTCGGCGCTTATTGACGCGAACAACTACTTGAACTTCGTGACGAATGCTATCGTCACATTCATTCTGGTATTCCAGATTCCGTTAATCATGATCATCATCGACCGCATCAAACCGATTCCACCGAAGAAGTTATTATCATTTGAGAAGTACGTCGTTATCGGCGGACTGCTCGTGAGTCTCGTCGTGCCGTTCGCGATGGACCTGACGACGAGCCTTTTGATTGCGAGCCCGATCGTTATCTTATATAACATTTCGGTCGTTATGATTGTCGCGCGCCATGCTGTTGCGAAACGCCGCGCGCGCAGACAAGCGTATCTTGATGAAGACCAGCCGGGTGAAATGCCTATGAACGATACGCTTATCAGCGAGTTCTTCGCAGCCGGTTCGGAGCCGGTCGACGAAACCTCACGGCGCGGTTCGTTTGGCGCTTCGGCGGAAACGGACATTCTTTTGAATGAAATTATGCGTGAGCAGGCGACGACAGACGATGCCGTCCGTACTCTTTCTGCGCCTTCGCTCTCAACGGTTCGTCACAATACGGGTGCCGCCCCACTCCATGTGAAACCCCGTCCGGGGCAAATCAGTGTTGAAGTGCTTCGTGCTGAAGCACGTGCAAAACGAGAAAAAGAGATTGCTGAACGCGTCGCCGCGTACAACAATCCCTCTCTGAAAATTATTAACGATATCCAATAATTATTCGGTAATGTCGCGAATGACGCTTATCTTGGCACCAAGCGTGTTCAGACGTTCAGCTAGGTCTTCGTAGCCGCGGTTGATCGAGTAGATGTTTCGCAGCGTCGAGACGCCAGGAGCGGCCAGCATGCCGAGCATGATGACGACAGCCGGGCGGAGCGCAGGCGGCGTAACGATTTCAGCCGGCTTCCATTTCGTAGGACCGGTGACGTACAGGCGGTGCGGGTCAATCAATTGCACGTTGGCATTCAGTCGGTTCAACTCTGTCAAATAAATGGCGCGATTTTCGTAGACCCAGTCGTGAATGAGCGTACGGCCTTTTGCACTCGCAGCAATTGCGGCGAAGAATGGAAGGTTATCGATGTTGAGGCCTGGGAATGGCATTGAGTGGATCTTATCGATCGGTGCTTTCAAGCTGCTAACCTTCGTCGTGATGTTTACCAGACGCGTCTTGCCGTTCAGTGCAAGGTACTCGTCCGTCATTTCGTACTGGAAGCCCATGTTTTCAAGGAACTTCAGGTCGATTTCGAGGAATTCGATCGGTGCGCGCTGAATAGTGATTTCTGATTTCGTGACGATAGCAGCCGCGATGAAGCTCATGACCTCGATCGGGTCTTCAGCTGGTGCGTATTCCACGTCTTTGTTGATGTCGCGCAATCCGTGAATCGTAAGCGTGGTGGTACCGATACCTTCGATTTTCACGCCGAGCTTTTCAAGGTAGAAACAGAGGTCCTGTACCATGTAGTTCGGGCTGGCATTACGGATGATAGTGATACCGTCGTTCAGCGCTGCGGCCATAATGACGTTTTCCGTCACGGTGTCACCGCGCTCAGAAAGTACGATGGCTTTTGTCGGCTGCATCGGTTTCGAGACGGCGTCGTAATGACCCGTCACCGTGTCGACATGCAAGCCGAAGTATTCGAGGCCGCTCAGGTGCGGCTCAACGGTACGTTCACCGAGCGTACAGCCACCGGCGTAAGGGAGTTCGAAGTGCTTGTAGCGGTGCATGAGAGGGCCGAGGAACATGATGATGCTGCGTGTGCGGCGTGCCGCTTCGATGTCCATGTTTTCCAGTTTTAATTTTGCAGGAGGAGTGATTTCAAGGTCGTTGTCGCCGAACCAGCGGGTTTTGACGCCAATGCTGTTCAGGACTTCGAGAATACGGTTGACCTCTTCAATGCGCGCAACGTGTCGCAAGACGGTCGTGCCGCGGTTCAATAACGATGCGCAAAGCAGGGCGACAGCTGCATTCTTGCTTGTTTTCGCGACAATGCTGCCGGAAAGTTTATGGCCGCCTTCAATACGGAAATTGATCGTTCCAGACTGATTCAAAGTAACAATTTGGCTCGAAAGCACTTCGCTGATGCGGGCGAGCATATCAAGACTGATATTTTGACCACCTTTTTCAATGCGGTTGATTGCGCTTTGGCTGGTGTTCAACGCTTTGGCTAATTGGGCTTGCGTCATGCCTCGTGCTTGGCGCGTCTCTTGTATCAGTGTACCGATCTTTGAAGTGTGAGATGTTGGTTGCATAAGCAATACTATATATCATGCATGGTATATAGTCAACACGCTACCCCTGGTGTATAATCAGAGGAAAGAGGAGTAATACGTACATGGCAGCACAAGAACCCCTGAAAGTACTTCATGATGAGCGCGTTGCAGCGTTGATTGCCGGCGAGGAACAGCGTCAGCGCGACGGTTTGGAATTAATTCCCAGTGAAAACTACGTCAGCCGCGACGTATTAACTGCGCTTGGCGGCATTTTTACGAATAAATATTCCGAAGGATATCCCGGAAGACGGTATTACGGCGGCCAAGAGTTTACCGATCAGGTAGAGCAGTTGGCGATTGACCGCGCCAAGCAGCTCTTCCATGCCGACCACGCGAACGTGCAGCCGCATTCCGGTGCTCCTGCAAACGAAGCGGTATACAGCGCATGGTTGGAACCGGGCGACACCGTATTGGCAATGGATTTGAGCCACGGCGGGCACTTAACGCACGGCGCGCCTGTAACGCGCAGTGCTCAACTGTATAATTTCGTCCGATACAAAATGAAGAACATTGAAACGGGTGAAATTGATTACGAGCACCTGCGTGAATTGGCACTTGAACACAAACCGAAAATTATTCTGGCAGGGTTCAGCGCTTACCCGAGAGAACTTGATTACGACAAGTTTGCTTCGATCGGCAACGAAGTCGGCGCCCTTTTGATGGCAGACATGGCTCATATTGCCGGCCTCATTGCAGCGGGTGTAGTCGAGAATCCGCTCGACCACGGATTCCACGTGATGACGACAACAACGCACAAAACATTGCGCGGCCCACGTGGCGGATTGATCCTGTCGAAAGGAATCGTGAGTACGCCCCTGAGAGCGCCTGAAAAGACCATAGAGAACGTTCCGACGCTGATTGACCGCGCCATCTTCCCGGGCATGCAGGGCGGACCGCACATGCATTCTATAGCGGCGAAAGCAGTTGCGTTCCATGAAGCGTTGCAACCGGAATTCAAAGAATATGCCACACAGATTATATTGAATGCGAAAACGCTTGCGGATGCGTTGCAGGCACGAGGATTCCGCCTGATTACAGGCGGGACGAGCAACCACTTGATTCTTGCCGATATCAACAAGAGTTTCGGCATTGATGGCAAGACGGCCGAAATAGCACTCGATGCCATTGGACTGACGTTGAATGCAAATTCAACACCTGATGATGAACTCCCGCCGTTCCGCCCAAGTGGTATTCGACTTGGGACACCAGCGATGACGACGCGCGGGTTAAAGGAAGAGCATATGGAGCAGGTAGCAGAGTGGATGAAGCAGGCTATTGAACATCGGGACGATGAGGTTGTTTTGAACCAATTGCGGAATGATGTCTTAAATTTTGTTCAAAAATTTCCATTACCGAGCGATACTAACTGATCGGTAGTATCGCAATAAAATAGGCGGATAATTCCGCCTATTTTATTATTCATTTGATACTACTACGATGCAGGTGTAGTGAATGTATCACCTGATTTGCCGTCACCAACATAAATTACTGTGGTTGATGCGGCTCCAGTAGTGAAGTCCCAGTAAGAAACGCTACCACCGGTAGGTGCTGTTGATGCGCCTTTGTATTTATATAGGATGGACGTTTTGCCATTTGCTGCGCTTAATGCCGTAGATCCTGTCAGCAGTGATACTCCTGGAGGAAGTTTGACACTGTTTGTTGATGTGGCGAAATCCGCTGTTGTTGCTGGGTACTTTGAGTTGTCTGCGTTGAAAGCCTCGGCAACTTTTTGCACTGCATTAGCATTTGCAGCAGCGTTGGTTGTGTTTGCTTTAGAAGTCACCCCGTTAAAAGATACGATCGTAATAGCGGCCAAGATACCGATAACGACGATCACGATCAAGAGTTCGACGATGGTAAAACCGCGTTCTGATCGCAAAGTTGTGTTGATATTGTTGAAACTCATTGTTGAGTTGCCCCCTAATTAATGTGTTTTTACTCTGTGACTAATGTACTAGAAACGGGAGGTAAGCGCAAGCTTTTTATTGGTCGGCGTAGAAGCTGATGCGGTCGAGCGACGACCATGTCGCACTGGTGTTTGTCTGCGCATACACATTGCCATTCGGGAAAATATCGAAGCGGCAATTGGTGTTGTTGCATACTCCCGCGGTGATCAATCTTGCTGAGGGCCTGTATCCTACGGGAAGGGTGGTGATCACTGTCCCATTGGCGCCCGTTTTGATCAGGCCGCGCAGCGTCACGACATTGTCTGAAGATTTTGTGTATTGGCCCGTATTATACTGACCACCGTAGTTCGCCCAGCTGTTTTGGAAGGTCATGTTGTTCCATGTTCCAGTGTATGAATCTGGCAGGTAAGCGATATTCAAGAAGTATGCCGAGCCGACGCCGATGCCTTTGGCGACCAGATTTCTTGTCGTGTTCACGCCGACA
>Ga0265798_10000847_pt1 | contig 49197 bp, 48 predicted proteins | sample P3T30metagenome_FD_192430 | JGI IMG/M metagenome (GOLD analysis project Ga0265798, IMG submission 192430) | Plant litter microbial communities from East Loma Ridge, Irvine, California - P3 T30 | ecosystem: Environmental > Terrestrial > Plant litter > Unclassified | place: USA: California...
CTACCTGTTCGCCGGCACCATCCGCGACAATATCCGCTTCGTGGCGCCCGACGCCAGCGACGAGGAGATCGTGGCGGCGATGCGCGCGGCGTCCTGCGCCTACCTGCTGGAGCGCTCGCCCGAGGGCCTGGACACCGTGATCGGCGAGCGCGGCATGAAGCTGTCGGGCGGCGAGAAGCAGCGCCTGTCGATCGCACGCGCCCTGGTGCGCCAGCCGGCCCTGCTGATCTTCGACGAGGCGACCTCGGCCCTCGACTCGCTGACCGAGGAGCAGATCACCAACACGGTGCGCGAGATCTCGGCGCGCGCCACGCAAATCACCATCCTCATCGCGCACCGCCTGTCGACGGTGATGCATGCCGACACCATCTTCGTGCTGGAGAAGGGGCAGGTCGTCGAGCAGGGGTCGCACGCGGCGCTGCTGGAGGTGCGCGGGCTGTATTACGCGATGTGGCGCCAGCAGATCGGCGAGCGGCCGGTGCCGCCGGGCAGCGATTGAGGTAGCGACTGAGGCGGCGAATGAGGTAGCGACTGAGGTAGCGACTGAGGCGGCCGCGCCACGCGCGGCGGCCCCTGGTCAGGAGCTGGCAGCCTTCGATGTTGCAGCTCAACAGGTTTTGCTTCAGTATAATCAAGCGCTTTATCCAAATCTGCGCGCGCCGCACCCAACCTCTCTCCTTAGGATGTGTATGAACCCCGTCGTCAAAGTCATCAGCCTGGCACGTTCGCTCGATCGCAGGCAGTCCTTCTCGGAGAGGAACGCGCACGTCGCATTCGAATTCGCCGACGCCATCGACGGGCGCACCATCATGCACGAGGTCGACAATGCGCCGGACCTGTTCGAGCCGGGCCTGGACTACTCGCCGGGCGCCTTTGGTTGCGCGCTGTCGCACCTGGCGCTATGGCAGGAGGCGGCCGACAACGGCTATCCGGTGACGGTGGTGGAAGACGACGTGGTGCTGCGCCACGACTTCGAAGCGCAAAGCGCAGCCTTGCTGGCGCAGTTGCCGGAGGACTGGGACATGGTGGTATGGGCCTGGAACTTCGATTCCATCCTGTCGTTGAATGTGATGCCGGGCATCTCGCGCACGGTGATGGTGTTCGACCAGGACGGGTTGCGCAAGTCGCTGGGGCGTTTCCAGGCCATGCAGGACAAGCCCTGCGCCTTGCCGCTGGACCGCTGCCTGGGCACCCCGGCCTACACGATCAGCCCGGCGGGCGCGCGCAAGTTCATGCTCGAATGCTTCCCGCTGGAGAACTTCAACCTTGCCTTCCCGCTGCTGCCGACCCAGGTGCGCAACAACGGCATCGACATCGCGATGAACCGGGTGTATCCGGTCACCAATTCGTATTGCAGCATGCCGCCGCTGGCGGTCACGCCGAACGAACACGCGTCGTCGCTGATCCAGAACCAGCCTTGAGCGTCACGTAACCGAGGCGCCGGCCCGGAGCGGGCCGGCCGGCCTGTGTCAGCGTGCCTCGTTCTTCAGGCGCCACATCGACTTGCGGTCCTGGCGCGCATGGTAGGTCATGACGTCGTGCATGCAGCCCATGTTCTGGCTCAGGTCCTTGTACAGCTCGGTCACGGCCGGCTCGACCTTGTCGAGGTTCTGCTCGATCTCACGGGTGAGGGCGGCCACGTCGATGCGGTCGAGCACGGCGCGGAAGCCTTCGTGCGCGGCTTCGATCTCGCGGATCGTGGCCAGCACGCTGCCCGGATAGTTCGGGTACTCGAACACGGGCAGCGCCGAGATGGCGTCGCCCACGTCCTTGACGTCGACCGTCATGCCGCTGTCGACGTAGTTCGCCATTTCCAGGAAGCCGTTGTTGATCGATGCGTCCGACACCAGGGCGATGGTCGGGATCTGCTCGTCGGCCTTCTTGACGGTGTCGTACTGGGCCAGGATGTCGCTCTTGTTCTTCAGGTCGTGCAGCAGGAAGGTTTGCGGCTGGAAGCCGGCCGCCTTGTACAGGTGGCCGAGCGACCAGCCGGTTCCGCACAGGTCGACCACCAGCGATTTGTCGTCGGCGATACCCTGGAAGTAGCGCAGGTAGGACTCCGACGGATTGATGCGCGCCAGGCGGCTGGTGTAGAAGTACTCGGAGTCGACATGCCAGCCGGCGCGTTCCGAGAGCAGGCTGAAGATGCGCGAGAAGTACAGGCAGTCGCGGCTCGAGAACAGGATGTTCCGGATGCCGATCTTTTTCGCCAGCAGCTTCAGCACCACCGAGGTCAGCACCAGCATCGGGATGTTGTTGTTGATCTGCAGGAGGCGCTGCGACACCTTCTCGCGGCCCAGGTGGCTGTCGAGCTGGGTCAGGCGCACTTCGCGCACCACGCGCGCCAGTTGCTCGAAGCCTTCCTTGCGCAGGAAGCTCTCGTGGGCGCTGGGCGCGCTGTTGGTCAGCTGCTCGGCGAACAGGCCCGCGGCCAGCGGCGAATTGACGTCGGAATGCAGGTTGTCGCCGACGTGCTGCTCGAGCGCCAGCGAGGCGTGAATATCGGCCCAGATGCGGCCCGAATGCTTGCCGGCGCTGGAAATGACCAGCCCGACCTGCTTGCGCAGGCCGACCTTGTCGAGCAGGCGCAGGATGGCGGCGCGCGGCAGGTACATGTCGGTAACCAGGACGTCGCCGTTCTCGACCGCGTCGAGGTTTTCGCGGATGCCGATCGCATTCTCGACTTCGATGTCGATCTCGAGCCCTTTCAGCATCTCGGCCGTGTCGGCGTCGATGCCGAAATGCGCATGCAGGGCCCGATAGATATCGTCGAGCGTGTAAGGGCCGCCCGCCACCATCTGCTCGGCGCGGATGCGTTTCTGGATAAAGCCGTGCAGGCGCGCACGTTCCTCGACGGCCAGGAAAATGTTCTTCGGCTCGACGCAACGGCGGGCCAGGAGGGTATCGAAAATATCGAACGAATGGGGCTTGCGCATGGCGGTCCTCAGGCTTGTTTCTTCTGGTGGATGGTTCGGATTTGTCGCAAGTTACCATGCCCGGTCGGCTCCAACAAGCCGGGGCGGCCGGCATGTCCCGGAAGATGCGCACCACCGTGCTGCGGCCGGGGCGCTCGCGGCTGAGGGAAGCGGGCATCGGCTGCGGTAGAATCGCATCCTTTTCCCTCTCTCACCACACCACCGCGACCCATCATGGCAACCGAACCCAACCATCGCAAGCGGCGTGCACTCGTGACCGGGGCAAGCGGCTATGTCGGTTCGCAGCTGGCACGGCGCCTGGTTGCGGATGGCTGGGACGTGCACGTGCTGATGCGTCCGGCTTCCGACCTGGCGCCGCTGGCCACCGTGCGCGCGGCGCTGACCGTGCACCGCTTCGGCGGCGGTACACCGGCACTCGTCGGCATCCTGCGCGACGCCGCGCCGGATGCCGTCTTCCACCTCGCCGCCGCTTTCCTGGCCCAGCATCGTCCAGAAGACGTCGAGACGCTGGTGGAAGCGAACCTGCTGTTCTCTACCCAGCTGCTGGAAGCGATGGACGCCGCGGGCGTGCGCCTGTTGGTGAACACCGGCACCGCCTGGCAGCATTTCGACAACCGGGACTACGATCCGGTGAACCTGTACGCGGCCACCAAGCAGGCCTTCGAAGCGATTCTTGCGTATTACGTGAACGCGCGCGGTTTCGCGGCCGCCACGCTGGCGCTGTTCGATACCTATGGGCCGCACGATCCGCGCCCGAAGCTGATGAAAGCCCTGTGGCAGGCGGCACAGCACGGCAACAGGCTGGCGATGTCCTCGGGCGAGCAGCTGCTCGACATGGTGTATATCGACGACGTGGTCGACGCCTACCTGGCGGCCGAGCGTGCGCTGCGCGATGCGGGCCCGGTGCAGCTGCGCTACGGCGTGTCGTCGGGCGCGCCGCTGCGGCTGAAGGAACTGGTGGCGGCGTTCGGCCAGGCCACCGGCGCCCGCCTGGACGTGGGCTGGGGCGAGCGACCCGACCGTCCGCGCGACGTCAGGATCGCGTGGACGGGGTTTGCGCCGCCGCCCGGCTGGCAGGCGCGCGTGGGTTTTGCGGAAGGATTGCGGCGCATGGCGCAGGCCGAGGGCCTGGCCGCGGTGAAGGACACCTGATTCCCGGACGCCGCATGTGCGGTCAGATCATCCCGCGTTTGACGGCAATCAGGTTGACATCGGTGATCCCTGCAATGACATAGTCCCGGGTGCCGAACAACCGGTAGAACTCTTCGATTTTTCCGCCATGTTCACACTGGATGATGCTCGGCTGAAAGACCGTGTCCATCGCCGCGATCAGGTCCGCGTCCAGGCCTTCGACGTCGACCGACAGGAAGTCCAGGTCTGCTCCATGCCGGCGCATCAACTCGTTGATGTGTACATTCGGAATGGTCAGCTTCTCGACAATCCCTTGCTCCCCACCGAACTGCGAGAACTTGGAAATATGCTGGACTGATACCGACGATAACTCGTCCTTCTCGTGAACATAAAATTCCACGGTCGCATTGAAGGTATTGGTGACGGCGCAATTCAGGACCACATCGTTTGGACGCACGCTTGCCAGGCGCTCGGCCAGCTTCGGAATCGCCTCGACCAATACCCCTTTCGCCTCATGGTTCTTGCTGAAGAGGTAGGTGGCGCTGGTCTGCACAGGATGGTTGGCGCCGATCTCCATGTAGCGGACCGACTGCATCTCCCGGCCGGACCTCAGCATTATTGCGCGCAACAAGGCCTCGATGATCAAGTCCTCATTGCACTGCGAATAGGTCTCCTGGATATTCGTGGCAATCGGCGCCGGCTCGATGGCAAGCCGTTCACATTCATGGGTAATAAACGAATTGTGTGTTGTGTATTTCATCTTCATCGACTCCAAAAAATGTGTATCAGGCCCGCTCGGAGCGACGCAAACGACGCCCGGGATGTGGTATGGGAGCAGCTGCATGATTATAGGCGGTCTTTGTTGCCATGCCGATGGCCTCGCATGCTGAGCCGGCTGGCCCATTGCAGCTTGAGAGCATCCTCCACCTCCGGTAGAATGCGCCCCTTGCCCATCTTTTCCACGCGTCCATGCCGCTCCGCGGCAAGCCCCAGGCGCGCTCGTACCGCATGACTTATCGCCCCCGCACCCTCAGTGTCGCTCCGATGATGGACTGGACGGAGGAAGCGGTTTCCTCATAGGAAGAGGGTTCTTTTTGTAGCAATCTTGTAGCACGCTGATCAATTGCGTGCCGGATGATCGCCCCCATATGCTAAGGTAAGGCACATCGGGAAACAGAGGGCGTATCCGTAACAATCTGTAGCATAAGTGCCCGTGCTCTAATTGCTCATTTACAATAATGGCCTGTTTCTGCTACGCTTGCGCGATTGAAGTTTTTGCACCTTCTTTTCGATGGAGCATCCATGACGGTTGAGGTACTCGACGCTTTCACTGCCTTGGTAAAAAGCCAAGCTGACCGCGACATCATCTTGATCAGCAGAGCTATTTCACGAGAGCTGCACTACGATCTCTCCAAGCTAGTCGCCTCAGGGAGGCAGCATGATTTGTGCACCGTCTTTCTGACTACTCGGGGCGGCGATCCTGACGGTGGCTATCGGATGGCCCGGTGCCTTCAGCACCATTACAAACACATCAGATTGGTTATTCCGAGCCTGTGCAAGAGTGCAGGGACGCTGGTTGCCATTGGCGCACATGAGTTAGTGATTGGCGACTTGGGCGAGCTCGGCCCGTTGGATATTCAGGTACGCAAGTCGTCAGAGCTGGAAGAGCGAAGCTCGGGGCTGGACATCATTCAGGCGCTCGGTGCCGCAGAGGGGCATGCTCATCAGGCATTCCAGAGCGCTTTGATCTCCATCAGACGAGGTGGGCGATTGTCCACTAAACTGGCAGGAGAATTCGCTGCTAATCTGGCGATCGGAATGGTAGCTCCTCTGTACAATCAGATCGACCCCAATCGTTTGGGGGAAATGCAACGGGCAATGAAAATTGCCACGGATTATGGCGAGCGTTTGAACCGGGCGTCGAAAGCGTTGCGACCGGATGCGCTCGACACCTTGGTGTCGGAGTACCCGTCACACAGTTTTGTGATCGATAGAAAAGAGGCACAAGACCTTTTTACGTCGGTTCAAAAACCAACAGCAGAAGAAGCAGAATTTGCAAGTCAACTATGGCACATTCTGGGCGAGCAAATGGGCATAGGACCCATCTTCGTCCGAGATGACAAGCCAAAAACGGGAGTGGATCATGATGGAATTATTGAAGGCAATGTCGAGCACGAACCAGAAGCAGAGCCAGGAGAAGTCGAACCAGCTCCAGGAGCGCCAGATGCGCAAGGCTAGTGAATTTGCCCGGAAGGTGTATGAGCGCCAAGTTGGTCATGAGAACAAACAGAAGACCGCATACGCTTAAGCCTCCTGTCCCCCAAAAAAGCCCGCTCTCATGCGGGCTTTTTTATTGCATTTATCCTGCAGGCTAACGCGGCCTTAGTAGCCTGTCGCGGAGGATGCGCTCAACGGCGTCGCCGAGCGTCATGTCCTTAAACTTAATGTACTTCTCAAGCGCTCGCTGGACTTCCTGCGAGACCACTACCTGGGGAAGCAAGGTCTTGCCCGCTGCCTCCAGTTTCGCAAGTCGCCGAGCCTGTCGCTGTGAGCCGGTGAGCGCCTTCCCAGTGGGCTTTCTTCCGCGTTTGGGTGCGGACTTCGCTGCTTCCGCAGCATCGTGAGTTGTCTCCATCGCCATTACTCCCATAAGGAATTATCGTGAACATTCACGAATTTGCTATGGGCTTTTTTCCTGCCGCCCTGAGCGCGTCAACGTAGGCAGCCACATCGCGGATGTCCGCGTGCAGTGGATCGCCGGCCATCGGAATAGGGAAGGTGTTTGCGGAACGGTGGTTATACGCCGTCTTGATCGACATGCCGATCGCATTGCATACCTCTTTGAGGGTCAAGCGTGGCTTGTTGTAAATCGACAAGAGCATGAATTCGGTTTGCATTTTAAAACTCGTCTTTGTGTTGGCAGATCCGACCAAGGCTTTGCCCCGGCCGGCTTCGATCAGGCGCTCTAAATTTCCAATATGACGCGGTGCCCGATCCCGATCTTTCCTGGCGTCGGGTGCGGCTGGTACCAGCAGAGGTAGCGCACGCCATCGTTGTCGCGCATCCAGCACTTGCCGTCGTAGGTGCCGGATGGATAGGTGCTGGAATACTCGGGTAGGCTGGCGATCTGGCGCCGCGTTAGAAGCACATGCTTGTCGTCCATTGGTGCCTCACGGATGTCGCTCGGCTGACGCCAGTGGCGACCCAGCGGGTCGGTCATTGCCGGGATCATGCGGCACCGCCGTTCGCAGTCCAGTCGGTCATCGGGCTGGCCACGCCCAGTTGCTCGTGATCCCGCACGCCGGCTTCGAGCAGGTCTGCAGTCGCCATACACGAGGAACAGTCGCAAAGTTGTCCGCCACATTCGCACTGCATGTAGCCGGCCACATCGAGGATGTCTATCTGCGGCCTGGCTTCGAAGCGAGGTATGCGCAGGCAACCTTGGCATAAGCAGCGATAGGTAAGCGGCGTAGCGTGCAGCAGCGCTTTCGACAACAGCCAGCTTTCACCAGCATCCATGGCGGCGAGGAAGGCCTCGAGTTCGGCGGGACCTTCTGCTGCTGGGAAATCGGCACTTGCAATTACCTGGCCGGCTTGCACCAGCTGCAGCTCCCAGCCGCCCCCTTGGGCAGCTTCGCGTGCACCAACCGCATACGAGTAGTGCGGCAAGGTCGCATCGGTTAGTCGTTTCATTACGCGGCCTCCTGGGTTTTGATCAGCTGCGGCGCCGGCGCAGGCGTGCTCGAGTCAAAGCCGCCCATGTCGAGCTCGTGCAAGAGGTAGTCGCGGAAAGACTCCACACCGCCACACGCAATCTCATGCAGGATCGCGTGGTAAAACGCCTTGTCGCGGGCCGGTGGGACGTCGATCACGGTGAAGCGGCGGCAACCTGCTGGAGTAGAGAAGTCTTCTGCTCCGCTCTGGAAAATGAAGTTGAGCGTGTTCGGGACTGCGCGCGGTTCACGGCCCCTGGAATGAAGGACGATTTCGGAAGCGGTCATGTAGCGCTTCATCCACATTGCGTCGGTCTCCGAGAAGCAGCCGTCAACAATGACCAACCCGCCGTCGCTGGCCCAGTCGTTGAAGATGTTCTGCAGCTGATAGCTCCGTATCCACGGAGCTTCGTTATGGAACAGTTGCGCCACGACGTAGCGCAGAAAAAGAGTTTTCCCAGAACCGGCGCCACCGTTGAAAACGACCGCCGTCGACATGCGTGCGCCTGGTGTGCGCAGCTGCTGCGCCAGCCACCGGAGAACCCAGATGCGCATGGCGTCGTCATGGTCACAAAGGTGCGCGAGCAGGGTCATGATGTTGCCGAATGGGGCAGGGCGCATGTCTGCTGCTGCGTCGAGGTCGCGCACGCTCTTCTGCAGCAGCGCAACGCCTGCAATGGTAGAGGCAGTAAAGCGGCGGACCGCAGCGTTGAATTGAATGGCGGCGTTTTTCAGATCGATTTTTCTCATGGCTTTGTTGTCGTTCGTAGGTGTATAGGGTCATGCAAAACTGCGCTTATGCAGCAACTTCGGTGCTGCAGGCTGAAAATGGATACGCTTCTGCCGGCGGCTTTTCTCTAGTCCAAACGCCACCTGGTGCGTAGTGGTAACCGGCCTCTGTGGCCACTTCGAGAAGCACTTGGGTCAGTTCCCCGCGTGGAGACAGGTGGATCGCATCGGTCAGTTCGCTTAGCCGTTCCGGCTGGTTGCGGACAAACTCAACCAGGTCAGCCCTGTGCATGCTTTTCACGTCGATAGGCGTCGACGTCGTCAGTTCGGTGAGGTCGGCTTGCGCGACTAAGCGATAGACGCCGCCATAGGGTGCGTAGCCGAGCTGACTGGCGGCGTCGACGAAGGCGGCCGTCAGCTCATCAGTGCCGCGATCGATAATTGCGCGTGCCAGGTCGTTGATCTGATCGGGGTTGGCTTCGATGAAGCCGAGTAGCTCGCCCGGCTGCAGCTTGGCCAGGTCAGGCGTAACGCTCCCGGCCTTTGCTGGCTCTGCATCAGCAGCGGCCGCCTTCTTAGCCTTCTGCTGCGCTGCCGGCTTTTTCTTCTTGTCGGCCTTGGCCTTTGCCTCAGCGTCAACCTCAGCGCGGATCTTCTTTGCATCGACCTTGGTGCGGACCGCGAAGGCGAGAATGTGCTCGGGCTTGGCTTTTGGATCGGTGTACACGCTGATGTCGAGTTCGCGGCAGAGCGAGCAATCGCGGATGAACTGGTTCAGCTGAGCTGGCGTCAATGCGGCGACGGCCTTCTTGATGTTCTCGCGGTACGGGTAGGCGACCGTCGCTTCGGTCCAGCCATACAGCTCCATCAGAAATTTCTTTGCAATCGTTCCGCCTGGCAGGCTGTCAAACATCTGCGCAGCGATGAGGCGAAGGTCCTCGTCGACCAGGTTCATCATCAGCGAGGCGTCGTGCGTTGCCTGCAGCAGGCGCTTGCGGTACTCGCGCTCGAGCTTTGCCGCAGCCTCCATCTCCTTTTCACGCGCGCTGCTCGAGCTCGACTTTTGCGGGACCGCCAGGCCTTTTGCCTGCAGTGCTGGCACTAGGTCGTCGAGCTTGATGATGTGGTGCAGCGTCTTGTCGTCGCTGCTCTCCAGGAGAGTCGTTTGCGGGAGGCTCTTGCCCAACATTTGGCGGTACGTGCGGTTCTTTTCGTCGGACCAGACCTTCTCGTCGACGGCGACATACCCACCGTTGAGACTTGTCGGGCCATAACGCATCACCTTTTTCGCCTCGGCGCCAGACAGGATAATCATTCCCGCGTTTCGCGCCTCCAGCTTGACGTTCTCGCGATGCTTCTCTTCCTTAGCTTTGAAGCACGTTGGATCGGTGCAGACGTCTGCACTGACGCCCTCGAACACCTCGGGCTGATTGCCGGCACGTTGCGGGCACGTGGTGCACGGGCCAAGGGCTGGTATCAGGGTTGCATCCGCAATCTTGAACACTGCTTTCTTCAGGTTCAGCATGTAGTTGCGTTCAACGTGGGTGACTGCCGTCCGATAAGACATGACCCCACCCCAATCGCTGGTGACCTCTTTGAGGCATTTCTCCTGAAGTGTCTTCACTGGAATGCGTGCGATCAGCAGGGCGATCGATGCCGAGATTTTGTTCTCGAAAAAAACATCACGGGCCTTCTCGGTCAGGGCGCAGAGCTTCAGGCGGCCGTAGATGTACGAGCGGCTTTTGTTGACCTCCTCGGCCAGCTGGTCGGCGTTGTACCCGTGCTGCTGCATCAGCAACTGGTATCCCTCCGCCTCCTCAATCGGATGCGGATCTTCACGCTGCAGGTTCTCAAGGATGCGGATCTTGGCCGCGTCCAGGTCGCTCAGATTGCGGCACAGTGCTGGGATCGTGGTCATGCCGGCGATGATCGATGCGCGGTAACGGCGCTCGCCAGCGACGATCTCGTATTCCTCCGGCGCCTCCTGGGTCGGCGTGACTGGGCGGATCAGGATCGGCTGCGCAACGCCCATCGCCTTGATGCTGGCGGCCAGCTCCTGCAGCGCGAGTTCATTGAAGCGCTTGCGATTGTCGGGAGACGGGCGCATGCGCACCAGTGGGTACAGGCCGTAGACGCCCTGGTCGGTGACGAGTTCGTCGACAACGATGGTCGAAGCGGCCGGCGCCAGGGTGGTGATAGCAGTATTGGTCATGCGTGCTCCATGCGCGTTTTCCGTGCGCGCTTAGGTGGTGCGCCAGCAGGGGCTGGATTGACGGTGAAGAAGCCAATATCGAACTCTGCCCGTGGCATGCGGATGTGTACGAGCCAACCAGTGAACCCTGGCTTGGGCTGCAGTGGTGCCCGCACAGGCTCCGCGACCTCAATGCCCCGCGAGCGCATCAGCTCGAAAACCTTGGGAAGTTCGAGGCGGCGGCCGTCAGTAGAGACCTGCTCTGCCGAACATGCGTGAGTGGCGCAAAACGAATTCAAAGCGGCCAGATCGCGAGCGGCTTCTAGCGCGCAATGCAGTTCGCCGGTGCCTAAGCGTGAGGCCATGGTCATGCCGGCCTCACTGAAATGCTGTAGATACGATCGCCCTGTTGTTCGGCTGCAGAGTCGTAGGCCAATGCTGCTGATGGTGCGATGGCGTAGTACATCCGCGGTTGCCCGCCTGTTCGAACTGTCACGTGAAAGCGCCGCATATTGCCTCCTGTAGTGGGAAGTGATAACGGCTCAATATTACTAAACGGTAATGAGGTACGTCAACACCGTTTGGTAATATTCGGGATATTGCGGGAATTTGGGCGAAAAAAACCGACACTCTAGGCGTCGGCAGTCAGTGAAAAAATGTCATCTACTGTATATTTGTACAGTAATTTTAGTGTAGGATATTACGCACACGTAATATTGCGCGTGCAGAACGCAGGTGGCGACGTGGAAGAGTATTTCAAAGAGATGAAGGAAGCGCTCCGGGCGATGACCCCGGAGGCGCGGAAGGAGATGCTGAAGCTGGCAAGGGCAATGGCTGCAAGGTATCCCGCCCAGGCTCAGCCATTGCTACGATTGGTGAGCGGAACCCGTTCCTAGCTCGCTGGTAGCGGCCGATTCAGCCGCAATTTCGACGAGACCTTTTCCAGCGTCGCCCGCGTGACGGTAGTGCGTCAATAAGTCCAATTCTCGCTGTGTAACGTACACCAGAGCCATCCACTGCGGCTCTACCGTTTCCACGATCCTGAGCCGTGCTCCTTGGCCGATCTTCTGAGGCTCGTTCGCGTTCGGCGCCGTGTCGTCGACTGGAGTATCCAGCCACCCTGTAGGTAAGTTGGATTTAGCTTCGAGCTTTCTGGCTTTTCTTTCCCCGAACGATTTTTTTGTGCGAAGCAGAGCCGAGATCTCGCCCTGGTTCTCGCCCGTCTCGTCGATGTACCTGGCCTGCGAGCCCTCGTATCGCTCGTCTATCAGCTGCGCCAGTCGCGCCCGCCGGATGTCTTGAATTTCCATAACTCCGATTGTCCTAGCCGATTACTAAAGAGTAAATCACCAAATGGTATTGACTTTTCTCATTACCGTTTAGTAATATGCTTGCCCATGGACAAACTACTTCGATTTCTCAACGCCCTGACAAAGGGCGAGCGCACTGTTTTTTGTGCTGCGTGTGAAACCAGCGAGCGCTATTTGCGAAAAGCGGTTAGCGCGCACCAGCGACTCGGCGCAGACCTGTGCATCAAGATCGACAAAGCCTCGAAGGGCGAGATCCGCTGTGAGGATCTTCGTCCCGATGTTGACTGGGCCTACCTCCGAGAGTCAGTCAAGCAGCCAAGTTGTGATGACAACGAAGAGATGTGAGGCCAGGAGTGCGAACGGTGAAGAATCGAACGCGAGTCGATATGGAAATAGTAAGGCGCTCGTTGCAAAACGGGCAACCACAAGAAAAGGGGTTCACTGTGGATATTAAGAAATCTTTTCTCTCGATGATCAAGGCTTTTCCTGGCGGATGGGATGCCATGACGGGCGCTTTGGGTATGAGCCGTGATGCCCTCGAAAACCGCATCTTCGAACGCAAGGGCCAGGGGGTTCTCGTCGAAACCGCACTGCAGATGCAGAAGCTCTCAGATACGACATGTTTCGCTGAGGCGGTCGCAGCAGTAAGTGGGGGTACGTTCGTCAAGCTGCCGGAAGTCGAGGTAGAGAACGCCGACATCCTGCGCAAATTCAATGAGCTTTATGCGGAGCTGGGCCGCTTCTCGAGCGATTTTAACCAGGCCACAGCGGACGACGAGATCGATCGCCGGGAGGAGGCGCTGCTGCGCGACGATGCCGACCGGATGCATAAGACGCTGTCCGAGCTGGTTGCGCTCACGATGCGCGTGTATCGCAAGCCAGCGGGTCAGGAGGGAGCATGACAACTGGCGCACGATTCGCTGAATGTGCCGACCTGGTCAGCGTAGGCGTACCGGCTACCACCACTGGCCCCGCGCCAGTTACGCGCCCCCTTTCCCCCGGGAATAGGGCACCCATCCGCGTGATGCGGCCGGGCGCATTTGACTACCGCGATATCCCATCGCTGTGCGGCCAGACACGCGTGCCGTTCAAAAGCAGCATTACGATCACCGACGAGGCAAAGCAAGGATGAGCAGCGAGCAACAAGTTTTGGCTCAGATGGTCGAGAGTGGTATTTCGCGACTTCCGCCAACGCCGCTGATCACCACTGGAAAATTCAGGCGTTTCGGGAAGGACAGCAAGGGCTGGTACATCCTGCGCGAGCTCGAATTGGACAGCGGCAAAACGGTGCTGACGGGTGCGTTCGGTTGGTTCCAGGGTGAGAACCGCAATACGGTGCCAGTCAAGGTCGACGCTGAAGCAATGTCGCCCGAAGATCGCCAGGCATATAAACGCAAGCTGCGCGAAGCGGAAAAGGCCGAGGAGGAGAAGCGTCAGCGCGAGATTCGTCTCGCAGCCAACCGTGCGCGTGACCAGTGGAATAAGGCTGCTGGCGTGCCGGTCGCGCATCCCTACCTGGTGCGCAAACAGGTTCCGGGCGAGGGGGTGCGTGTAGGCCATGACGGTATGTTACTCATCCCTCTCGTGCGCGATGGCCAGCTGCTCGGCCTGCAAAAGATCAGCGCGGCCGGCGTGAAAAAGCTGAATGCCGGCATGGATGCGATCGGCGTCATGCACGTGCTTGGCCAGCTCGACGGTGCGCCCGTCATCGCCCTGGGTGAGGGATATGCGACCTGTGCTAGCGCACGTCTGGCGCTCGCGCCTGGCTATGACTTGCCTGTCGTCGTCGCCCTGAATGCCGGCAACCTGATTCACGCCGCCCGCTGGTTGCGTAAGCACTACCCGACTGCGCACCTGCTGTTCCTCGCTGACGACGATTACCTGCTTGCCGAGCGGTTTGCCAGGCTCCTGCAGGACGAATTCAAGATCTCGTCGCCGGCGCCGATCGACGGCGTCACGCATCGCGTGGTTGCCGATGATGGTGAGACCGTCGACGTTATGGCCACCTGGCGTGCGGACATCAACGGTATCCGGTACATCAGCACCGATATCCGCAGGGGTAGGGCGGTCAGCTCGCCCACGTTCTCGAACGCTGGCGTCTCAAGTTGCCACACTGCGGCCAGAGAAGTGGGCAATGCTTCGGTCGCTATTCCATTGTTTGCCGTCGACCGGGCCGGCCGCAAGCTGACCGACTTCAACGACCTGCATATCGAGGAAGGGCTCGACAAGGTCGCGGCGCAGATCGGGGTTTCCCTTCTCGCTGCGGAGCAGCGCAATGTGGACTCCCTGCCTGCACCCGCGCAAGCGGCCGAGGTGCCACTGCAGCCTGCGGCCGTCCTCTCCCTCGCTGCGCAGCAGCACAATACTCAGCCCTTCACCCCATCCGCGCCAGCGGTCGTGCAGGCACCGCAGTCGGGACCGATCCTTCCCTTCGCTGCGCAGCAGCGCACGACCGGTTCTCCCGCCCCCTCTCCGGCGGCGGCCGCAGCCGACGATTCATTTTCGGAGGGTTCGGTCCCAAATTCCCCCCCTCCCCCCGGTGCGGAGCAGCCGCGCGCGAGCGCGACAGGCGAGACGCCTGCGGAAATCGCGGCGCGATTTGACGAGGAAGCGGCTGGCAGTGGGGCGAAAACGCCACCAGCTGGCGACCGCTCCGCGCCGGGGGAGGGGGGCAACGACGAGGCGCCGCATAAGAAGGACAAGCCCAAGAAGGTCTACGGGCAGGCCCACTGGGACGCCGTCGACGACGTGCTCGAGAACTTCATCCTGATCTACGGCGAAGACCTGGTATGGGACTGCCGGCAGCGCATGCTGATGAAGGTCTCGGCCATGCGCACCATCGTGGCCAACAACGATGTGATGAAGTTCTGGTCCGGCGAGTCGCGTAAGTGGGTGCTGAAAAAGAACATCGTGTTCGATCCGACCGAGGCTCCCAGTCCGGCCAAGAGCGGTCCCACGGCGACGGTCAACCTGTTCAGCGGCTGGAAGATGCGCCCGAAGAAGGGCAACTGCATGCAGATCCAGGTGCTGCTGTCGCACCTGTGTGACGGCAACGACGACCTGGCGACGTGGATACTGCGCTGGCTCGCCTACCCGCTGCGCAACCCAGGCGCGAAGATGGAAACCTCGATCATCATGCACGGCGACGAGGGCAGCGGTAAAAACTTCTTCTTCGAGAAGGTGGTCAAGGCCATTTACGGCGAGTACGGCTACGTCATCGGCAATGCGCAGCTGGAGTCGAACTTCAACGACTGGGCATCCATGAAGCTGTTCATGGTGGCCGACGAGGTGGTAACTCGGGCCGAGCTTAAGCAGATGAAGGGCAAGCTCAAGTACCTGGTGTCGGGCGACACCGTCATTGTCAATCCGAAGGGGCTGCCCGAGCACAGCGAAGCGAACCAGATGAACTTCGTGTTCCTGTCGAACGAGCTGCAGCCGCTCGCCCTGGACAAGACTGATCGCCGCTACCTGGTGGTGTGGACGCCGCCGGCGCTCGGCCGCGAGTTCTACGTGGGGGTGGCCAATGAGATCAAGGCGGGCGGCATCGAGGCCTTCTACCACTACCTGGTGTACGAGCTGGACATGGGTGACTTCAACGAGCACACGAAGCCGCTCTACAACGAGGCCAAGGACAAGCTCATCGAAAAGAGCCTGGCGCCGGCCGAGCGCTTTTACCGCGAGTGGTCGAAAGGTCTGCTTCCTTTGCCATTCATCACGTGCGGCGTGCAGCAGCTATATGACGCCTTCCAGGTGTGGTGCAACCGGTCGGGCGAATCGAAGTACACGTCACTGACCATTTTCAGCCCGACCGTCGAGCGCTATGCCGGCAGCGTTCTGCAGAAGAAAGCAATCCTCTACGAGTACGGCGAGAAGGTGAAGCAGCGGTTCGTGTTCCTGGTGGGCGACCAGCCGCATGGCAAGTCTTTCCGCGAGTGGGCGGAGGATGCCTGTGGCCTGTTCGATTCACAGCTGAAGTCGTACCGCGCGCGTGGCGTGGGTGATGTTGAGGGTTGACCGTCCACATTGCTACTAGCTCCAACATGCGTAAGTCTTTGAATAATAAAGCGATGTGGAAGGTATTGAGGGTATTGGTGGTTTTTTGAGGCTCCATGCGCGTGCGCACGTGAGTAATAAGGCGAGCCAAGAGAAGAAGCGACGAGATTAATTGCTGTCTGATTTTATTTAAACCATCAATAGTCTCAATACTGTCAATAAAGACAATGAAAACAATGAGTTAAGTATGTTGAGGGTATGTTGACGGTGTTGAGGGTTTGCTAAAAAGAAACTTTAGGAAATTCAGGAGGCAGGGGATGGCAAGAGGAAGCATGCGCGAACAGATGCCGACAGTGGCGGCCTGGATCGATCAGATGCGGGCAGCGTTCGGCAAAGAGCACATCGATCGGCAGATCCGGGCCGGTATGAAAGGGCAGCCAGTCTTCTTCGCCAGCGAGAACGGGCACACACTCGGGACGAAGCCAAGGCGCGGCTGGCGGGTACTAAAGGATGAGCGGGGTAACCCGATAGCAGTAGATGGCGATGGCAAACGGTGGCGATATGTGGACGGCGAGTACCGTCCTGTGGATCAAGGGGAAACGTGATGGGAGTGATAGGTATGGAAGCAGGGCAGCAAGGCATTTTTCAGGACGCAGGGCAGGCCGTGCACGTGGCCTTCGTGGTCTTGGGGCAGGAGGCGTCGCATGGCACGCCATTCAGGACGGCGCTGCTGCGGGTAATGGAGCAATCCACCCTGGACGTGGGCCAGCAGCACTGGCTCGATCAGCTGCGCGGTGATCGGGCCGGCACGGTGGACTTTGTAGGCCTCAGCACGCTCGACGTGCGCGCGCAATGCGCACTGATTGCTCAGGCGATCAAGAAGCTGCCTGAGGTCGAGATGTGTGTCCTGCAGGCGAAATACGGGCAGACCGACTTCGAGGATGTCGCCGGCGTACGGCGGTTCGCTTTCTCGGCCGAGCGGATCGCGGCCATTCACGGGCTGTCGAAGTGGATGGCGCCGATGTTCTCACGCATCAAGCCGCTAGCCCTGGACTGCATGCTTGGCCGGATGTTCGCCAACCATAAGCGGATCGACATCAGCGCGCGCGATCTGGCGGCGCAGTTTGGAGGGTGTCACAAGAAATACATCCGCGCTTCGTACAAGATGAAAAACCATCTGCGCATGCTCGAGGAGAAGGCGATCGCTCGGCTCGGGCCATATTTTGCTGAGCATGGCCTAATTCGTGAGGATAGTGTTGCTGAATCTGTGCAGCATTACTGCTAATTGGAAATAATGCGTTGACGCAATCGCCCCAGCTCAGCTATATTTTCGCCATGCTCGCAGTCAATGTAAGCAAAGCCCGCTGATGCGGGCTTTTTTGCGTTTACAGCCTGCATCGCAGCGTCCAGGCTCTGCGTCTCCCCTTGCACCGATGGGTGCTTCAGCCCCGCCAGGCATCGTGCCGGCGGGGCATTTTTTCGGAAGATGTGCTGCGCAAGAATCTCAACGACGAAAGGTGGTGATCCTGTCTCGATCCGCTGGAAAGCGGGGGATACAAGGCTTCATGTTCGTTTTCGCCCGGATCATCCGGGCTTTTTTATTCCCAGGACACGGCGTCATCTTAAAGCGAGCGGCGCCGTATCCCAAGCACTATGTTGGACGGAACTCAGCGAAAAGTTGTGGCTGTGTAGACGTCTGCACTCAGGAGAACCCGATGGCTGTTGACGTGCGCGATGCGATCAGGCAGCTCACGGCGGGTATGCAGCTGGAGGAGAAGCAGCTCAAGTTCGCTACCCGCGTGGCCTTGACCCGCGTGGCCAAGAAGGCCGAGGCTGCCGAGGGCCGCGAGATGCGGGACATCTTCGACCGGCCTACGCCGTTCACCATGTCTGGCCTGTTCGTTCGGCCAGCGACAGCGACCAACCTCACGGCTGAAGTGAAGCTGAAGGACTTTGCTGGCAAGAGCAGCTCTCCAGCGGCTACCTACCTGGCTGCGCAAATCAAGGGCGGCATGCGCGGCGAGAAGCGCTTCGAGCGTGCGCTGCGGTCTGTTGGTGCGCTGCCACCTGGCCACCGCGTGGTGCCGGGCGAGGGCGCCGATGTCGATTCGTACGGCAACATGAGCAGGGGCCAGATCGTCCAGATCCTGGCGTACTTCCGCGCATTTCCCGAGGCTGGCTACAAGGCCAACATGACCGACAAGCGCCGACAGGCCTTGGCGCGCGGGTCTAGAACCAGGCAGGGCGTTTCGTACTTCTGTGGCAGTCCTGGTGACCGCCTGCCGATGGGCATCTGGCAGCGTGTTCATTTCGCCCAGGGCACGGCGCTCAAGCCGGTCATGATCTTCGTTCGATCTGCAATCTACCAGGCCGTGTTCGACTTTCAGTACGTCGCGGAGTCGACGGTCGAGCGCGAGTTTCCTGCCGAGTTCGCCGCCGCTCTGGCCCAGGCGCGAGCCACCCAGCGGTAGGCCCGAGCGTTCCCAAGGTACTCCGGCGAGGGGGGCCTTCAAGGGTAATTCGAACCCCGAGTTTTCTCTAGTCACATACCCATCCTAAGGGGGTTGTATTGTCGGACCTTGACCTTTCCAAGCCTATGACCCAGGCAGCGTTCGGTGCGCTCGTCGGTGTCAGCCAGCAGGCGATCGGCAACCTGGTCGGACGCGGCATCCTCGACACCAGCGTGCTTGGTCACCAGTTGCTGCAGACCTACTGTTCGCATCTGCGGGAGCAGGCCGCCGGCCGCGCGACCAATGGCGAACTGGATCTCGCGACCGAGCGCGCAGGCCTGGCCAAGGCCCAGCGTGAAAAGATCGAGATGCAGAACGCGGTAACGCGCAGCGAGCTGGCGCCCGTGGCGTTGATCGAGGAAGTGCTGGGCCGCGCGGGCAGCAAGATCGCCGGCATCTTCGATGCCATCCCTGGCGGGGTGCGGCGCCGCGTGCCGAGCCTGCCGGCGGACGAGATCAAGAACATCGCGGCCGAGATTGCGCGTGTGCGCAACATCGTCGCCGGCATGTCCTTGGCCGATCTTCGGAGCGACGGGGAGGAGGGTGATGACGACGAGGCACCGGAAGAGGAGCTCGACGTATGAGCGCCATGCACGAGGTCGTGAACTGGCAATCGCCCGAGCTGGCCAAGACGGTGACGCGCGGTCTGGGCACCTTCGGTGTGCCGGCGCCGTTGACGCTCGAGGAGTGGGCGCGGCAGCACTTCTACCTGTCCAAGGAGTCGTCCTACGTCGAGCAGAGCTGGGTGCCGTGGCCGTTCCAGCGGGCGATCCTGGCCTGCATCAGTAACGACGACATCCGCAATATCGACTTCAAGAAGTCGGCTCGCGTGGGCTACACAAAGATGCTGCTCGCGGCGGTCGGATACTTCGCTGAACACAAGCGCAGGAACCAGGCGTTGTGGCAACCGACCGATGGAGACAGCGACGAGTTCGTGAAGACTGAACTCGACACGATGCTGCGCGATGTGAAGATCATGCGCAAGGCGATGCCGGCGCACGTGTCCCGGCACAAGGACAACACGCTCGCGCAGAAGCGATTCCTCGGCTGCCTGCTGCACACGCGCGGCGGGACAGCTGCGCGCGCGTATCGCCGGATCTCGGTCGACGTGGCCCTGCTCGACGAGCTGGATGCGTTCGACCGCGACATCGAAAAGGAGGGCTCGCCCGACGTGCTGGCGGAGAAGCGGGTCGAGGGGGCAACGTTCCCGAAGCTGATCACCGGATCGACGCCAAAGCTGCAGGGCTTCTCGCTGATCGACGACCGCTTCCAGAAGGCGGACGAGCGTTTCAGGTATGCGATTCCGTGTCCGGAATGCGGTGGCTTCCACCCGCTGTCCTGGGGCAAGAAGGACGAGGCAACCGGCTTCAAGTGGGTCGACGGCGATCCGGACTCGGTTCGCCATCTCTGCCCGCATTGCCACAGCCTGATCGACCAGGCGCAGTACCTGGCAGTCGCAGACCGCGGTCGATGGCAGAACGTCGACGGCAGCATCACGATCGATGCCGTCGGCATCTTCCGTAACGCCAGCGGTGCAGTGATCACGGCGCTGGAGCATATCGCCTTCCATGTCTGGACGGCGTACAGCCCGCTGGTGGCCTGGTCGAAGCTGGTCGAGGAATTCCTGGACGCCTACGAAAAGGCGCAGGCCGGCGACATTACCAAGCTGAAGGCATTCACGAACACGACCCTTGGCGAGGTGTGGGCACTGGAGCAGGAGAAGAGCGATGCCGACCAGCTGAAGGAGCGAGCCGAGCGGTACAAGTTCGGCACGGTGCCGATGGGCTGTGTCCGCTTGCTGGCCAGCTGCGACACGCAGGATAACCGTATCGAGGTTTCCGTGCGTGGTTACGGCCGCGCATGCGAGACCTGGCAAATCGACTATCGAATCTTTTACGGCAACCCGAGTGAAGACCAGGTGTGGCAGGACGTCGCCGAGTATTTGTTCGAGGCCGAGTTCCAGCACGTGGCCGGATCGAAGCTGCAGATCTACGCGTCGGCGATCGACACGGCAGGTCACCACACCCAGGCGGTCTACAACTTCGTGCACACGCATGCTGCCCGTGGTCGCCGGATCTACGGTGTCAAGGGCCGGTCTGGGCGAGAGAAACACATCAAGGACGGAGCATCGAAGGTCGACATCGACTGGCGCGGCAAGACACGCAAGAAAGGGATGATCCTCTGGCAGGTCGGCACCAATCTCGCGAAGGACTTGATCTACGGCCGGCTGCAGATCACGAAGCCTGGGCCGGGCTACATGCACTTCTCGACAGATGCGCCTGATGAGTTCTACGCGCAGATGGCCGGCGAAGCGCGCGTCGAGCGTGCAACGGCTGGTGGGCGCGAGTCTCGCTGGACGGCATTGCGCAAGCGCGTCGAGGCGTGGGACTGCACGGTCTACGGAGTCTGGTTGGAGACGCACCTCGACCTAGCCAAGAAGCCGGCGAAGTGGTGGGACGCACTTGAAGCGGAAGTGCAGCCAAAGATCGTAGACCTGTTCGCGCAGCCGGCGCCGGAACTAGTTGTTGAGCCGATCGAGGAGCAAGTGAAGGTACAGCAGAAACAGCAGGAAGAAAAAAGGGTTGCGCCACCGGCGCCGCCACTCAGGCACGGAGGAAACCCCTTCGTATCCGATGATTGGTCACATAGAGGATTTGAATAATGCGGGTTGAGCACAACGATATCGTCGGGTATTTCGTGAGCTTGGTGGGCGCCACGCTCGGGCTGGGCGTCTTCACCCCAGAGAAGCAGCGGGAGATCGATACCAAGCTCCGGTCGCAATGGGGCGGCCAGGAGGTTTATATCAAAAAAAGTGACGTTGATGTGGAGGCCCGTGCCCTCGCGATCAGGACCAAGTACAACGGCCGCAATCGGCGTGAGCTGATGATCGAGTACAACATCAGCCGGGCGCAGTTCTACAAAATCATCAAGGGCGATTAAAGGTAGGGAGCTTGTTTAACTTTGGTCCTGGGGTCGATTACATCTGCCATCGACCCCAAGGCGGAACAACTACCGTGCTTTGCAAGAACCATTAAGCATTCTAACGATGACGTCTCGCGATACCCCCTCATCCGCAAGCATTACTTCTGCACGGCGCGGCCCAAGCAATTCTTTGATAATCAACGCTGCATTGACATATGCTGCATGTACATGATTCCGGCGTCGGCAAAGATTGACTTGAGAAATAGTTGGTTTATCTCCCATACCATAAATATACTTGATATTATGGCATGGGTGAAACCTACTATTGGCCCAATAGCAAATTTATCGTAACGTGCACTTATGACATTCGCCGAAAGCTGGACGCGGGATTGATAGCCTCGAAATGATTGAGAAGTAACTTGGAAACCTGTTCATATGAAACCGGCTTAGGCAAGTGAACGTCGAACCCTGCGTCGAGAGATTTACGGACGGTCTTTGCGTCATTCCAACCGCTAACAGCAACAAGAAGTGGTTGAGGCCACGTGCCAGCCCTGATCGCTTGTGCCAAATCATGACCACTTACCCTTGGCATTCCAATATCAGAAAAGATTACGTGGGGGGAATAATCAAGGATGACGTCAAGTGCATTTGTTGCTGAAAAGACAGCTTGGCATTCATAGCCTAAAGTCAAAATTAACGTGGAGAAAAGCTGCGCCAAATCCTCGTTGTCATCGACAACTAGAACTCGGCCAAGTGGCAGAGGTATCACGACGTACAGGCCTATAGTTGCGACGAACCAGAGCACGACGCGAGAGGAGGAGTGACTATCTGAGATAGATAGGAAGGAGGGGAGCACCTAGACTACCATAGATTAGTTCGATCGCATACGCATGAATGCCGTCCTGGGCAATGTTCGCCGTTGCCATTCTCGGCCGTTCAGTGTGAAGGAGCTACCAAGCCGAAGCAGACGGCATATGGCTAAAACGTCGGTGCCTGCAAAATTTAGTTTAAGCCTGCATGGAATGTTGATGTGCGAGGGTAACGTCCGCTTTTAGCAGATTTTAGGGTGGCCAAAGGCCTTAATCAAATAACGTTGGCATCTGAGCAAGTAAAGCATCTTAATGTCTCATCTCTCCCTAGAAATGAGACAAACCCATTGATACTGTTGGGCCTCCATTTCATTGGGGGTTCAAATGTCGTCGTCACAATTCTCGCCATCGGCCATGTTGGCCAAGTATCTCGAGGCCGAGCAAGCCGTCCTCGCAGGTAAAACGATCACTTTCCAGGGCCGATCGATGGGGATGGAAAACCTCAGCGAGATCCGCACGGGCCGACGTGAGTGGCAGCAGCGCGTCGCCCAGGAGGATCGACGTGCGAGCGGGCGCCCATCGATCGGCGGCATGTCCTACTCGGTCGCCAGCTTCAACCAGGACTGAGCATGCAAGCGAAGTCCCCAGTTCGACTCAACGCGGTCGACCACATCGTCTCGTTCTTTTCCCCTGCAGCCGGCGTGCGGCGCTTGGCCGCGCGCAGTGTGCTGAACCAGTACGAAGCAGCGAAGCCATCCCGGATGCGCAAGGGCGCCAAGGATAACCGTTCCCCCAACGCCCAGGTGCAGCAAGGCGCTGTTGCACTTCGAGGCCTGGCCCGAAACCTCGAGCAGAATCACGATATCGCTCGCGGTGCGTTGCGCGTCCTGGTGAACAACGTCATCGGTGCGAGTGGGATCGGAGTCGAGCCGCAGCCGCGTCGGAAGGACGGCACCATTCATGAGGACTTCGCCGCGTCGTTGCGCAAGGCCTATCGCGATTGGCAGCAAAAGCCAGAGGTCACGCAGAGGTTCACCTGGACCAAGGTGCAGCGCCTAGTGGCAAAAACTTGGATGCGTGATGGCGAATGCTTTGCACAGCGTCTAATCGGCACGGTTCCGCTGCTCGACCATGCGACTAAGGTCCCGTATTCGCTGGAGCTGATCGAGGCGGACATGATCCCTCTGGACTATCACGACCCAGCAAAAGGTATCCAGCAGGGCATTGAGCGCAATACTTGGGGCAAGCCCACAGCTTTCTGGGCGTACAAGCAATTCCCAGGTGAATCGTGGACCACGCGGAGCTACGACCTCAAACGTATCGAAGCAAGCCGCATGCATCACATCGCGGCGATTGATCGTATTGGGCAGATGCGTGGAGTCTCCGAGTTCGCAAGCGTGGTGACCCGTCTCGAAGACATCAAGGATTACGAGGAGTCCGAGCGCATCGCCGCCAAGGTCGCAGCATCCTTGACCGCATACATCAAGAAGGGCGCACCGGAAGACTTCGCCGGCTCTGCGGATGGGGAGCCTGGCCAGCCGCGCGAGCTTCGATTCTCGCCTGGCATGATCATCGATTCGCTGGGTGTTGGCGAAGAGATCGGGATGATCGATTCGAACCGTCCGAACCCGAACCTGGTCACCTTCCGCCAGGGCCAGCTGCGCGCTGTCGCTGCCGGCCTGGGCGGTAGTTACTCGAGCATCGCGCGCGACTACAGCGGCACCTATTCTTCACAGCGGCAGGAGCTGGTCGAGCAATGGATCAACTACGCGGTCTTGTGCGACGAATTCGTGGGCCAATTTGTGCAGCCGACGTGGAAGGATTTCGTGCAGGCCGCGGTCTTGTCTGGTGTGGTGCGTATGCCGCGCGATCTCGATCCGGAGACTGCAGACGACGCCTTGTTCGTAGGCCAATCGATGCCATGGATTGACCCTCTGAAAGAGGCTATGGCCTGGCAGGCTCTGGTCGAGGCAGGCTTCGCAAGCGAGGTCGAGGTCATGCGCAAGCGCGGCGTCAATCCACGTGACGTGCTCGAGCAGATCCTGGCACACCGCGAAGAGTGCAAGAAAAAAGGCTTGGTATTTTCGTCCAACTTCGAAAACAAAAACAAGACGCCGCCGCCGGCACCGCCGCCAGAGGAGAAGCCAGCTGAAGAGGCTACCGAGTAGCCAATGAAAAACCGCCTGCAGGCGGTTTTTTTTCGACCGTACTCAAGGAAAAATCTGTCTCATTTCTCCCTAGAAATGAGACTGCCCGACAAACAAACTACAGGCTTCAACACGACCGCAATCGACAAGGAACGGACGATGCCTGCACCGACAGACGTACAGAACAAAGTAGCACCGTGGTACACCATCCGCGCCCGCGCGGGTACCAAGGCAAGTGCCGCCGGCGGCGCCCAAGCGGCTGCGGCCGAGATCCTGATCTACGGCGATATCGGCGAGAGCTGGTACGGCGACACCATCGCCGCCAGTAATTTCGTTCGCGACGTGGCCGCCCTGGACGTGGAGCAGCTGACCGTGCGCATCAACAGTTACGGTGGCTCGGTCACCGATGGCATCGCGATCCACAACTCGCTCAAGCGTCACAAGGCGCACGTCACTACCGTCGTCGACGGCATCGCCGCATCGATCTCGAGCTTGATCGCGATGGCTGGCGACACGGTCGAAATGGCCGAGAACGCACAGCTGATGATCCATGCGCCATGGGGCTGGAACTCGGGCAACAGCACCGCCATGCGCGAATACGCCGACATGCTCGACAGCTGGGCTGACGCCATGTCCACCACTTACGCATCGAAGACCGGCACCGACAAAGCTGAAATCCTGGCACTGCTCACCGACGGCAAGGACCACTGGTACACGGCCGAGCAGGCGCTCGAAGCGAAGTTCGTCGACACCGTGATCACGAGCGTGCCAATTGCCGCAATGGCCAGCATCAAGGATTCAATCAAGGCGCGGGTTGCTTCGATCCCGCAGTCCACTCAACCGGCGGCAGCTGCCGCGCCTCAACCACAACAGAAAGAGGGCAATACCATGACCGAAGAAGAGAAGAAGGCGGCCGCTCAGGCAGCCGCGAAAGCCGCGCTGGAAGCGGACAAGGCACGCCGCTCCGGCATCGCCGCCGCATTCGCCAAGTTCACGAACCAGACCGGCGTGGCCGCGCTGCTGCAGACCTGCTCCGATGACCACGACTGCACCATCGAGCAGGCAAGCCAGAAGCTGCTGGCCCACCTGGGCAGCGGCGCTGCGCCTGTCGCCGGCAACTACATCGTCACCCTGGAAGACGAGCGCGACAAATTCCGCGCGGGCGCCCAGGCTTCGATCCTGGCCCGCGCGAACATCGAGAAGGACGACACGAAGAACAACTACCGTGGCTTCTCGGTGATGGACCTGGCGCGCGAGTGCCTGGCGCATGCCGGCGTGAACGCTCGCGGCATGGGCAAGATGGACGTGGTTGCGGCCGCTTTCACCCACACCAGCTCGGACTTCCCACTGCTGCTGTCGAACGTGGCCAACAAGTCGATGATGAAGGGCTACGAAGAAGCCGAGGAAACCTTCCAGCTCTGGACTTCGCAGGGCAGCCTGGGCGACTTCAAGCCGGGCAAGCGCCTCGACCTGAACACCTTCCCGGCGCTGGACAAAGTCCAGGATGGCGGCGAATACAAGTACGCCCAGGTCGGCGAACGCGGCGAGACCGTCCAGCTGGCCACCTACGGCAAGATGTTCTCGCTGACCCGCCAGACCATCATCAACGATGACCTGGACGCCTTCACCAAGATCCCGCGCCGTATGGGCCGCGCCGCGATCCGCACCATCGGCGACCTGGTGTACGCCATCCTGACCGGCAATCCAAAGATGGCCGACGGCAAGTCGCTCTTCCACGCCGACCACAAGAACCTGCTGGCCGGCATGGGCATCACCACCGCCGGCGTCGACGCGATGCGTGTGGCAATGGGCAAGCAGACCGATGGCAACGCCACGCTGAATATCCGTCTGGCGAAGCTGCTGGTTCCCCTCGCACTCGAAGGCATGGCAAAGGTGGTGCGCGAGAGCGAGTTCGAGGTCTCGGCCGGCGCCCGTGACAGCACGGTGCCGAATTCGGTCAAGGGCACTTTCGAAGTCATCAGCGACGCTCGCCTCGACGTGGCATCGGCGTCGGCCTGGTACGGCGCCGCAGATCAGAACGCTCACGACACCGTCGAGGTGCAGTACCTGGACGGCAATACCGCGCCGACCCTCGAGCAGGAAACCGGCTGGAGCCGTGATGGCGTCGAGTTCAAGGTCCGCATGGACGCCGGCGTGAAAGCCCTCGACTTCCGCACCCTGGCTGCCAACCCAGGCGCGTAATCAAAGAACCCGGCACCGCAGGTGCGGTGCCGTCTGAACCGAAAAGGAAACAGGAATGGCAAAGAATTATTACGGCGAGGGCGAGGTCGTCGATGTCACCGCTGGTGGTGTAGCAATCGCCTCGGGTGCGGTTGTCGTGATCGGTGCGCGTTTGGGCATCGCTCTGGCTGATATTCCGGCACTGGAAACTGGCAGCGCCGCTGTGACCGGCGTGTGGACGCTGAAGAAGGCCGCAGCCGATGTGGTCGCACAGGGCGCGCTGCTCTACTGGGACCCGGACGACTTCCAGCTGACCACCGTCGCTGCAGGTAACGTCCCGGCCGGCTATGCCTGGAAGGCTGCCGGTGCTGGCACGAGCATCGCCCACGTCAAGATCAACGCCTGATGTTCGACGAGCTCGAGGCGCGACTGAACCGGCTAGCGATGGAGCGCCTCGCCAACGCGACCGCCGTGATCAACGGCGAGGACGTGCCGGTGATCTTCGACGCGGAATACCAGGCAGGCACGGTCGGCGTGGGTATGGGTGCGGCAGTGCCGCAGATGGTCATCGCAAACACCCGCGTGCCGGCCGCGTTCATCGAGTCGCGCATCACCGTCAACGGCGCCAGGTGGCGCGTCGCTGACTGCCAGGCCGAAAACAGCCTGCCCACCGGCTTGAGCCTCGTACTGCTGGAGAAAGCATGACCACTCAGCACATGGCAATCGCACAGGCCCTGCAGGAGCGCCTGCAGTTGGCGTCGATCGCGGGCGGCCTGGTCTACATCAACCGCAGCCGCGCGCTGCCCAGCGACCGCGACAGCGCAGTCAACGTGCGCCTTGCACGCGGCGCCTCGCAGGAGGCCTCGATGCTGGGCGGGCGCACCACCTGGAACACCCTGGTCGAGATCGAGTGCTATGGCCGCGATGGCGTCGACGACGTGGCCGGCGCCAAAGCCGACGAGGTGCTCGAAACCGTGTTCGACAACCTCGATAACGCAGACGGCTTTGCCTACGGCGTGATGGAAGTCTCTCCGCTGCCAGGCGACACGCTGGCGTGGGACTTCGACCAGCTGGACGCGAGCGTGGCCTGTATCACCGCACGCTTTGTAGTGAAACACCAAACCAATGGGAGAACCCTGAAGTTATGAAAACCCTAATCGACACCGCGGCCCCGGCTGCGGTCGCCGCTTCGCCCAGCGCTGTGCAGACGTCTGCACAGCAGTCGGCCGAGGTGCTGCACCAAGAACCAAGCACCGGCGGCAGCTACACCCGCAACCCCGAAACCGGCGACCTGGTCCGTGCAGACCAGGCGCCCGCCACCCCAGCGCAGGAGTAAGTCATGGCTGACCCACGTCTGATCAGGAAGACCGTCGTCCTGGCCAAGCTCGAAACCACGTATGGCGTTGACGCTGCCCCGACTGGCGCCGCTAATGCGCTGGTCGTGAGCAACCTGAGCGTCAACCCGCTGAATGCGGAATACATCGCGCGTGACATCATCCGCGATTACCTGGGCGGTTCGGAAGAGCTGGCCGGTGCACGCTACATGGAATGCGGCTTCGATATCGAGCTGGTTGGCTCCGGCCTGAACGCCGTGGCCCCTGCCTGGGGGCCGCTGATGCGTTCCATCGGCTTTGCCGAGGTCATCACGCCTGCCATACGCGTGGACTACGTGCCAATCTCCGGCGCCTTCGAATCGTCGACCATCTACTGGTATGACGATGGCGTGCTGCACAAGCTGCTTGGTGTGCGCGGTACGGCCACCCTCGACCTGGGCGTCGGCAAGAAGCCTGTCATCTCGTTCAAATTCATGGGCGTCGACGGCGGCAGCACGGCAGTGCCAAACGTCAGCACCACCCTGACGGCTTGGCGCGTGCCCCAGGTTGTGCTGGATGCGAACTCCGGCAAGCTGACCTTCGGCGCGACGCACGCTGCAGCGACAGCGCCGGCGTTCATTGGCGGCACGCCATATCCGAGCGACGGCTTGACCATCGACCTGGGTATCAAGGCCCAGTTCCAGAAATTGCTGGGTGGTGAACGGATCAGCATTTCGGAACGCGACGTCACTGGTGCCGCCAAGCTGCAGCTGTCGGCAGCGGAAGAAGTCTCGTTCCTGAACGACATCAAGGCCAACAAGCTCACCAGCATTGGCTTGATCCACGGCACCGTCGCCAACGACAAGGTCGGCATCTTCATGCCTGCAGTGCAGCTGAAGGAGCCGACGAAGGAAGAGCTGAACGGCGAGCGCCTGATCGGCTACAAGCTGGGCATCAAGCCAAAAGTCGGCAACGACGAGATCCGCATCTTCACCAGCTTCGCATAAACCCCCGGGGCCGCGTGCCCCGGCAACCCAATAGGAATTCCCATGGCAAAGAAATACAAGATCGCAGTGAGCAACACCGTCCCTGTGGTGGTCAAGGCAACCATCGCCGATGAGCACGGCAAGCTGGTCAACCACAAATTCACGCTGACCTGCGAGCGCCGCGACGCGGAGCAAATGAAGGACGTGGTGGCCGGCAGCTTCAACGCGCGCGACTTCATGAAGGAGGTAACCACCGGCTGGGAAGGCCAGCGCCTGGTTCTGGAAGAAGACGGCTCGCCGGCCGCGTTTGAACCCGATGCCCTCGAGGCGCTGCTCAACATCGGTGGCCTGGCCATGGTGGCATTCATCGCCTACGGCAAGGACTCGGCGGCCCAGGCAAAAAACTAGAACAGGTCGCGCGCTGCGCGGCACTCGGGCTGATTGTTGACGACTCCCAGGAAGAAAGCGAGGCGTCGACGGTTGACGAGGCGGCCGCCGCTTTCGGCCTGATTCCAGTCTACGAACAAGAGCAGGTCTGGCCGCTGTACCTCTGGCCCGAGAACGTCCGGGCCTACATGTTTTTCAATGCGGTCTCGACCCAGTGGGTGGTCGGTCCCGGCGGCGTGGTCGGTCTCAACTACGTGGGCGTGGAAGTTGTCCGCGATGCCTGGCAGATCAAGCGGAAGGAATGGCCGAAGCTCTTCTCGGAATTGCAGGTGATGGAGCGCGCGACCTTGGCAGCGTGGAGAGAGAAAAAAAATAAATGAGCGAATCGAGAGTTGTAATTACCGCCGAGATTACTCGGGCCTTGGCCGAGTTCCGGCGCTTCCGCGAGCAGGCTACTGGCGCCCTGGAAGGAGTTGCCGCTATTGGCGGCAAGCTCAATGTCATGCTGGGCGCTGTTGGCCTTGCTCTATCGGCCGGGGCCATCGTCGGCTGGATCAAGGGCGCGATCGACGCTACGGACGCCGCGTCCGACCTGTCGCAGAAAACTGGCATCGCGATCCAGGACCTCGCGGGCCTGGAACTGGCCTACCAGATGGGCGGCATGGAGGCCGAGGCCCTGGCCAGTAGCCAGACCAAACTGTCGAAGGCCATCGTCGACGGCAGCGAAGGGCTGGAGAAATTGCATATCAGCTCCAAGAACCTGGACGGCTCGTTCAAGAGCAACAAGCAGGTGATGTACGAGATCGCCGACCGCTTCGCCGGCATGGAAGACGGTGCCCAGAAAACTGCCCTGGCGATGTCGATCTTCGGCAAGTCCGGCGCCGACATGATCCCCATGCTCAATGGCGGATCGGACGGTATGCGCGAACTCGACGAGATGGCCAGGAAGCTCGGCCTCACGCTGGACGAAGAGGCAGTCGAGAACGCAGGCAACTTCAATGACACGCTCGACCTGTTGATGCTCGGCGGCCAGGGCGTGGCGCGCGGTATCGCCGCGGAGTTACTCCCTACGCTCAGCAGCTTGGCCGGTTCCTTCCTCACCGCCATGACCGAAGGCGATCGCCTTAAGACCGTTGGGCAGCTGATCGCGGGCGTGTTCAAGACCATCTATACGCTGGGCGTGCCTGTCGTCGAGCTGTTCTCGACGATCGGCAAGGTCATTGCTGGATTCGCAGCGATGGTTACGACCAACCTTACCGGCACGATCGACGTGCTGAAGAAGGTCGCCGGCGGCGATTTCAAGGGGGCATGGGACACGATCAAGCAAACGTCCGCATCCACGTCGGCCACGATCATCGATGTGGGCTCCGACATTGGCAAGGGCTGGACTGGCGCCTGGGATAACGTCGTCAACGTGTGGACCGACGGCGGCAACAAGATGGTCGACACGATGGTGGGCATCAAGCGTGAGGCTACCGTCGTTGGGCAAAGCGCGGCCGAAATAGCGAAGCAAGCTGCTGCTGCGAAGAAGGAGCAGGACGCCCAGGCGAAGATCCTGGCTGAATTGTCGGGCGTGACCTCCACATACATGGAGGACCTCTCCCGCCTGAACAGCATGTATCAGAAAGGGACTATCACCCAGGAGCAGTACGTCGCGCGGGTGACTGACTTGATCAACAAGCAGCCGGGTGTGAAAGCCGCGATCGAGGCCGAGACGAAGGCGCGCAAGGAAGCCGCAGATTTCGAAGAGCAGTACCTGGTTGCGAAGTCGAAGGTCGCCGACCTGCTGGGCGACCAGGTCAAGGCGGCCAAGGAAGAGGCCCAGCAGCAGGAAGACCTGGCGCGCACCTTTGGCTTGAGCCGCATCGAAATCGAGAAGCTCGAGCTGGCACGCCTTGAGGAACAGCTTGCCCAGCGTAGCTCGCTCGGGCTGACGCTGGACGAAATCGAAACGCTGGAAAAGCTGATCGGCGCCAAGCAGCGCACGATGAATGCCTTGCGTAAGACCGAAGATCTCCAGGGGCAACGCGACCTGTGGGAGTCGATCGAGCGTACGGCGCACGACACGTTCATCAGCATCTTCGACAGCGGCAAGTCCGCGTTCGACCGCCTGAAGGACACGCTCAAGAACGGCTTGTACGAGCTGCTGTACCAGATGACGGTGAAGAAGTGGATCATCAACGTCACCGGCCAGGTCAACGGCCAGGGCGGAATTGCACAGATTGCCGACATGGTCAGCGGCTCAGGAACGGGGTCGGGGACCGGCGTGCTCGGGAATATTTCCAGCCTGATGAGCATCGGCAAGACCATCTATTCAGGCTTCTCGACTGGCCTGGCCAGCAGCATGGGCGGCTACATCACGCAGTTCGGTAACCTGATCGGCTCGCAGGGCATCTCAGCTTTCGGGACGGGGATGGGCCTGACCACATCCCAGGCCGGGGCTGCGGCATCGGCATATGGTGCCGCAGGCAACACCACAGTAGCAGGTGGGCTGAGTGCAGGTAGCAGCGTGGGCACTTACGCGATTCCGATTGCAGGGTGGGTCATGGCCGGCATGGCGTTGTCGAACTCCCTCTATAAACAGGGCTGGGATACCCACAATGGGACGGTAAAAGATCCTCTGCAATTGGGCGGCGGTATTCGGCTTTTTGACAATGCGTTGCGTGGCCTCGGCCTGAGTAACTCGGCCGCTAACATTTTCTCGGGCCAGGCTACCTTCGCGGCATTGTTCGGACGGAAGGCGCCGGTGGTTAAAGAGCATGGCCTGGAAGGAACGATCAACAGCTCCGGCTTTGTCGGGGATCGTTATGCCTATACGGTTGCCAAGGGCGGGGTGTTCCGCAGCGATAAATGGGATACCGTCCGGGCTGATCTCAGTAAGGAGCAGGATGCGAGCTTGGACACGACCGTCCAGGCAATGATCGCGGCGGTAAAGGGCTTTGGCGCTGCGTTGGGCGTTGAGACTTCAGTGATCGACGGGTACAGCAAAAAGATCATGTTCCAGCTCACGGACGACGACGCGAAGAACCAGGAGCTTATTGCCAAGATGTTCGGCGAGGTGGGCGACGAGCTGTCGCTCCGACTGGTTCCCTCAATCGGAAATCTTAGCAAAGCCGGTGAGACCGCCTCGGTTACTTTGCAGCGCGTGGCCACGAACTATGCCGGCGTCGACGCCGCGCTGACGTCCATCGGCAAGGAGTTTGCACAAAAGGGTCTGCAGTCCATCCCCGCGCGTGAGAGGCTGGTGGATCTGTTCGGTGGCGTCGACGTCCTGCTGCAAGCAACGGACGCCTATGCGCAAAACTTCCTGAACGAAGCCGAACGGATGAACCCTGTCGCGGCGGCGCTCGCCAACGAAATGGCTGGGCTTGGCCTTTCCAGCGTCACGACCCGTGCACAGTTCAAGCAGGTAATCGATGGCCTGGATGTGAGCACCGTGGCAGGTGCTCAGCAGTACGCCGCCATGATGAAGCTGGCCGGCGCATTTGCCGCTGTGTACCCCGAGATGGAGGCGGCGAACGATGCACTGCGAACCCAGGCAGACATCCTCAGCGAACGTGCGGGCCTTCAGCGCGAGCTGGACCAGCTGACCATGACCACCTCCGAGCAGCGCGCGAAAGAGCGGGCTGCCCTCGACGCAAGCAATCGCGCCCTCTACGACCAGGTCATCCTGCAGCGCGACCTCAAGGCATCCACGCAAGCAGCATCCGAGGCCCTGCAGGATACGGTCGAAAGGCTGACCGCGACCAGGGATAGCACCACGGAGTATCGCAACTCGCTGATGCTGGGCAGCTTGTCGACCCTCACACCGTTGCAGAAGTACCTGGAAACCCAGCGGCAGTACACCGACCAGGTGCAAAAGGCGCTGGCCAATCCAGCTGACTCCGCTGCCGTGTCCAGCGCCCAGGAAGCCGCAACGGCGTGGCTGACTGCGAGCCAGGTGGTGAACGCATCGAGCGCGGCGTTCATCGGCGACAAGTCGAAGGTGCTGAGCGACATGGAGCAGCTGGCCGCCATCGCCGGCGTGCAGATGACGGATGCCCAACGCCAGCTGTCTGCACTCGACAAGCAGGTGGTCGGGATCTCCCAGCTGAACGAGACCGCGGTTGCCATCCAGCAGGCGATTACCAGCCAGGCCGTGGAACCCGCCATGCCGGTGCCGGTATTCGACGTGCAGCGATATGCCGCCGCGTCGAGCGCGGCCAGCGAAACGCTGACGCAAGAGGTAAAGCAGCTCCGTCTCGAAAACGCAGCGCAACGCCTGGCACAAGCGGCCTTGCTCGGCGAGATGAAGCAGCTGCGCGCGGATGCGGCCCGTCATAGCGAAGCGCTCCTCACGGCAACTGAAGGGATGGGTGACGCCATCACCGAGGGGGTCGGCGGTGCGTTCGAAAAGACCGCCTACAGGATGAGCAGCTTGACCAGGGTGGCTCCACGTTGAACTCCATAAAACTAGAAGCGAAGATGATGATTCACGAAACAACAGCGGTCGCTGCGCGCGGTACTGGCGCCCAACCTTCCATTGAACTGGAAGAGGGGGCTGGCCAATGACCGCCAAGTTTGACCGCACCGCCGCCGATACGTACTTCTCGGCGCCAGACCATTCCGGCCTGACTATCCCAGTGTCCCCCGTGACTTGGGCTCTGGGCCTGGTCCTTTGCTTCGATGGCCTGACCACCGGGGACAACCCGCAGTATCTCGTTTCGACCAAGATGACCGGCAATTCCGGTGCGTTCAATATTGCGTACATGACGGACGAGGTGGCCACGGTGGAGCATCGCAACCGGATTGCGATGTATTTCAACACGCTTGTGGCGCCCACCCTGGTGACCGCCAACGACATCAAGCCCGGCGAAAAATGGCTGTACGTGTTCCAGCAGACTGGCAGCACGGTCACCGTACGTCGGTGCCCGATCCTCAAGAATATGCCGACCGACGGCTCAGCTGTTGTTGCAGACGGCTCGGCGACGCGTAGCGCTGCCCTGGATGCCGGCGGCTTGTGGCTGGGCGCCCGTGCAAACGTGTCCGCAGACCGCATGCTCGATCAATCGATGGGCCGTTCGTTCTTCATATGGGGTTCGTTGACCGATCTGGAAGTTGCCAAGCTGGCCCACGGCGTGGAGATCACCGACCTGGGCAAGGCGCCTACATGGTATGCCCGCCTGGACAACGCCGATGATTTCGCCAATCGTGGCAGTCTGCCTATCGCATTCACCAAGAACGGCGCGATCGCGAACGGCACCGACCCTGGCTTTGGCTACGGTGCTCCCGTCGAGGCGACGGCGCCCGCAATCAACGGCAAGCCAGCAATCAACGGTGCTGCTCAGGTCGGCCAGGCGGTAGGCTATACCCCTGCCGGTGCGACTGGATCGAATGCGCGTGCGCAGCAATGGTACGTCGACGGCGCCCTGGTTGGCACGGGCGCCACATACACGCCGGTCGCGAGCGACGTCGATAAAGCGCTGACCGTGCGCCAGCGCGAAACGAACGATACCGGCGTCACCAGTGCCGACAGCGACCCGGTTATCGTTACGGCTGTCTCGGCCAACAGCATCGACTTGGCCGCCGGCACCGCAGAGCGGATCTACCAGCGCATCGGAGGGAGCGCAGCCGTAGCGCTCTCGGGTGCCTACGTTGGCGTCCAGCCGACCAGCATCGAATACCAGCTGTACGCCGAGGACGGCGTCACCGTGCGTCAGGCTTGGGCGTCGATTGCCAGCCCGGCGATCGCCGGCGGCGCCTGGTCAGGCACGCCACAGATACCGCAGGGCGGCATGTACCGCCGGGCCGTGCGCAGCAAGAACGGGTCAAGTGTGCTGGCCACCTCGCCGGTCAGCGCCGAGCTGTTCGGCGTGGGCGACCTGTTCGCGTATGCCGGCTCCAGCAGCGCCGAGAAGCGCTTCGATTCAACCTCGGGCACTGGCTTTGTCGCGGCAGCGAATGTGCGGAAGTACAGCTCGGCAGGCTGGGCCAAGTTCGGCACCGTAGGTTGCGGCATCATCGAAGCGAATGGCTTCGCGGCTGCAGCTGGCGTGCCCGTCGGCCTGATCGCTTATGGCTATGGCGGCTCGACCCTGGCGCAGTGGATCAACCTGACCCACGCACGCTGGACCAACTTCCGAAATGCGGTAACCGCTGTCGGCGGCAAGCTGGCCGGCGTATTGATCTTTGTCGGCTCGAATGACGCGGCAGATAACCTCGTCGTGTCGCGTGCGCAGCATGCCGCCAACCTGCGCACGTTGATCTCCCGTATTCGCGCGCACGTCGAGCAGCCGGATCTGCCAATGCTGCTCAGCGGCTTCAATCGCCGCACCTCCAGCACGACCGACACCCAGGCGAATTTTGTGCGGATGGCCGAGAACGATGTCGGCGACGACGACGACGTGTGTCACGTCCAGACGCTCGACCTGCTGCTGTCCGGCGATGGCGTGCACCTGGCGACTTCTGCCGCAGGCTTTCCCGCCAGTGCAAGTCGAAACGTCGACATATTCGGCCCATTCGTCTACCAGGGCGTCTACAAACGCGGGCCGAAAATGCTCGGGCTGGCGGTCATCGGCACCTCGGGCGTGGTCGAGCTGTCGCACCGAAGCGGCAATGATTTCAGCCCGGCTGCTGCGATCACCGGATTCGTTGCGACCGATGCACAAGGCGGCGCCGTCGAGATCACCGCAGCGACCCGTGTCAACGCTACGCACATTGCTCTGACCTTTGCCAGCCGGCCCGCCAGTCTCACTTACTTGGCCGGCGCCGCGCCTGCAGTAGGGACGCAAGTATTCGACAACGGCGTGCCGCCATTGCCGATGCACGTGCAGGCCGAGCCGCTCGCGGTGCCGGCGGAAGAGGAGGGCAACTACATCCGGGGCATTCTGGCGACGCGCAGCGGCGTGCTGCATCGCGACCTGGACAGCGTGGAGTGGGCGTTATTCAAGGAGTTGTCGCCAGCTTCGTTTGGTGCGCCAGTGGCAAAGGGCGTGCACGCGATGCCGTCCGGATCGGCAGGTCTTGAGGTCCTGGTCTCGGCGGCTGCTGTTCCTGCAGGCTGGTACATGCTGGTGTTGGCCAACCCGAGCGGAACGATGACGATGGCCTCTCCGATCCTGGTGGGCGAATGACAGCGCTGATTTTTGATACGGCTCGTCTGGCCGATAGCAGCTTCGTTTTCGATAGCCCTTCAATTGCACCTGCAGAGCCTGCAGCGCCGTCGATTACCGACGCGGACTTTGCGGCCTGGCTGGCCAGCGATGACGCGATCACGAACATCCTGGTCGAGACCTGGGCGCTCGTCGACGGCGTGCGCACGCCGTTCTTCTGGTCGACCAACGGCTACACCACCGAGGGCACGAACAATCCGGTCTTCTATGCGCCAGTGGTGGGCGTGAGCATCCCGTTCACGGAGGCGCTGTCGCTGACGTCGACGGCGTCGCTGTCGGCCGGCGACATCGAGATCGACAACACCAACGGGATGAACGAGCACTTCGCACACTACATCTGGGCAGATGAGGTGCTGGCCGTGGTGGGCGATGTCCGCTGGCCGCGTTCCGACTACCGCCCGATCTTCGTCGGCCACTCGGTGGGCCTGGTGCGCAAAGGTCCGCGCGCATTCGCGCTGCGCTTGCGGGACATGATGGAGGGGTTGAACTACCCGATCAGCGAGCGCAAGTTCGGCGGCGCCGGCGTGAACGCGGACACCCTGATCCCCCTGACCTTCGGGGAGTGCTGCAACGCCAGTGGGGAGTGGAGCAACACCAACACGCTCGAGCGTCAATGGCACGACGGCCCGATCGAGGGCATCGTCGAAACGCGCGCCAACGGCATTCCGATCAGCGAGCAGGTCATCGTGTCCGAGAGCACCGGCAAATCGCTCCTGACGGTGAATAACGAAAGCGCGACCATTACCGCCACTGTCCAGGGTGACAAGTTCGGCGGGGTCTTCCGCAAAACGATCGCGAAGCTGATCGAACGCCTCATCACTGGCTACGGCAAGGACGTCGGCCGCTACACCCTGGCCAACATCGATACGGGGAATTTCGCGGAGTTCGACGCGGCGCATCCGCAGCCGGTTGGGCTGCACGTGCGCGAGCGCCTGAACGTCATCGATGCGTGCACGATGCTTGCCGGCAGCGTGGGTGCCCAGCTGGCCCCTTCACTCGACGGCAAGCTGCAGCTGATCCAGATCGCGTTGCCGGCTGCAGGACCTGCAATGGAGATCCGGGCCAAGCACATGGTCGACGGCACTTTGCGCCACGTGCAGCACATCGACCCGGTGGCGGCCGTGAAGCTGGGCTACTGCCGGAACTGGACGGCGCAGCCAGGACTGCAGAGCAACCTGCCGGCTGAACACAAGGTGCTCTTCGAGAAGGAGTGGCCGCTTACCGTGACCCGCGTCGACGATGACATAAAGCGTAAGTACAAGCTCGACGGCGATCCGGTCATGCGCGCCACGATGCTGCTGCGCGGCGACGATGCGGCGCCTGAAGCCGATCGCGAACTGGTCCTGTGGGGGCCGGGGCGCGACATCTACGAATTCGACGGTATCCCCGATCTGCTCATGCTCAAGAAGGGACAGCGCCTGGTCGTCTACCACGAGCAGGACGGAATGATCGCCGGCGTCGAAGCCCAGGTGATCGAGATCCAGCGCGACTGGTGGACGCGCACCGTAACTGTGAGGTTCCTGAAATGACCACTGCAATCAACGATATCGACCGCCTGCTGCAAGCGGCGCCTGTACGCGTCATCCACCTGGGCCAGGCGCAGGTGATCGTCACTGCGGCGCCGCCGCTCTTCCACCTGCTGGCCGATGGCATGCCGGAATACCCGGAGATCGAGCTCGAGGCGACGGTCATCGGTCTGACTGGTGAGGTCGTCTGGACGTGCTCGGGCGGCACCCTGAGCGAAGTGAACGGCGCCACCGCGAAGCTGCGCTATGTCGACCTGGTGGCCGGCGCCGCCACCGTGGTCGCGTCAGTCACCTATGCCGGCGAGGAGATCATCGGCCGGGCCAGCATCTCCGTGGTGCGCGATGGCTCGGCCAGCGCGGGCGCCAAGCTCCTCGAGCTCAATCCGTCGGAGCAGGTTTTCAAAATCAACGCTGCAGGCGAACACAGCCCGGCCGCCATTTCGCTGACCGCCATCGGCCAGAACCTGGCGGGCACGCCGCGGTTCACGTTCGCCTCCGGAAGCGGGACCCTGGCGGCCGGCGCGACGTCGTCGCAAAAGGTCCTGTCCTTCGACAATATGGTGACCGACACCGTCACGATTCAGGTCGAGCAGGACGGTCAGGTCGACCGCGTCACGATCAGCAAGCTGCGTGACGGAGGCAACGGCGCCGCCGGCATCACGGCACTGCTGACGAATGAGACGGTGGCACTGCCAGCCAGCAGCGCGGGTGCTGTGTCGAGCCTGACCACGGCTGTGTGCACGATGAAGGTCTACCGGGGCACCGTCGACGATACCGACAACTGGTCGTTCTCCTTCTCGCCGGCGTCCAACGCGGCCAACGTCGCGTACACCACCGACAAGAGCACCGTCACCGTCACGGGGATGGGCGCCGGCGTCGACGCGGCGTTCATCGATATCAAGGCGAGCAGGGACGGTGCAGCGCCGATCAGGAAGCGCTTCTCGCTGACGAAGAGCAAGGCCGGTGCGAAGGGCGAGGAGGGCACTGGCCTGCAGGGGCAACGCGGCACCGTCAACATCCCGGTGGCGATCACCGGGGTAGCATGGTCCGACGGCGCCGCTGCAGCAGGCCTCACGAACGGCGGCTATGGCTTGCCGATCCGCTTCGACCTGGTCACGCTGGTCAACACGGCTGCCGGGTACATCGAGACCAAGGTCTGGGACGGCGACACCTGGGAAGATCCGGGGCTGATCCTGAACGGCAACCTGACGGCACCAGGCTCGATCCTGACGCGCGCACTTGCAGCTGAGGCTGTAACTGCTGAAAAGATTAATAGTCGGGGTTTAGATATTAAAGACCGTGCGGGAAATGTGATCTTCTCGTCAGGCATCCCACTTGCACAGCAGGTAGCAAGCAACCCCAACCTCGCGCCAAATTGCATGGGCCTCACCGTCTTCAACGGCGCCAGTAAGAACAGAAACGGTGACGCCCGTTTTGGTGATGGGCAGTTTCTCTGGCTACCGGAGACGCAAACGAATGGTTTATACGTAGCAGGCGAAACTGGCGCGCTCAACATCCCGCGCGGTGCGCAATACACGGTCAGTTTTGATGCGAACTGCACATTGGCCGGTAGCCAGCGACGTCTGTGGGTGGACCTTGTCGGCGACGGAATTGATACTGCTGGTCTCGGAATTATCCCAACGACGACAATGACCCGGCATAAATTTACCGAGACCATGCCTGATTTGCCCGGCGCCACCGGAGTACGCCTGCGCGTGTTCTCCACAGAGGCTTGGGGCGGTCACATCTGCATCGCAAATATTAAAGTAGAGCTGGGCGGCAAAGAAACCCCGTGGAACGATTCGGTTATCACCCCGGAAAATGCCTCGACCTTTATCCTAGCCGCCGCCATCAAGTTGGCGATGATCGACAAGGCGTCGATCGGCCAACTGTCTGCGCTTTCAGCTTACCTCGGGACCGTGGAGCTCGGGCCAAACGGGTGGCTTCGTCAGGGCATGACCGACTACAAGGTCGGCAAAGGCATTTGGATGGGCATGCATGGCGGTGTGCCTAAACTCGTGGTTGGCGACCCAAACAGCGGCATGCTGGAATGGGATGGCAACCAGCTGATACTCCAGAAGGCAAAAGAGGTCTCTCCGTTCAGGGGCACCTTGCCTTCCATTGACCGACGCAGCCAGGTTAATACGTCGACGCTGGTGACTTACGCAACCCTGACTCCGACCCTTTTTGACGGTGCTTCCCCCTATCAGTCCTATCGCTGGTCAATGAACGCGGAAGTCGGTCCCAGCGGCGAGGTAGTTATGGCTGGCGACCCTCGCGGCGGATCGATCACGATCAAAGGGCGGGGCAGCAACCTCGTCAATGTGGTTTGGGTATCACTCGAAGTCGTAGACGCCAATGGCGCCGTCGCGCGCATGGGGTGTCAAATTTATTGGCAGCACGGATCAGGACAAATTCAATGACACGACCATTTCTCATGCTGCAGGGTGTAGACAAGATCATCCTCGGCCTCTCGTATGAAGCAGATCCAGACGACGGTCCGATACTGCCAAAAGCCCCGCAGGAGCCAGGTATCACACTGGTTCGATTCGACGGCGAGTTCTCGCGCGAGGGGCGCCGCGACAGCGAGGTGGCGCAGCTGGTTGGCGACGATATCGTATGGACCGAAACAGCCTCGCTGGAGCAGCTGCGCGAGGAAAAGGCGAGCGAAATCGGCGGTGCGTGTCGTGAGCACATCGAGCGGGGCTTCGAGTGTCTTGCGTTGGGGAGTTCGCACCTGTACCCGGCCAACGCGCAGGACCAGGCGAACCTGGTTGCGTCGGTGACCGACTCGCTGCTGGCCGGAGACGATCCCGACTGGCGTACGCCGTTTTGGTGCGTCGACGCGGTCAATCTCCAATGGGAGTTCCGCCAGCACACGGCCGCGCAGATCCGACAGGTTGGCCGCGAAGGCAAGGCATCGATCCTGGCGGCGATGCAGAAGAACGAAGCGTTGCGGCGCCAGATAGCCGTGGCGACCGCTGAAGAACTTAAAACTATCACCTGGTGACCGAATGCCGAATCTGATAATCATGAACGACAACGCAGCCGGCCGTGCTGTTATCTCGGCCGCGCCAGTGGCTCCTGGCATGGCGGCGGCCGCAATGCTGACCGACGTGAAGTCCCATGTGTGCCGATCGACGAGCACGGAGATGGAGATCGTCTTGACCTGGGACGTCGCCGAGCGGATCGGCGGTGTTCACCTGCCCTGGTGTAACGGCTCGCCGCTGACCACGATCGAGGTCCTCGGCTATTCCGACAAGGCCGGCGTCAACAACGTGCTCAGCACTGGCGTGCGGCTTGCCTGCCCCGCCCGCGCACGCGCGCTGCTGCCGCCCTGGACGCCGCGCAGCGCTGCCAGCGCGTATGCCTACGGCGGAGGCGCGCATGCCTTTACCTGGTTCGAGAACACGAGCGTCAAGCGTCTAGTCATCCGGCTCAAGGACCCTGGAAACCTGCAGGGCTACCTCGAGGTCGCGCGGCTGTTCGTTGGCGAGGCCACCAGCCCGGATGAAAACGCGGCCTATAGCCCGGCTCGCACTGCCATCAGCACGAGCACGTCGTTCCGGACCGGCGCCGGCGATCGTCGTTCGATCCGAGGGACGAAGAGCTGGCGGCTCGCGATCGAACTGCCAAGCATGACGGAGCGCGATCGCGCGTTCATCTGCGATATGTCGGTGGCCAACGACATCGAGGTGCCGGTCATCGTCAGCCTGTACCCAGGCGACCCTTCGCATGAGCGTGAGCGGGACCATCAGATTTACGGTGCCCTGGTGCAGACCGCGGCGATGCGCCGGCCAAACTTCGTCGACCACGCCACGTCGCTTGAATGGGAGAGCATGTAAGGCATAGCTTCGCCTGCTGAGCGGGCGTTTGGTGGATGCGCAACACGTCGAAGAAGTCTCATTTCTCCCTAGAAATGAGACAGGTCGATTGTTAACGTTGGGAGGTCTTATTCCTCCCGACCCAGACCTCGATGTGCAGACGTCTCCACTAAAAATGAAAGAAGCTATGTCCCTTGAAACTACCGCCGGCGCCGGTGCCCTGATCAAACTCTTCGGCGGCGCCGCCCTTGCCGGCGGCGCTGCGGCCGCTATCGGCTACATCGTCATGTGGCCGAAAAGCCGTCGTGAAGCGGCCAGCCGCTTTGCTTGCTCCATCGCCGCCTCGGTGATGTTCGGCCCGGCCCTGGCGATCGCGATGCACTCGGTCTGGCCAGGCCTGTTCGCGTCTGCCGGCGACCTCGCCGTGCAGGCTGGCGAAGCGCGCGACCTCGGCCTGCTGGTGGTCTCCGTTCCCTTCTTGGTGGTAGCCGCGCTGCCGGCGTGGTGGCTCCTTGGCGCCCTGGTCCTGTGGCTGGACAAACGTCGCGGCAAGGACTTGGGCGAAATGGCTCAGGACGCCGCCGGTGTCGTGCGTGACGTGCGGGAGTCCTTGTAATGCCGCCGACCGCATTCCTCAAAATGCTGGTTCCCTTTGCGCAGGCCTGCCAGCGTGCCACGGGCGTGCCAGCGTCGATCACCCTGGCGCAGGCGGCAATCGAGTCGGGCTGGGGCGAGCGGGCACTCGGAAACAACCTGTTCGGCATCAAGGCTGACCGGAGCTGGAAGGGCAAGACGGTCCAGTTCCGGACGCGTGAACACATCGCTGGCAGGGACTGGTCGATCGTCGGCACCTTCCGTGCATATGACAGCTGGGAAGAGAGCATGGTCGACCACGCTCAGTTCTTCCTGAAAAACCCGCGCTATAACGCGTGCTTTAAGGAGACGACTGCCGAAGGTTGGGCGCGTGCTGTCGCTGCGGCCGGCTATGCCACCGATCCGCACTATGCGCAGGTGCTGATCGACGTCATGAAGGGCCGGAACATGGCCCAGTACGACGTCTGGCCAAAGGTGGCAGCGTGAGCCGTCTCGAAAGCATCCTGATCAGCGTTATTGCCTTGGCCGGCTTGCTGTCCGTGGGCGGCATCGGCGTGCGTTGGTACGGCACCATGCAGTATCACGCGGGGCATATCGCCGCCATCGAGGAACGGGCAGCTGCAGACAGCCTGGCTATCCTTAACCGCACCAAAGAAAACGTCGTCATGGCCATGAGTCAGGGCGCCGCCAACCTGAAAATCACCGAGGTCAAAAATGAAGAGCTTGCTCCTGTGCGCGAGCGTATTGTCACTCAGCGCGTGTACGTCGGTTCCGCAATCTGTGGATCTGCTACCGCCACCGAAAACGCCGGCGCCGGCGGCGGCGACGAAGCCAATCCCGCCGGCCGGCTGGTTCGAGAAGACGTTGAGCGAGATATTAGAGCGCTGAAGGTAGCGGTCGAGGAGCACCTGGCCACTGGTAGAGCGTGCCAGGCCGTGCTGCGTGAGAATGCATTGGCGCCGTAATGGACTTCCATCTTGCAACGCCGGAGGGCGATATTTATCTGTTCAGCTACGACGGACACGCGGTGCAGATCCCGCTAACTCCTCCAGCGGCCTCAACGAGAAGATGCGTTGCTGAGCAAGAAAAGTCCACGCCCGCGCCCACCGAATCGCCGTAGCGCGTGACCGATCATCTGCAGCAATAGCGAATCGATCCAACGCAACAGATGCCCGATAGCGGGCGTATTGGCTGGCGGTAAGAAGTGGGGGTTTCATAAACACACTATACCGCTAGTTAAAGACAGGGCGCCAGGTCCGATTGCGTCAACAATCGAACCTGGCCTCAATCCACTGACGCAGCCAGTGAACCGAGCAAAGGCTCTGCCACCTTCCGGAAGGCGGGCGGAGTCTAGCATGTTTATTAAGAAAAAGGTTTACAGATGGCAACCCCAATCGTTCCATGGCTAGGCGGCAAACGTCGCTTGGCTGACCACATTATTCCTCAGTTCCCCGCTCATAAGTGCTACGTGGAGGTGTTCGCTGGCGGCGCTGCGCTTTACTTCATGCGGCCGCCTGCAGACGTCGAGGTGATCAACGACATCAACGGCGAGCTCGTTCGGCTCTACCGCGTCGTGCAAAACCACCTCGAGGAATTCGTGCGGCACTTCAAGTTTGCGCTTACCAGTCGAGAGGTGTTCAAGTGGCACCAGGTGACGCCACCCGAGACCCTGACGGATATTCAAAGGGCGGTGCGGTTCTTCTATCTGCAGCAGCAATCGTTTGGGGGCAAGGTGCAGGGTCAGTCCTGGGGCACGGCTACTACGGCGCCCCCGATCAACCTGCTCCGCATTGAGGAGAACCTCTCGGCCGCGCACCTGCGGCTCGCTGGCACGTACATTGAAAACATGGACTGGCACAAGCTGATGGAGCGCTACGACCGGCCACATACGCTCTTCTACCTGGACCCGCCATACTGGGAGACTGAGGGTTACGGCGTCGAATTTCCCTTCGACGAATACGTACGCATGGCTGCGTTGTTGAAGCGGCTGAAGGGTAAGGCGGTCATCAGCCTGAACGACCATCCGGACATCCGGCGGGTCTTTGCCGACTTCCAGATGGACACCGTGCCGATTAAATACTCTTGCGGTTCAGATGCGGCAGGGCGTGGCACGCAGCGATCAGAAGTTGTGATCTACAGCTGGGACCGTACAGCAGAGCCTGCAGGCTTGTTCTAATATTTCGGGCTGTGCAGACGTCTGCACAGCCTTTAAATTTTATTGGAACTTGCGTGCTGAAGGTGTTGCTATTACCTTCACAAGCTCCGCGTTGATAGCCGGCATAGTGAACGGCTTTTGCACATAGCCGTCGATCGACTCAGGCAAAGCTGAGGGCGGGGGATACCCACTCACGACAATGACCTTCAAGCCATGCTGGAGTCTTTTCGCTTTCGCTGCAAACTCTTCTCCGCTTGGGTCTCCAAGGGTGAGGCTGATTAACATCGCATCGAAGTGAACGTTTTGCAACAGGTCAAACGCACGTTCGGTAGTGTTGGCTGATACCGCAACGTAGCTGATGGCCTCAAGCATGTAGGCCATCGTTTCACGGGTGAGGTTGTCGAGTTCTACAACAAGGATACAGCCGAGTAGTGGCGACGGAGAAGGTAGGGACATATGCCCATCATTTTAACCGCTGGGCTTATACGGTTTCTAGTAGTCTGTACCAACGATGCCACAGGAAAACTGACCACTTGTCGATACTCCAACATAAACAGCCTCAGGATCTACCTATAGGGAGGAGGACCTAAAGCCTGAACGGCCAAGCGTTCCTCTTCTAGCTCCTGGCACGTCTGGTTGCTCTCCGGTTGCGACTGTACGAAGTGGCATCGGACATCGCCTTTTTAGTTGTTACGGTGAAGATCTCGAGCTTTAATTTGTGTGTATCTGGCAAGCATTTTCCAATCGCGATGACCGGACACTAATGCAACCTCTTGGATCTGATAGCCCTGCTCGAACAGCCGGGACACGCCTTCGTGGCGTAAGTCGTGAAAGTGCAAGTCTTCGATCTTAAGTGCTTTTTTTGCACGTGGGAAGATTGTGGACACTGTGTCGGCCAAGACGGGGAAGATCCGGCTCTCTGGCGTTAGGTTCGCCGGCTTGGGCTGGCGTTGCACGATCTCGAATGTACGGCCCAGCAGAGGCACCTCCTGGTCGTTACCGACCTTTTCTCGTGGGTGCTTTCGGTTTCGGATAATTATTGTCCGGTCGCCTTCATTGAGGTCGATCCAACGCAGCAGCGTGATCTCCTCAATACGCATGGCGGATTCGATCGCGAAATGGATAATATCCCGCATAGGAAGAGAAGAGTGCTTGTCTAGGTAGTCGCACAGTTGGTCGATCTCCTCCTCAGTCGGCCGCCGCTTACGCTCCGTCGACTTAGTCGATATTTTCAGATGCCCCATGTTGGCACGTGCGGCCTCGATAGGCTCAAGGCTGATTGGGAGCTTCCACAGTCCCTTGGCAGTTTTGAAGACGCCGGCGAGGTAGGTGAGATCAATCCCGATCGTAACGCCCGAGGCGCCTCCTTTGCGGCGATCACGTACGAATTTAGTCAAGTAGTCGTCCGTAATGTCTGCTACAGCGACGTCACCGTGGTTGCGGCACCAAGCATTAAGCACTGCCGTTTTATTTTTCCCGAACGGATGCTCGGCTCCGATCTCCTCGATGTACCGGTCAATGAGCTGTTTTAAGGTAAGATTCGCCAGTCCACGCACGTCCTTGAAGCGCTTCGCATCCATCTCCGCCTCGATCTTCCGGGCCCATTGGGTCGCCTGGGCTTTGGTCGAGAATGTTTCCGCTACCGATTTGTGTCCCTTGCGGCGTATTTGCGCCCGCCAGGTGTCGCCGATTTTTAGGATGGAAGCCATGTAGCAATTTCGTAGCACTGCGGTTGAGATAGTGCGGAATTTTGCGGGAAAGTGCGGGAAATAGCAAACTACTGATTACATAGGAAAAAGCAGGTGCTTCAATGACTTACGGAAAGCGAAAACTAAGTGTAGCGCCCATGATGGACTGGACCGACCGCCACTGCCGCGTCTTCCACCGCCAGATCACGAAACACACCTGGCTCTACACCGAGATGGTCACCACCGGTGCGCTGGTGTATGGCGACGTCGAGCGCCACCTGCGCTATGACGACATCGAGCACCCGATCGCCCTGCAGCTCGGCGGCAGCGAGCCGGCCGACCTGGCCAAGAGCGCGAAGCTGGGCCAGGAGTGGGGCTACGACGAGATCAACCTGAACTGCGGCTGCCCGTCCGAGCGCGTGCAGAAGGGCGCATTCGGCGCCTGCCTGATGAACGAGCCGCAGCTGGTGGCGGACTGCGTCAAGGCGATGCGCGACGCGGTGATGATCGACGTCACTGTCAAACACCGCATCGGCATCGACAAGAACGAGGAGTACGGGTTCGTGCGCGACTTCGTCGGCACGATTGCGGACGCCGGTTGCCGCACCTTCATCGTCCACGCCCGCAATGCGGTCCTGAAGGGCCTGTCGCCGAAGGAAAACCGCGAGATCCCGCCGCTGCGCTACGAAGTGGCCTACCAGCTCAAGCGCGAGTTCCCGGAGCTGGAAATCCTGATCAACGGCGGCATCAAGACGAACGACGAGATCGCGCTGCACCTGCAGCACGTGGACGGCGTCATGCTGGGTCGCGAGGCCTATCACAATCCCTACCTCATGGCCGAGTGGGATGCGCGCTTCTATGGCGACGACGTGCCGGCGAATACCCGTGCCGAGGTGCTGGCGGCGATGGTGCCGTACATCGCCGGCCAGCTGGCGCGCTACGGCCAGTACGGCCTGAAGCTGAACAGCATCACCCGTCACATGCTGGGCCTGACCGCCGGCCTGCCGGGCGCGCGCGCCTTCCGCCAGATGCTGTCGGACCCGAAGAAGCTGGCCACGGCCGATCCGCAGCTGCTGCTGGAGGCGGCGGCCGGTATCCGCAACCTGTAGCAGGTTTGCCCCCGCAAGCGGGCAGGCAGCAGCGGTACTTTCAGACAGCGGCGCCCAAGGGCGCCGTTGTTGCGTTTACGCCTGTAGCGCGTTCGCAAAACGCCGGCCTGGCGAATCGAACACACGCTTACCCGGATCCTTATTTCCTCACAGATATAACTACTTCCACATGGCAAATAAGGTGGCGTACGTAACAAGAACTTACTTGTTTTTTTCGCTAAATGTCGGAAATTTGCTACATGGAAACACCAATTTGTGTAGACAGCTCAAGCGCAAGCTTGCTCTACAGCAAGAGCCAATCCATAATTTCTCAGGTAGCAAACGAAGATTTGCTGGAGAAACGCTCCGGTCCGGCGAGCCGTTTCTTGCAGACGCAGATTTTTTCGTGTGATGTCGCACGATTTGATTTATCCTTTCGGAAACTATTTCCGTACGGGAAATCTGCGTTCATCATGCGGGCACTGATTCCAGGCATATCTGACTTAACAGAATAGGGAAGGCGAAATGAATTTATCGAACATGAAGGTCGGTATGCGCTTGGGACTGGGGTTCGCCCTGGTGCTGGTGTTGCTGGTGGCGGTGACGGTGGTCGGCGTGCTGCGCATGGCCCAGATCCAGGATCGCCTCGATCACGTGGTGAGCGTGAACAATGTTTCGAGCCGTATGGTCATCGAGATGCGCAACAACGTGCAGGACCGTCTGGCATCGCTGCGCGTGCTGACCCTGATGGCCGACCCTGCCGACATGGAGCCGGAACTCAAGAAGTTCAAGGAACAGTCCGCCAAGTACAACGAAGCCCAGACCAAGGTCAGCCAGATCTTCGCGACCGACGGCAGCGACGCCGAGAAGGCCCTGCTGGCCGAAGTCAAGCAGCACGAAGCCGCCGCCCTGCCGGCGATTGCCAAGGCTTCGGAACTCTACCTCGCCAACGACGCCATGAACGCCACCCGCGTGATGGTCAAGGAAGTGCGTCCGGTCCAGAAGAAGTGGACCGAAGCGCTGGACAAGCTGGTGCAGCTGGAAGACAAGCAGAGCGCGCAGAGCCAGGCCGATGCCGCCGCCGCTTTCGTGAATGCCCGTAACTTCATGGTCATCATGCTGGTCGTCGCCGTCGTCATGGGCGTGGCCGCCGCCTGGTTCATCACCCGCGGCCTGATCAAGCAGCTGGGCGGCGAGCCCGACTATACCACCAGGATCGCCGGCAGCATCGCTCACGGCAACCTGGCCATCGACATCGACACCAGCACCGCCGACAAAGGCAGCCTGCTGTCGGAAATGAACGAAATGCGCAACAGCCTGGTCGGCATCGTCGGCCAGGTGCGCCGCGGCACCGAGACCATCGGCACCGCCTCGCGTGAAATCGCCGCCGGCAACATCGACCTGTCCTCGCGTACCGAACTGCAGGCCAGCTCGCTGGAAAAGACCGCTTCGGCGATGGAAACCCTGACCACCACCGTGCGCCAGAACGCCGAGCACGCTCGTGAAGCGAACCAGCTGGCCGCCAGCGCCTCGGACGTGGCCCGCAAGGGCGGCGACGTGGTGTCGCAAGTGGTGGGCACCATGGGCGAGATCAACAGCTCGGCCAGCAAGATCGCCGACATCATCGGCGTGATCGATGGCATCGCCTTCCAGACCAACATCCTGGCGCTGAACGCGGCAGTCGAAGCGGCCCGTGCCGGCGAACAAGGCCGCGGCTTCGCGGTCGTGGCATCGGAAGTGCGCAACCTGGCCCAGCGTTCGGCTGCGGCGGCAAAAGAAATCAAGACCCTGATCGGCGACTCCGTCGAGAAGGTCGAGCGCGGCAGCAAGCTGGTCGGCCAGGCCGGCGTGACGATGGACGAAGTGGTGGCGAGCGTGAAACGCGTGACCGACATCATGGGCGAGATCGCCAA
>Ga0265798_10000848_pt1 | contig 49151 bp, 37 predicted proteins | sample P3T30metagenome_FD_192430 | JGI IMG/M metagenome (GOLD analysis project Ga0265798, IMG submission 192430) | Plant litter microbial communities from East Loma Ridge, Irvine, California - P3 T30 | ecosystem: Environmental > Terrestrial > Plant litter > Unclassified | place: USA: California...
CTACAGAACGATTGCGCAATGTTTCGCCAACATGGGTTCACGAATTCAGCAATGGAAACATGGATCTCGTCATTCAATTCCACGACTCGACCGAGATTCGAGGCGTAGCCAACGCCATGGTACGGCTGATCGAAAGACACGGAGTCGAAGAACTACAACGCGTTGGCATCTCGTGCCACGGAAGCGGTACGAATCGCTTTCGCAATCAATGTAGGTCTCCACGGCTGACCATGGGGAACTTTAGTTCCCTACATGCAAGAGATCGAAGACGCTGCAAGCATGTACAGCATCCCTATGAATCCGACAGCTTCTGGTTCTTACCAGAGTGAGACGGGTGACACTTCGCCATACGGGCAGACGTCTCCGCTCGACATGAGTCGACTGGACATAGGCGCGCAGCTGAGATACGTGAACCCTAGAACCACAACGATGACGACCGAACCGATTCCGTTTCCTCCTTACGACGACCTCCACATCGTCCACGGACAGGGCACCGTGGCTCTCGAGTTCGAGCACGAAGGATCAACGACAGGGGTTCAAACCTCCTCGTCCGGCCGCCAGCGCCCCAAGAGCAGACCCGACATCGTCCTCGCCGATTTCGACAGCGGCGTCACACTGAGCGGCATCTGCATGGCGTTCGTTGGGACGGGCACACACGTCTTCGGCGCAGCGCCCACCTCCGGCTTCTGGGACCACGTCTGGAACCTGAACACGCCCTCCAACCCTGCCGGCGAAGGTACCGCTTCGTATCAAGACGCTCAGGGCAATCGATACTGGGCCGACATCAAGCATCCGATCTCCGCGACTCTCTGGAGGACTTTCACGGCGCCTGGACACTTGTCCGGCGTCTTCGAGGTGGACAACGAGCAGGTGCACGCTGCGAGCATCCTGGCGCGCGACAACTACGAGCTGCAACTCGAACCGCACGAGTCCGTGCCGCTCGCTGTTGCGTTGTACAACGAGGACTTCCAACGCTTCGTCGACAGGGAATCGAGGAGGGGTCGGAAGCTGGTTGTGGGGATTGTGTTGCGATCCAGGAAGGCGACTCATTGATGATTAGACGAATTTACGATACGTTACTTGTTACTGTCTAATCGAAAGAACCATGAATGATTGATTACCCTTCGAACATTTGAACCCTTACTCTCGATTCGTACAACGCGTGCCTGCGATTCCTCAATCGAAAGTCTCTTTTTCCCAAACTTAAAACCCCCCTCATCGCGATGTCATCGATGGTTTCTCGATCGCCAGTCCTTTCACCGACTGATCGCCTTACTCCGCGATAATAGCTGTACCCGGTAATCAAGGAAACGTTAATGAATCGATGCTTTCGGATCCCCTTGCGAGAGTCCATCACATTAGACCCAAGCAACTAATCTCGACTTGGAGGTTGCACCACGGCGTTGCGGTCATGCAGTGGTGTTCCCGTCATAAAACCCCATCGATCACTCTGTCGCATGACCGAACGTACGGATCGTAAGGCAAGATTCACTGTCGACAACCGCGGCTTGACGGTACTTGCATACAATTATAGGCAATGGTACTCTTTGTCGAATCTTACGTAAGATTCGCGCAAAGCCTACCTGCATCTATTGCGGATCCCACGTGCCGAACGACGCCGGGGCGGATGTGGCGTTGGCCCGCATAGCCTATAGGGTATGCATACAATAGCCTAACTTTATGGGCCCTGTTTTGCAGATGTATAATACCGTGGGACTGGGTTGGCTTTCCTGGCAGGATGAACATCAAGAGTGAACAAAGGTATATTCGCAACGAAACGCATCAGCAACTCTACAGCGACGCCTAGCAAATCGATCGATGAGAATCGATTGTTCGCAACAAGATCTCGAGACTTTGTTCAACGTCGACATTCGATCAAGCGAACATGGTCTTCTCCGAGATCGCAGGCATGGAAGAGCCAACTTACGATGCAAAGTATGTGTGCACTCACCTCCAATCCCAAACCATCCTCCACCCTCTAGCCTCTAACACAACCCTCTCCAACCCCAAAGCTCCCCCTTCCCCGCCCTCGAAATCGTCTACAAATACAAACTCCCAAACACTCCCGACAAGACCATCCTCGGTCTGAAAGTGACCTTCCCACCGGGCGCCTGCACACCACCACACACCCACCACGGCGCCTCCGTAGCCGTCCACATCCTCTCCGGAAGCGTTCTGAACAAAATGAACGACGAACCAATGACTGTCAAGAAAGCTGGCGAGAGCTTCTTCGAGGCGCCTGGTTGCAGGCATAGGATCAGCGATAATGCTTCGCTGACGGAGGAGGCAAGCATTCTTGCTACGATGGTGTTGGAGACGGAGGTCGTCGAAGCCGCGCTGCAGCAGGGTGGGGCTTTTGGGCTTGTTGTTATCGATGAGGAATATCGGGAGGCTGTTATGGAGAGGGTTGCGGGTATGTAGGCTCGGTCGCGCTGCGTTGTTGGCCGTTGTGTTGCGTTGTTGTTATATTACCAACATGCTTCATCGATCCGATGGCAATCGTATTTTGTTGGCGACATGAGTCTCCAAATTGAGTGAGAGATTTCCGGATCAGGTTGTGACAAGACCATTTCTCTTGCGATAGACACACCGTTCAGTTGGCAACCTCTCCTGGGATCGAACCTCCCAACATCTCCCGCGCAATCGCCTGTATCTCCGTCAGAGTCCGGTTCCCAACCTTCCATACTTTGCCGTAAACTTTGAGAACACCGAGGCCTAGTCGAACTCTCTCTCTGGCAGCGGCATATCGATCCCCATGCACCTGTGAGCGACACGCTGATATCTCCGCCAGTAATATCAAGCTCACGCCACAAATCAACATTGGCGAATGTGCAATGCAGGATCCGGGAAGCGTGAATAATCCGAGACCTTCGCGTGCGGCTTCTAGGACTTTGGTGGTGTGGAAGTCGCGGATGCGTTGTTGTTCTTCGAGCAGCGCTTCGTTCTCTGGTGGAGTGCATTTTGATACGTATTCGATGGCACAGTAGGAGAGCTGTGAGCGAGGACGATGGAGGTAGACTCTCAGCCTGCAACAATGTATCAGTATGAACAGGAGTGTGAGCCGAGTGTATGTACGCACGTGTTGTAGAGCATGTGAGCTTGGAACAATATTTCGTCTACTTCTCCGCGATCCTCGACTTGAAGCCGTTTGCTGGTGGGTAGATGCAAGATCCAGTTCACCAAACGCGTATCTGCGGCAATGAGATCAGGCTCAACTGGATTATCCATCTCTACATCCAGTGCCATTGTTGACTCCAGCATGTGCCCGAGATCGATGAGATATGCGAAGGATGAGAATTCGATCTCTTCGCTGGCGAATTCTCGAGCGTGATATTGACCAAGCGAAACCGGCTCCGGGATGGTCTGTAAATCAAGCTGTCAACTTAAAAATCTCATTCATAAGGGCAGGGCCATCCTACTCCAGCATTATACAAGGCTTCTTCACATGGAAGGTCAACATCAGCCCTGACGCCGTGCAGAGAGAAAGTTGAGCAATGTCGGACGCGAGAGAATATGCCGTCAGTCATGTAAAGAAGCCACCATGTCCGCCTCCAACTCTCCTCCAGCACAGTGTCGCCTTCTCCGTTTTCTCGTGCAAACGACTGATCATTCATACCGATCTCCAACGCCAATTGAATGGCCTTGTCTAGTAGCTCACGAGCGTAGACGAAATCGTCGTTTGAATGGATGGCTATTGCAATCAGGAGGAAGGCCTGTACTGTGAATCCATCCGAAGGCGGCGACCCAATTGATGGTATGAGGTCCTCTATTCTCGGTCGATTCTCATCCATGTTGAGAGGTGCTGCCTCGTAGAGCGAGGCAATGAATTGCATCGCTGGCAACAAATGCCGTAGAGACTGCTCATTGTTGTGGAGGCGCCTTCTCATGGCTTGGCTCGGGAGGGCCACAGGATGTGCTCGGTGGAAAGATGTATAGTAAGCGTTCAACGTCTTCATATGTTTTCTTGGTCCAGGCGATACCCCTGAAATGATATCGCTCGATCGGCCGATACTTGATACTGGTTGTGGTTCATGATCAAACTCGCGATCGCTTCCAAACAAGACAGCTGGAAGACGTTGCACCCCATGCACTTGTTCATTTCTTCGCTCCGGTTGCCTGTGTTGGCGGAAAGACTGACTGTGAAGGTTGCTTCGTGCAAATGTGGTGCGATTTCGTCTGGACTTTGCATACTCGCAGGGTCGGTTGGTCTCCCGACACTGCGAGCAAGTCGGATGGATGGCATCGCATCTACTATGCCTGCTTCGACAAGGCACACAAGCAAGCGAGACTCGCGTTTTCGCTTCTGCGATTCGACTTGGCGTAACCAACGGCTCTGGTTCAGGTATGGCAGAAAAGGATGCGGCTTGCAAGGCGTAGTGTGACTGATCTGCTTGATTGAAGTCACAGGTGAAGTCGTAGTCGAATGTGCCCAAATTGTCCCAAGCATCTATTCCGGCATTCAACAATGCTTCGTCTGCCCTCTGATCTGGCAGCGAGTCAAAAGACATGCCGGACAACGCTTGCACAATTCGGGTAGCTGGCAGAGCGAAACCTCGTATCTCGTAAGGGACTGTGTTGATTGCTTACCTAGTTGCAAATGGTCAGATTCCAGTCTGGGTCTCTTAACAAATGCCACTTGCTACGATTTCTCCGAGCCTTTCGGAGCAAGGAGCGTGTCAGCTTGAGCCTTCAGCGTGGCGTGTTATACGACGCGACTTCCATACTAGATTCAACGCCTCCGTGCTATATTAAACGCCTAGGTTAGCCTCGGCCTCCATGACATCAGCTTACCTACACTTTCCATTGCATCAATCGGAGCTCTGAGACCCATCTCATCTACCAACTACACCTCGACAATACACCAATGAGTCTGCTGAACTTCGCAAAAAGCGCGCTTACCAGACCTTCCAAGCTATCCGCCTTCATTGCCGTAGGAGTCGCCCTGATCATCGCATTGCACGGTTCTTGGACTTACTCTGATCTTCTGAAACACCAGCCCGTCACTGCAAGAAAAATGCATATTCAGTCGATTCCCATGTGTAAGTTTAGGTGCTTCATGTAGCACCATGAGGCGTGAGATCGAACATGACATGGCTACGGTGGCCATTGTGTAATACGGCATTGACAGACACTGACTTTATCAGGGGAGGGGAGTGGCAACAACTACGCCTATCTCGTGACCGATGACAAGTCCAAGCAAGCTGTTATCATTGACCCTGCCAACCCCTCAGAGTGTGTCTGCATGCATGATGTGACAAACGGGAATGGTGGCTAATGGTCCACCAGAGTCTTGCCGCATCTCAAGAAGGCCGAAGACAGCGGCATCCAGTTGACAAACATCATCAACACCCATCAGTATGTCTCTGAAGGATATCTCAATGACGACCCTAGCTGATCCGAATACAGCCACCATGACCACGCTGGCGGAAACGCAGAGATTCTTAAGAGCTACCCTCTCCCCATCATCGGCGGCAAGAACTGCGACAAGGTTAACAAGACCCCTTCCCATGGCGAAACCTTTACGATTGGCGAGAACATCAAGGTGAAGGCCCTCCACACGCCTTGTCACACTCAAGACAGCATTTGTTTCCTCTTCGAGGACGGAGACGACCGCGCTGTCTTCACTGGCGACACTCTATTCATTGGCGGTAATGTCAAGCGGAGCCACTGTACCGATGACAATACTGATCAAGCACAGGTTGCGGACGATTCTTCGAAGGCAACGCCGAGGAAATGGACAAGGCTCTAAATGAGACTCTCGCTGCACTTCCTGATGACACCAACGTTTACGTGAGTAGACGTTACCTTAACCCTCTAAGTGCATGGACTGATCCAATCATAGCCTGGTCATGAGTACACAAAGGGAAATGTCAAATTCGGCATCAAGGTCTTGCAGTCGGAGCCCGTGAAGAAGCTTGAGGCTTTCGCCAATGAGAACAAACAGACCCAGGGTAAATTCACGATCGGTGATGAGAAGGTAAGCTGCGACGAATCAAACATTGGCCCAGATTTGCGGACCAGTCGCTAATATTCGATTCAGAAGCACAATGTTTTCATGAGACTTGACGTGAGTTACCCAGGAAACTCGTGGACATCATAAAGCTAACAGGTACAGGATCCGACCGTCCAAAAGTTCACCGGAAAGACCGGTCGTGTTGATGTGATGTCGGCACTCAGGGAGGCAAAGAACTCGATGTAAACTCATGCCATTACGAATTAATGGATGACTCGGCGGTCTCGTGAACTAGTATTAAATGACACTGTACTATGAATACTGTCACAAAACATTGGACAACACGAGCAGAAGACTTGAAGTTGGTTTTTCCCCGTACATCGAGAGGTCCTGGAGTCATTCGCCTTGACTCCAGACATGACCAGTTCTGGTTCTAGTAACTTTGCATAGCGTGACTCTTCGCTTCCCAAATAAGTCACCGTTACCAATGCGTTGTCGAATCATGGAAGCTCCGACGACGCAGATCCCGAATCTACATCAGCCAATAACAACAGGGCGGATAGTTCAGTTGGCAAACATGCAAGCAATGCACAGTTATCGACAGCGTCACGATCAATGACACAAATCGCGTTGACAGCAAGTCGCAACATCATTGACACATTCCAAGCCAACCCCAACCCTAACCCTCATATCATGCGGTGTCTGAGATAAGAGATAACTTATGTTGATTGATGTGAGGCGGCGGCGACGCGACACCGTTCATCAGGATTACGTTCATTCTATGGACTATAATTACCACTACCTGGGTCCAGGACAGAGTCATCGATGACTGTTATCACCTATCTCAGTACACCGCGAGGATCATGTGATCATCGTGGTGGGGCTCCGCGATGACTAGCACATAACTTGACGTATAACTATATGGTACAGTGTTCGTCACTACTATTGCCAGCTTACTTCCATCAAAAGCCGACATGATCTTACGAATACCGCACTGATCCCAGACAAACAAATCACCAACAACCATCCGCGACAGAATATGGCGAACCGACAGGATCGATATTCCAAGCACGCGCACGCCCCACAATCAGCTCACGAGCGTCGGGCCGGTGAATCAGTACGATTCAATGATTGCCCCATTGTTCACTCATGGATATCTCAGTCTAACGATTGATTTCCGCACAGGCGCTGAGCGAATTCGCCGACTACGTTGAGCAGCAGCAGGCCAACCGCAAGATCCCCTTACACAACAAGACCGCCGACGACGCCCCACAGACCGAGCATGCCGAGCTCGACATCCTCGACACTCTCGATCTCAACGATGACACGCCCAAAGTACGGTTAAAGGAGCTGTTGCTCGGCGACACGGAAGTGGAAGACAAGTCGAAGCAGCTGCAGACCATCATCGAAGGACGATTACACAACGGCCACGGCGAATGCTTGTTCGATGTCGGTCTAGAGGACAATGGCGACTCGCAGGCGCTGTCGCAGGCGGAGTGGGAGGCTGCGCTGGCGCGCCTCCAAGACGTGCTGAAGACAATGGAAGCCGACTGGAAGATCCTCATGACGAAGAACGTGCCAGACAGCCCGGTGGACGTTGGGAATGAGAACAAACGCGAGCCGGGTTGCGTGGGCAAAATGATGATACGGCGGCAGCCTAAGAGCATCGACGACACGATTGAGACACGAGTTGCGGTGGTGGGCAATGTCGACGCCGGCAAGAGTACCATGCTGGGTGTGCTGGTCAAGGGCGGCTTGGACGACGGCAGAGGAAAAGCGCGTGTCAACCTGTTTCGTCACAAGCACGAGATCGAATCTGGCCGGACTTCGTCTGTTGGAATGGAGATTATGGGCTTCGACACAAAAGGCGAAGTCGTCGTTTCGGCCGTGCCAGGTCGGAAGCTGGGTTGGGAGGAGATTGGCAAGCGCTCTGCGAAGGTCATCTCTTTCACCGATCTCGCGGGCCACGAGCGCTACTTGCGCACCACTGTCTTTGGCTTGCTCAGCTCCGAACCAAACTACTGCTTACTCATGGTCGCTGCGAACAACGGCCTGATCGGCATGTCGAAGGAGCACCTGGGTATCGCAGTCTCGCTCAACATACCATTGATGGTCGTGGTAACCAAAATCGACATTTGCCCACCTCAGATTCTGCAGCAGACGTTAACCCAGCTCACAAAGATCCTCAAGTCTCCAGGCGCGCGCAAAATCCCAATCTTCATCAAGAATCGCGAAGACTGCGTCAATACGGCGGGCGAGTTTGTCAGTCAGCGCGTCTGTCCTATCTTCCAAGTCTCGAACGTCACTGGCGAGTCAATAGACCTTGTCCGCGAGTTCTTGAACATTTTGCCACATCACGGCAACTACAACATTGACGCGCCGTTTGAATTCCACGTCAACGACACCTTCTCGGTTCCTTTCGTCGGCACGGTGGTCAGCGGTGTGGTCAAGTCTGGTGTTGTGCATACAGGCGACACTGTGCTTGTAGGTCCAGACTCGCTCGGACAATTCACTACCACGACTATCCGATCGATCGAGCGTAAGCGCATCTCAGTCCCGGGTTGTTCGGCTGGACAATCCGCTTCGTTCGCTCTGCGGCGCATCCGTCGCAAGGATGTCAGGAAAGGAATGGTTGTATTGCTTGCCAAGTCCGAGGCGAATCCCAACATGATTGTACCGCAGCCGAAGGTGCACAGGGAGTTTGTTGCCGAAGTCCTCATCCTGTCGCACGCCACGACCATTCGCACGAAATACCAGGCCATGCTGCACGTTGGACCGATTTCGCAAACATGCTCAATTGTCGACATTGATCGCGCGTACATTCGCACTGGCGATCGGGCGACTGTTGCTTTCCGATTCTGCCAGAGGCCAGAGTTCTTGGCTGTTGGAGACAGGATCCTGTTCCGCGAGGGCAGGACTAAAGGACTCGGGATTGTGAAGGAGGTTGGTTACGACTACAACAAACCGCTCAACCCGGAGGCTGCGAAGGAGCGGGAGAAGATTGAGAAGGGCGAGGTTCCGGCTGGTACTGGATCCACGGCTACAAAGGTTGGCGCATCATGAGCAATGATTGAAAGATCGGTGGCTTTTATGATTTATGAAAGGCTGAGTCTTTTGGCGGAACTCAAGGCATGTACTCTACAGGAGTCTGCATGAATTCTGTATACATCCCAGTTAGAAAACGCAACACCAGTGAAACAGTGTCATAAAGATTTGGCTTGCAGATAATGACCATTAAAATGATAGTCATGATTTTGGTCGATGTTATAGTATAGCAGAGATATGATTATGACGATTCCACCCCTCGATTTGTGCCGACCAACTGACTCATAACTCATAATTTCTGGCGCCTCGCTCTATGCCCAAGGCCTACAGATACCAATCACCAGTCACCATCACCTGTCCGCCGAATATTCGAACCACCTCTCGAACGACTACTGAAACTGAGAAGAACACACGACCGCAGAGCCAATTGTCGCGATTAATCGATTTCCGAGCCCCAGTGTCGAACAAATTAACATCATTGACCCCGCTCTCCAAAAAGAATAATAATAGCGACACTGTATATGCGCACAGAGACACGTGCTTAGGACTACTCTGTTACACGATCGATTGTTCATCGACTGGACGCTCACACACTACCTTGTGACCAACCATTGCCGACCGAGGGACCACTTGACAAAACATCTCAATACAAACCAAACGACACAATGGCCGAACCAACAAAGGAGGCGCCGAAGCCTGCGGATGAAGAGAAGGTCTCTCCAGCAGAACTGAAAAAGAGAGCAAAGGCAGAGAAGCAGGCGAGGCGCGCAGCACAGAAGGGAGAGGGCGCACCAACAGGAGGACCACCCACATCGAACGGCGCACCCACAGGAAGCTCAAATCAGCAAGGCCAGAAGGGCCAGCAGCAAAAGCAGGGCGGACAGGACAAGGCCCAACAACATAAGCGCACTGGATCACAGGCGCAGCAGGCTATGCCTATCAGACGGAGACCTTCACAAGGCGGTCCAGCGCTGGCCGCTGCTCTGGCCGCTTCCTCCGTTGCTGCGCCCAAAGAGCCCAAGAAGGAGAACAAGCAGGTTGAGCTGTTTAGCCACCTGTACACGCAACCGCGTAGACATACGGTCGAGGGTGTGTCGAAGGATGTGCATCCTGCCGTTCTTGCGCTGGGATTCCAGATGAGCAGTTATGAAATTTGCGGTAGCAGCGCACGCTGCGTTGCCATGCTTCTCGCTTTCAAGGAGGCCATTCAGGCATATACTACACCTGTCGGCACATCATTGGCGCGACACATGACAAGTCACTTCCTCTCGCCACAAATCGACTTCCTCAAGACATGTCGTCCCATCTCTGAGAGCCAGGGCAACGCGATCCGCTTCCTCAAAAAGCTGATTGTCGAAATCGACCCTAGTGTCGAAGAGTCAAAGGCCAAAGCATTCCTCTGCGAGCAGATCGACATCTTCATCCGCGATCGTATCACAGTCACAGACCAGGCTATCGCTGCCTCAGCACGCACACAGATCAAACCGAACTCCGTTGTACTCACCTACGCCAACTCATCCCTTGTCTCGAAAACCCTGCTCCAAGCCCACGCTCACGGAATCCCCTTCCGAGTCATCGTGGCAGACTCCCGCCCTCTTTTCGAGGGCAAGAACCTCGCCCGGACTCTCATGCGCGCCGGCCTCGAAGTCGAATACACTCCCCTCTCTGGCATCGCACACGCAGCCAAAGACGCAAACCTGGTGCTTTTAGGCGCTCACAGCATGCTCTCCAACGGCCGATTGCAATCTCGCGTCGGCACGGCAAGTGTCGCCATGCACGCCCACCACGCCGACGTGCCCGTCATCGTGCTCTGCGAGTCGGTTAAGTTCACCGGCAAAGTCGCGCTCGACTCAATCGTGCTGAACGAGGTGGCTCCATCAGAGGAGCTTCTGCTGCCACTCTCCGCTCACGAGGCTTCGCAGAAAGCATCCGCAGAAGACAAAGACGACGACAGCACTTCGAAGGTGAAGCAACTCGGCGACTGGAAGGACATCAAGAACCTGCAGATCCTCAATCTCATGTATGACGTGACGCCTGCCGAGTACATTCGCATGGTCATCTGCGAGTACGGCAGCTTGCCTCCTAGCTCGGTGCCGGTCGTGCATCGCCTGGCTAATGAGGGTGTTTAAGTGTATTGTTTTTTTGCGAATCTCGCATGTAGGGTAGACTACGGAGCGAGAAGCGGGCGTTGGGCTTTCTAGGAGTTATCAAAAGGGTCTGCACGAGTTGGTCGGGTAGGTAGGAGGTAGGTAGGTATTGGCCTAGTGCCTCATGATCACAAGATTATCCCTTCTGCGCGCGATTCGATATTCAGGTCTTGCCATGTAAATGCCATGTTCTCTTCCTTGATTTGACGGACATGATGACGCAGCTGCTTGGAAGTAATTACATAGCACCGTACAGCTTCGAGATTGGAGCTCGTGCCTTATCCACTCTGCACAGCAAGAGTCGCATGTGTTCCTGAGGTATCCAGCACGACTTCGGAACGGCCTTAAACCAATCAGTGTAATCGCATGCGGACATGGAAATTCTTTCCTCCATCAAATCATCGTGAGACGAGAAATATAGTACAATCGCTATGGTAGAAATCCATCGCGACTCTCAAGTGTGGACACCACCACACGATGCATGCGCCGCCGGCGCAGATTATACACAGAGAAGCCCCCCTTTTTGGCACAGGGGTATTCCGCTCCCTCCCAAAGTTTTTCAACAAAACAATCCACGTAACCATCGAGATATATCAACAACAACAAGGAGCGACCCGCTTAGAGGGCAGGCTTAGCTGCCTGTGCACCGCCAGTCAGCACCTCGCTGGCGCCCTGCTGCATGCGCATCTCGCGCTCCATCTCCTGCATCTGCTGCTCCTCGCTGAACGCCAGCGCCCAGGGGATGCCGAGCAGAAGCGCGCTGGTGCTGATGACCCAGAGGGCTTTGCCGCTGAAGCTCAGGCTCGAGGCCGTCCAGTCGTAGGTTGTGTTGGCGGCGGAAGACAGCTTCTTGCGGTAGGTCGGGGGCACGATGTCGGCGAGCGCGGCGATGCGGTCTGCGAAGGTCTCGTCGTAGTCGTCGTCGTCTTCGACGCTGATGTCGCTGGTGTCGGACTCTGCGGTGGTGGAGGTTAGTGCCATGTGAGTGATGTAGGAGGCGGCGCAAGAGATGGCTTCTTACCTGAGTCTGAGTCGCTTATCCAGGCATCCTCGCCGGTTTGCTGGGTGTTGAAGTGCTCGTCCTCGACTTCTTCAAGTTTGACCATTGTGGCGGTTGTGTGTGGGTGATGTGTAGGTGATGGGGTGGTCGTGAGGGTGATTACTGTCGTCTACTATGAGGTAGTTGTCGATGGAACAAGGCTCCGCTAAAGAAAGTCGTTGCCAGCCGGCCTTGGCATGGCTTCATCATCGGAGGTTGGATCAAGGGGACGAGAGACACTTGCGCTGCAACATACGCCTAATATTCATTACACAACACCACAAATGTGAGATTCATGGGAAAACATTTGGCGAGATGACGGAAATGCTCTCCCTATCAGGTTCATCAATCTTACTACTTACCACAACTCGCACAGCCCTCCGGCCTGGTCACCAAGAACAGGATCCATCTCAGGCTTTTCTATGCTCCAAACCTCCTGATATGCTCCTTTAGATTCACCGCCAACAGCAAAATCCCATACACTGCCTTCGGGGTACGCCCCCATCATTGTGAAGCCCTCCAACTCAACCGCCTTCAAACTCTCGTGATCCACCCCATGGCCATCTCCGGGCGTCAATAACTTCAAAGAAGACTCCGGAACGGTATTGAAAGTCTTGTGAGCAGTACCCGCGGGTAGAATGAAGACATCGCCCGGACTGGCCTCAATTTCAACGCCGCCTTCTTCTTTGCCGGTCAGAGTATCGCCAGCAGATAAATCTGCGACACCGAAGCGTATCCTTGCAGTGCCGGTAAGGACTACCATGCATTCGTGCGCGGACGAGTGGTAGTGTCTAAAGGATAATGTCAGTCTGTTGTATTTCCATAAGCAATACGCCTTTGTTCGACGTGAGATTACGAGGAAGAGAACATGTCTCGACTGTAAAGGGTCGACAGCAGAACCTCCTTCCACCGTCTGCATTGGAACACTGGTGTGAGACATACTGCAGAATGGTCAGCGTAGGCCCTGATTAATGGTGCCATGGCTGATCAGATTTTACCGATCTTTGATCCTTGCCGTAACGCCAGATCCATTGCGATGACCAGCCGTTACGTGCAAACCTATCATGCAAAGCGACGGGTGTGAGATCTTGTTCAGACGTGATAAGGCCGCGGTGATGTATGAGACATCTTGGAGAGTTGGGAACCAGATCTATACCGCCCCATGCATGTAAGCTATCGCCAACAGCTTATGTACGGTCTCCACCTCACCTGTTGGCGGGAGTTGGTAAGTCTTGGTATCTGGCATTTTGCAGGTTAGGGGAGGGTATTGAGTTAAATTTCTCGTGTTTTGTAGATAGATCGTATTATTTATCAATGAACCGAGATGATGGGAATGATACATGTAGTTGGAGACAAACATGTAGATACCTACAGTTCCGACCTTGTGATTCCATTCTGACGCCATCGGATGGTGATCCGGTCAGTCGCTGGAACAGGATAAGAGTTCCCGGTGAGGGTTGAGGTGCCGTGAATGCACTTCACAAACGCGTCGGGATCAATCATGAGATTTGATACAGTATCAACATCATGTTGTATCACTAAAGAAATGACCTATAACACACAGCTGAACACTATACTGTACATCACTGATCTGCAAATTCCCTCAAAACCAGGCCGCCCATCCAGCGAACAGAGTAGCCAGATTCTTCTCATCAGTCGCCTGCTGGATTAATTCATTGACAGTAGCAGCCGTACTCAATGTCTTCGACAGCTTCTTTTCGACGATGGCAAGCGCACGATCTGCCTCTCCACCCTCAGACTCCAGCTTTGCCTTTGAGTTTTCCGCCGCTTCCACGTCTTTGGCATTGTGAACGCCGTCTTGCGCGTCCTGCATACGCTTCGCTCTCAGCGGCGAGAGCGTCCAATTGTACAGCGGATCGTAGCGCAACACGTTCAGCAGCGTCATGATGCTGTCTTTGTCCTCGCGCAGGGCATCCATTGTAAACTCGCAACAGCGACGGAAAATGCCTTCGGTCTTGTTCACGCCCATGCCATCTACAATGTCGCGCGTGAGGCGGAAAGGAACGAGCTCCGGTACGGGCAACACTCTGCCGGCTTCGAAGGCGACGCCGAGATCGATGTGCACAACTTCACCAGTCACCTCGTCGAGCATGATGTTGTGCCCGTGTCGATCACCCAAGCCAAGTACATGGCCGAGCATGGACACTGATGCGGTGGTTCGCGTGTATGCGGTTCGCTTCTCGAACCAGTCATCTGGATCGTCAAAGCGCTCTAGGAAGAAGTGGCGCATGACTGGTTGTAGGTGATCACACACTTTGCGGAACTCCTTGACACGTACATCGGTGGAGTGGCTCTGGACGCCTCTGATCTTGTCTCGAGCTGCACCGTTCTTCATATCCTGAGGACCGTACATTGCATGGGCTGGTTGAAGGAATTCGTTGATGGGGATTGAGTTGGGGACGAATTCGATGATGCCCGCTGTTGACGATAGTGGGAGAACCTTGTAGGTACGAATATGCAAGTCTCGCTGTCGTGTAGCTTTGTGGTTCCGTAGCATTTTGCTGACTTCTTCGAAGACCTGCTCCATGATTGCATCTTGTCGAAGATCGTCGTTGCCACTCTTGAACAGCTGTCTGTATTGCTGTCCATCAGACGAGAACGCGGTCAACACCTTGGGCGAGCTGAGGCCCGACATGATCGAGACTGTAGATCCAAACCTCACCACGTGCGGCACATCGTCGTAATTGCCATCTGGGCGGAGAGACAAGCCGATGGTGACAGGAGGTAGACGGAACTCGGGAATTTTCCTCGCCACCCTAGCTGCAGACTCTATGTCTTTCAGCGCCCTTTTACCAGTCTTTTTGTCGTAGATCGCCTCTTCCGCAAGCATTCGGTACAGGCTGTCAGCGCCGAACAGTTTCTTAAACAGTTCGCCTTTGAGTTTGTGACCAGAAACTTGACGCCGGATGTTCAGAGCCGCGTTGTAACGGTTTACAGTGGCCTCGTCCTTGGTGCCGGGTGGTCTTGTCGAAGCGTAAACGTGGTGCACGCTGTGATAAGGATGCTCAAGACACAGACGCATCAGCAAAGCCGTAAGCGTCACCTGGAAAGCAGAGTTGTCGTTCTGCAGACGAGACATCAGCTGATTCAGTAACACGACAAACTTCCAACTAGGTACACCAGAAAGATGCTTGCTGACAGCTGCGTTTGCTGGCGCTGACTCTGAACTCTCGAGCCAAAGCGCAAAGAATCGTAGAACGGAGAGGTCGTGCTCGTCTGAGGCTTGCAGGGCGAGGAGATAGTTCTGCAGACTTTGCTGCAAAAAGGTCTCGCGACTCTTCTTCTGATGTTGAAACTCCTCGTCATCGAGCTTGAACCATGACTGGGCCTTCACGAATGAGCGCTCATGTTCCTTCTTCTCAGTGGCCCTTTTTGTGCCCTTCATCAGCTCGTGCAGTCCCTGAACTTCCTCCAATTTACGCTGTCGGAGCGTTGCGATGCGGTTGTAGTCTTCCACGTTCGCGGGGTGCTGAAGCTGCTGGTCGCAAAATGCTGCGAATGCGTGGTAGACCCTACCAGCTTCTTTTCCAACAGCATTCTTTGGCAAGTGGGAAATGGCAGGCCGCAGGTAGTTCTCCAGGATATCGCTTGGTTTCTCGAGCCGAGCATCTGCGAGCTGTTTGCCAAGTTGAGCCAATACATCTGACCGCCCAACCATGATGTCTTGCTTTTCGAAGTCCGATGATCGGAGTGTGTCGCGTAGCAACTTCACCGAAGCAGTACTTTCCTGTGAGTCCCATAGTACTGAAGCGACTTCGTGACTAGCCGCAGCATCAACATGTATCCCAGCGAGTTGGAGGTCCTGGGATAGATCGTTGACCTGAGTCGCAGCGCATAAAGCAGTCTGCAGTTGACTATGCTGTCTCGCAAGGGTCGAGTAAGACAGCAGAGCCTGTGCTTCTGAGATTCGCATCAAGTTCCGCGACACATGTAGATCTGTCAGGAGCTGTTCGTTGCGCCCGAGCACGCTGAAAATGGTGATTCGGCCTTGCTGGATAAGATCAAAGTCCTCGAAGCGTGCTTTCTCCATCCATTTCTCACGAGTTTGCAGTCTTGCCCATGTCACCATAAGCTCCTCTTGACTAGCACTACAAGCTAGATCGGCAGACTCTGCAATCAAGCCAAGGCAGCTGAACCATGCGCGGGAAGGTCTCGATGTAGCGTAACTGTGTTGGGCAGCTTCGACGTGCTCCAGAGTCAATTGGTCCAGAGAGCTTATCGCAGCGTCTAGTTTCACCGCTCGACCAAGGTTTTGGTAGATTGTGAAAAGGCGCGATGAACCGTCAGCGCTCGATTCGGGTAGAGCTATGTCCCACTGTTGAAGCTTTCTGGCGCTGTCGAGCATTTCATCTGTCGCTGTCGCTGTCATGCTCCCCACTTGGCCCGACGTGAGAGCGTATGTCAGGCTACTGAGGTTGAGTGAAGAAAGAGAACGCACCATGCCTAACGCGTCGGCAGATCCGAGCTTGCCAGACTGCCGCATGTGACTGTCGACCTGTGCTGAGCGGAACATGAGGCTTTTGAAACCGGCATTTTCGTAATCCAGCCGGCCTAGAACAGACTCCAACGAAGCTGGCTGTTCGACGCCATAGAAGGAATCAGGCTCATCGACTTGTTCGAATATGCTAAGAAGCATGCTTTCAGGGACGTGGACAGGCAGCTGCTGAGCAGATGAGGCTCTGCTGGAAGCCCTCCGGTTGGCTTGGACTGGGGTTGCGCTCGACTCTGCCAACATCAGAGCAAATGTCGGCTTGCTGCGCTTTGTAGCGGTCTCCGCCGCACGCATGTAGTCAATGTCTAGCCAACGTAGTCGATCGACTTTTGTGTGCTCCTTGGGGTAAGGTTGACGCCGCATGTGCAGAATGAGATCGAGCAAGTAGTCCTGCTTGGGACCTAATGCATCCGCTTCTTCCTCAAGGTGTTTCGAAATCGACAGAGACAACTCAGGCCGTAGAACCTGCTTGCTCTCGGCTTCAATCTCCAAAATCATGTGCACCATGTCCGGCAGAAGCTCCAGGGCAAGGTGCTCAAAACTGAGCAGCAGAGCAGGCAAGGCTGCAAGCAAAGACGGAGCAGATGGCCACCGACACAGGACTAACGCGATGCTCCTGAGCCATACACTGAGCCCCTTTGTGATGTCCATCGCTAGCGAGGCCTTCAAAGCTTGACGGTCGCTGACATTGACATTGTACTTTGGCATCGCAGGTGGCATGTAACCGTAAGTGCCTCGCATGATCGAAGGAGCCAGACTTTCCGGGAGAGATTCTTTGAAAGCGATTTCGTCCGCCGAATCTTCCATCAGGTCTGCTGCTACAGCCCGGAGAGCATACTCGGCTAAGCCGGATTCTGTGCGGGTAGGCGACAAAACCATTTCGCACAGTCGTCTTACGATGAGTGCATACGGCCGCTGAGCACCCAGGAGATTGTCTGAGAGAGCTTGCGGCTGCTGAATCACTCGCTTCTTTGGGTACAGAGTGTAGTCGCCACTTGCAGCATACGCTCTGCCGATGACCTTTCCCGCCCAGAGGATGAACCGACTATCCAAGCTTGAGATCTGGATGGTGCGCCACAGAGCAGGCCCTAATTCAACACACAAAGCATCGTCGAGCAGCACATCATCGGCGATTGATTGTGGTGCTTGGAAGTTTCGAGTCAAGATGGCCAAGGCCGCCTTCACGTCGCCGATTTCGAAAAGGCTGTCACTGGTGCCATCTTGGCGTATGAGTAGCAGTAGAAGGGTGCTCTCGGGACTACCCTTGTACGCATTTCCAGGCAACTGGAGATGAGACAGCGCGTTGACCAGAGCCTCGTATTCTGCTGATAATCGGGGTGCAATCGTCTGTTGAGCCTCCTGCAAGTAATTTATGCTGAAGCTGTAAAAGTTTGTCATCTTTTGGACTGTCTCGCGGTGTTGAGTCTCTTGGGTCGTGCTGTCTTGTTTGGTGCCCATGTGTGCTCGAGTTTCCAATAACAGAATTGTCAATACGCCGCAAAGAAATTTTGTGTTGCCGCTGAGCTGACGTTGGCCACGGCGCATCAGGTACTTTAAGATGCCGAGTGCGTCATCCGCGCATTGGCTATCAGTGAGGTAAGGTCGTATACCGCGAAGCAGCATCTCGAGTGAGTACCCAGTCACTGCAACCTCTCCTGCGGTAGCGATCAAGACTCGGATTTTTCTGAGCACCGTGCAACTATGCTGAGATCCCAGTGCAGGATCCAAGGTGTCGAACAACATTCGCGCGGCCACAGCGAAAGTGGACGGTTCCCACGGAGCCTCTGGATCCTGGCTGGTACGCTTGCAGAATCGCTCCAACTGATCTGTCAAGTGTCTGCCCCTAAATGACGGTTGTTGTGGAGGCGGCATAGGTCGCGTGGAATAGCTGAAATCTTTGATGTCCTTGAGAGCGTCTGTCGCGGACTTGTAGCCACCGCGCTTGGACAACCAGCTGTCTTCGACATCGTCCTGATTCATGCAAAGGAAGAAATGTCCCATGATCGTGGCAAATCGGTCCGAAGAGAGCTGTCGATATTCTTCTTTGCCAATGATGGTTCTCAGGCGAGATTCACACCGTAAACTCACTTCTACTGTAGGTAAGACGATGTCTCGACTGATGGCGTATGCTACACTTTTGCTGAAAGCAAGTCTCAGTAGGTCTTTGGTCTCAATGTTAAGCGTATTCGCCATCACTTGCATGTCATGATCCAGCCCTCGCATGAGCAATTGAGCGGTTGCTTCTGTCTGAACGTCGACGAGTAGGTCATGCAATGAATCAAAGCCAAAAGTAGCGTATGGCAATGCTTGAAGAGGGTGATCATCGCCGAGCCAGGTATGTAAGAGCTGCGGCACAAACAAACAGAAGAGTTTTCGCGGACTTTCGAAATGAAGAGACGTGGCGACCTCCTTGATGCAGACACTGGCGTAGGGTTTCGATGCCTCAACGCGCCCAGCCGTTTCAAAGATGTAGTATACTGACTGGCGGAGTAGTGAATGCCATGAAGATGCCAGCTTTGCAAGAAACAAAAGTCGCATAGCGAGTCCTTCGGTCCACTCAGACTCCGTTGGCAGGCTTCCTTGCAGGTCATCAAACATGGCGTCGTGTGTTGACAGGACGTACAGACCAAAGATGGTCGAAATCCGTTGAGCGAGGTGGAACTGAACAGTTATCGCGCCGCGTCTGAGGAGATCAAAGAGACTCGTGCGTACAGAGGGCACACCGTCCTCATGTCCGTACTCCGTGTTCACGTGGCACAGCTGGTGCAGAAGCGTCGCTACTTTTTTCTGCACACTCGGAGATAGAACTCCAGCCTTGAGCGCCGTAGATACACACCAATCGTACATGTCAAGTCCCAAGTCTGCAAGATTCTTGTTTGAAGTCTCTATCCAGAAACTCTTCAGTCCGATCATCGCATCCAGGATGGTACCGACTGCAACTTCTGAGCGCTCGAAAGGATACGCTCGAAGGACATTGTCTGTCAGATATTCCAGCAAACGTTCAGTATCGCTCGTCATGAGAGTGGGCACTAGGGATGGCAAATTGGCGATGACAGCACGACTGGCAAGAATCGAAGCCTCGGGGAGCTCCAGAATGATATCCACGGCTCTGGTCGAAGAGCTCTCCAGTTCGTCACCCAAAAGTGTCTCGGGCGAGTCGGTGGCTGTCGTAATTGATGCGAACAGGGAAAGCGTAGCGCGCAATGCTAGTGCGCTGTAGGTTATGCTGGAGTCTTCTGCGATTTCGATCGCCCCAACCTGCGACCGACCTCGTCTACCCTCTTGAGATGCGTACGAGTTCGCCATGTCCACCATATCTTCTTCGTCCTCGGCGTCCTGGCTGTACTGAGAGGCATTCCGGGAAGCCATTGCTTTGGTGATGGTCAAAGAAAGTGCATGCCGACAACGTCCATCGCACTCGCTTCGATCGTCATGTTTGTCAGCCTGCCGTGGAGGCCAGATGTTCTGTGCGAAGCTTGTCAACATGATGTCTACCTTTTCTTGTCCACAAGCGTCGTTCGTCACGTAATCAATGATGGCGTTTGAGATAGCGAGGCAGTGTTGCTGCAGCTGCGACTGGAGCCGATGTTCAGACAAACGCACGCAGTGTGCCACGCATGTCGAAGTTGCGAAGAAATGGCAGAGCGCAGAGAAGACGTCCACAGTAATGCCTTGCGGACGGTCGTGGACGATCTGTTTCCAGACCTCGGCAGCTCTCGTCAACTCACCGATCAAGTGGTTTACGATCAGCGCCTCAGACGACGACTTGGGCCGCGTAGTTGTCGTCGCGTCTTTGAACATCAGTGAGTTACCCGAACGTATAAACCTCTCAGACTCTGGCGATGATAGAAGGTAAGCAATCAGCTGTTCGTGTTCCTTCGCACAAAGCCAGGTCCTCCCGATCACGTCCCATACAGGAAATCCGCTTGGAAGGGTAAGGTGCGAGGCCTTTCCGAGATACTGGGCCAGGAGGGAAACAACATCTGCGTTGTCGAACAGATTGCAAGATGCAGCATACGAGCGTTCGTCAAACTTGCTCGGTAGCCATCTTCGCAGAAGCCAACCTATGATACTGTTCGATATTGCAGATGCAGAGCTCGGTAGTACCGAAGCCGAGTGAGCCATGGTCATCCGCACAAACTCGAGTGACGTGTCGCAAAGTATGTTAGGGCCACTCAATTCGAAAGCAACAGCCAAAGTTTGGTACAGTTCTGATACTAGTACTGTCTGAACGAGTTGAGCGCGAATCATGATGCAAAGCACACCGCATGCCGCACGGCAATTTGCCGCATTAGTAATGAAGCGGCATGCCAGCTGCCACAAGGAAGTCCAGCGAGCATGTAGTGAAACATCTGCAGAAGCAACTTGACACGCACAGCTTGCAATGGCTATCAAAGCCCATGACACAGTGGTGGCATTCTCATCGTTGCAGCACGCCACGAGACTCCCAAGAATGTGGTTCAGCTGGGAAGGTGACATTGCACTTTGCTGCAACAGGAAGGTGAGAGTCTGCAATGCAGAGATACGAACTCCGACTGAGCCACTTGATACGCTGGATAGCAAATCGTCCAATTCGTTCGAGGTACGCTGGCGCTTCCGAGGTCGGCTGTGGGTTCTATCCTCGTCCTCGTCTTCAGAGACAGGATCCTTGCGGGCTTCGCGTAGCAGGCTCGTGACAAATGCCATCATGTATACAGTGGTCCATGTTTGTTCCGCGCGAAGTCCGGTACATTGGAGCGACAGAATGCCAGCTTTGACGGATCCTGGTTGTTCGCGAGCAACGACTTCGCCACCAAAGCGAATGTCTTCCAAGTGTAGTTGATCCCGTTCGTGACGTTTTGAGTAGTCTGACCGTATCGTCTCCAGCAGAGCATGAAGATCGAGCCTCAGCGGCTCGTTGGTGCTCATGTTGCATCGATCGCGGACGAACATTTGTAAATGCAAAAACACCGTCAGAATCTCTTTCATCCCACTCGTTTTGGCACTCCAGTATGCGCGAATCAGACGTATCAGCTGGGGAGCTACTTCGCGGGTGAGTTGGATGTTCTCTGTTTTGGTCCACGCAAGAACGTTCCCAATAGTACCGAGGGCATCTTGATGGGCAGGATTAGATGGTGTGGTGGCTTGCAGGAACGCAATCATGGACCACAATGTTTCGGATGCCGTAGATGTGACTGGAGCGTTAGGTGCGCTGGTCAACAATCGGAGACAGGCCACCATCTCTTCCGCCACTTGTCTTGCAGGTCCTCGAGCAGCCTGGGAGCCAGCGGAGTTATTGAGGCGTGACCTTGACGAACGTGAGCTCATGAAAGTCACTTCCGCGCCAAGCGACGCTGCGCCTCCGTGAGACTCCAATTGCGCTGATTGTGCATGTTTAAGACAGAATGTTGCTGTGCGCTCCCACTCAACCTTTGGAAGATGTGCCACGTGGGGCGGGTAAGCTAGTATCGTTCGCATAGCCTTCGGGTAGTCCTGTGCTAGGGGTTCACAGACATCACCACCAGCTAGTGGTATGGTCTCGATGAAATGATCAAGCAAGGCTTTGACTGTCTTGAGCTTCACGGAGGCGACACCAACCTCGACCGCAAGACGCAAGACACCAGCACATGCCGACAGTCTGTTCGCTGCTCCAGATTTGAGGGCTGCTGTCTTGGCTTTGGCGTACGCAGATTGTTCACCAACGATAACCTTGAACAGTACCTCGTAGATGCGATGGAATGAGGCATCGCCCAGAGATTCGATTGATGAGCTCCGTTGGTTGTGCCGGAGAACATGCTTGAGATCAGCTAATGCCTCAGTCCGGTCTTTAACGCCGGTTGAGTCCACACGCTCTGTCCTAGTCAGTCTAGGCAGTTCTTGATGAGTGCAGGCGATTCGTACCTAATGCGTCGGCAAGCGAGATTTGGGTCATTGCATCAGAACGAAGCAGGACAACGCTATCTCAGCATCGAAGTTGATTGAAAGCAAGGACTCGCATGCGGTGGCCAAAGACGTGGAATGGGACGATACTCAGGCGTGGTGGCGTCTTTGTGTGGCAGAATTTTGTGCTACGTGCGGCATTTTTGTACCAATTCTCACACGGATTTGTATCGCGTGAGCTGTGAGGAGTAGCGGTCAGCGCGACCTTCTGCTACTTGTCATCTCAGGGCTGAGATTGTGAGAGTGTGCAAGTGAAGGGTGAAGTGGAGTGAACCACTTTGAGAGCTGCCACGCGACGCGCTTGGTCCGAGCGTTTCAAAGCAGCTTGCTTCCGCGGGAACTTGAGAACAAAATAACAAAACGACAATAATACACACTCGTTTTCTTGCGCACTGCCCAACCTACAAGGCATCGCCTACACGCGTTTCGATCTATCACAACCTCACCGGCGTGTTTCCCCCACCGAACATGGAGTTCGAGGAACCTCTAGAAAGACTGCAAAACCTCCAGCGGGACCTGGTCTCCTTCACCGAATCGCGTCTGGCAAACCTCGACCGCTTGAGCATCGAATTGGAGAGCAGCATTGTGGATCTCAGGAGGCTTCTCGAGCGCAAGAAGAAGAGTCAGCAAAGTCGGGATGCATTAAGCGCGAGCCCGTCAGGCAGCCCGCCCACGGTCAAGGTCCAGATTGGCGACAGCGAATATTCGATTAGCAATGAGTTCCGGGAGGGCGCAATCACGGTCGCCGACGAGCTTGATTTGGATGAACTGGAAGCTGCGAAACTATGCTTGGCCGTGGCAGAAGATGCTGAGGGTGTGCCAGAGACGCTGCCGCTAAGAGCTATTCTGCATTTCCACAGGCAGAGGGAGGTGTTACTGGAGTGTGTTCGCTTGATCTTCCGCAAGGCAGCAGATTTGGATGCCGACGATGAGGTCGCCCTTCACCTCAAGGAGGTCATGGCCGATATCATGATGGGCGAGGAGCGAAAACCAAGCGAACGGTCTGCGTTCTGGCGGAGATGTATTGAGGGGCTGACAGACGTGGAAGCGTCCATCCACAAAACCGAAGAGCGAGTTATACTCATGGCCAACACTGGACAATCTCTCGCGACGCCCAACGGCGAAGCACTGCAAGCTCAGCGCATGTTTCTGGCTCACCAGCACGAGACTCTGGCTTCGATCATGACATACATCATTCGCGGCAACCACGCACTCCCTGAAGACTTCCGGCAGCTTCTGAGCAAAGCTGCGAGTACCGCCACTCCTTTGGACATCATGGCTCACTACACCCCAATTTTGATATGCGGTTCAGCGTACTTTGGCTCCGACCCAGCAACTACCGAGCAAGCAGCCCAGGATCTCCACAAACTGTTCGCTGAGGGTCCAGGACAGTTGCAGTGGAAGATGAAGAACTTTCAGTGCGCCATGACAGTATGGTGGCTTGCGGAGTATAGCGCAAGATTCGCAGACTGTCCAGCAGACACAATCATCAACGGCAAATCGATCGCGAAGTTGGAAGAGGAGCGCAGCAAGCTGTTCACGCAGTGCTGCCGTGAAAAGGCGTTCCATCTGATGCTTTCGGTTGCAGACTTCCTAAAACCTGAAGTCTGGTACGATCCTGCGAAAGCCGGACTTGTAGGCTTCTTGCTCGACAATTCCGCGTTGTTCCCACATGACGCTACTGCGCCGTCCCGGCATTTCGCGGTTTTGACGATGGAAGAGTTCCAGACTTTCGTGAATGCCTTCGTCTCAAACATGCCTGATTTACTTCGCCAGCTCAAATCTCAAGAAGACGACGAGAGACGCAACTATTTGTCGTCGACCATCGAGCTAGGCCATCCGGACACTATGGATCTCGAAAGGTTCATTCTCGTGATTGCGAGAGCCTACCAGGAAGACCAGGAGGGTGCGGACGACTTTTGGAGCGACCAAGATGGCAACCTTTACGGATTCTTACGCTGGGCCTCCCAAAGACTCCCAACACCGCGTGTCGCTGCGTTCTGTGAACTACTCAGATCGATTGCTACCGATGAGAAGTCTGCAAACAACGCTCATCTGTTCTTGCTGCAAGATACCACTATGATTTCAGGAAAGGTTCGGAAGGCCTACGCTGTCAGCTGGGCGCAAATATTCACCGAGCTCGAGCTGTATGCCGCTATGACAAAAAACAAACCCGCAGTCGCACAGCCTCTAAATGGACCGGAGGAAGTATTGACCGATCCGGACATTGAAGAGAAAGAGACCCCAATCATGCTCGAGGCATACTTACGTCTCGCAACACACATATGCATCAACAGCTCTGATGCTCGTAAGTGGATACTCAGGGAACAGCCCTTCCGCCTTCATGATCACCTATTCCAGCTTGTCCAGAGTGCCTCGCCGTCGAATGTGCAAGCATGCTGCTTTGATCTGCTTGCGGCACTCCTGACTGACAAGAGCCCGGACATCAACGACGGTCTGTGGAGCGCTCTCGACACATGGATCGGTGGAGTTGGCCAGACCACTCCTGCTGCCCCAAGATCTGGCGTCAGAGGGCCTGCAGAGAAGCATTATCTTCAATCCATTGCTGCCAATCCCGAGGTGGCTACATCTTTTGTGCATCTTCTCAATGCACTTGTAGTGCCTGCCAGCAGTCATTCTGAACCGACTCTCGATGCCCTTCCTTTCCCGGAGTCGTTAGGGTCGGTCCATCGCCACGTTGGCATGGAACCATATGTCGATTTCGTGCTTGGCCAGGTCTTCACACAACCATTGGCGCAGCAAGGGCTATATGAGAACCGTGTACTGAGCAACGTGCTCCGACATGCGTGTCTCACATTCGCTTGGCTATGTTTGTCGACTTTCAACGAGAACCTTGTGGTCCTCGCCAACTCGACCAACGTCTCGGTTGAGAGCTCCATGAAGACGTCTTCGCTCGCCACGTACACACGCCTACACCCTTTCGCGCGCACAATGGAGCACCTGTTCAACAATAACACCATCGCCGCGCTTTTCGACAGCGTGCATCAACTGCCGGAGGAACTGGAAACCTTGGACGCTCTGTCGCCTCTTGTGCAAGCTACTGCTAAAGCAGTGGAAGTCATGGATCTTGCCATGAAGTTGCAGCCTACCTACTTTGATATCGTCCGGCCAGTCGTCAAGACCCAAGCTCCTTCACGCGCTTCTACAGTTGCGAACGCCGCCATCTCATCGTTCGACGAAGTCATGCTCAGTCAACTGGATGTTGTGGTTTACCTGGTCCACTACTCTGCCTGTATGCATGTTGATCTGGCAATGTACTCTCTCGAGCTGCTGAAGAAGCTCTCTGCCTCCAGGAAGCTGACCGGTGTTGTTGACACGATGTCAGGACAGAGAGTTGGCAACCGACTCATCGGCAAGATCCAAGAGGCTACGGATGTTATCGCTATCGAGCTACGCCGCGACTTTGAGGTTGACGTGATGGATCTCGAGTCCGACACGCAACCTACGAAGCTCATCAAAGCGCAAAAGATCTTGGACCTTCTCAACAGCGCTGTGGATGCGTCACCAGACAAGCCCAACCTTGCACACAGTCTTCTTGGCCTGCTTGAGGGTCAAGGAACCGTACGGCCCGCCGGACGTGTCGACGACAGTCTCTTCAGTGGTGATCGATCTCTGTTCCATGTCATTGCGCGCTGCGCTGTTGAGCTTCCCACAATCTTTGGCGCGGGCAACATTTCATGGCTCCTCTCTGTGAAGCGCGGTTGTCTGGAGCTTGTCTCCAAGCTTGCCACCGCCAATTTGACAGCCTCACTGGTCCAGGCTGAACTCCGACACATGGAATTTTTACCGGCGCTGGCTATGCGTCTACTCGAAACGCGTGCGGATGTTGTATGGGACTCACTTCCTCTGCACACTACTGACATCTTGCTCCAGTCAGCAGGTTGTGGAATTCGCGACTTCATGCGCATCAGGGAATCGTGGTTCGAGTATGCTGTGCTGGAAGTGCGATCGCTTGCGACAGCACGCATGGACTCGGTCCGTGAGAAGCAGGTCAGCGCTCTGCTTGGCGCCGTGGATGCGGGTGATGAGCAGCTCCCATCTGCGTCGGTGCTCAACCTGATTGACTTCTTCGACATCGACGTGGCGGAACCACTGGAAGCCGACATTCGTCTCCTGACCGGTCTGAATCTGTCCGTTTGTGTCGTAGAAGATGCCGAGGCAGTCATCAGGTTCGATCTCGACATGGTCGAGCAGCTGTTGACCCTTCGCAAGCGCGAGCTTTGGATCGAAGGAACGATCAGCGATGCCCACGATGAGACTCAAGCTACTGACGAAATGTCAGCGATACTCGCTTCCCTGAAAAGCAGAAATCTGCACAGCGAAATCCAGCGCGCACGCTTGGATGCGGTCGAGGCGTGGACTGATCTGATGTCCACGATCATTACCGTTGGAGGTCTGCTCGAACCCTCGCGAACATTCGTCGCCCTTCAGGCGCTACAGATCGTACTGCCGAAGTTCGAAAAGTCCTTGGGCGACAACATGGATGTGGCAGGCCTTTTCGCCCGCTTGACCCTCACGCTCGTCAGCGCAGCGTCCACTGCAACGTTCGACGAGGCAAACCAGCAGATTGCTAACAACAGAGACGAGAGAATCCTGGCCGCTTTCAGAGTTTGTCTCAAGGCAATCACCGACACGGAGACCACGCCTGCGCTCAGAGACGTGTGTTACCGCACTTGCTGCTTGATCCAGAGTACATCCTCGTCACTTGCGCCGCAAACATCGTCTGCAGTATTCAACTCCAGCGCCAAGCAACTCCTCCAACAGGTTCAGGCTTCTGGTGAGCGCATCATTGCTGTCTTGACTGAGGATGCCTTTTCTGGCCGAGGCAGCACTCGGGTCTCTGCTCTGTTGTTCCTCGATGCACTTGTGGCTCTCTTCCAATCGTCTAAAATGACATCCTCTCTGCTTCGGGCGCTCACGAAGCTCAACTTCGTCCCTGTGCTTCTAGATGGCAGTCTTGGTGCTATCAGCGCCGCCTTCCGCGCTGACCACAAAGACCTACCGACCACGCTGTCTTACTTCCACACATCTCTCGCTCTGCTGCTCAATCTTTGCAGAACCACAGATGGCTCCCAATTGATCCTCAACTCCGGGTTCTTTGCTTCTGTTACCGAGTCCCAGCTTTTCTCCACGGACCCGGACGTTGGCCTTGACATTGACAACCCAACTGCGCTGCACCACTTCTACCGCCTCCTCAGCTCGGTGCTCAGAGTCATTGTAGCTGTGGTTGCTGCCAGAGGCCCTAGCAATGCCAGCACAGTGCAACAAGCCAAAACCTTCTTGACGCAAAACAGGTTCTCGATGCAAGCCGTCTTCAAGCGGGCGAGTAGAGTCTCACATATCAAGGGAGCTGCCCAGCAGCAGGAGGACGCCGAGGATGTTGCCGAGCAATTTGCCCGGTTGATCGTCTTGACTGGGTTTCTGGAGGTAAGTTGCGGGATGAATAACGATTTGCTTCCATGGACACTAGCTAACATGCCATTTCAGGACGATGAGCCGGCACAATCGGGAGGTGCTAGACGGAATGGATTCACATGAGCGCGGACATACCGCAATGAGGCTTTTCAGCTGCCCCTTTAGCGATGCGTAAATGAAACTAATACATGTCAAATCAAATCAACGTGCCCGTGGATCCGTGGACAACGCTTTGCAAAGAAGTGTCACTTTCAGGTGGTGATGTGGCATTCTTCTGTATGCGATCCTTACTCATTCCTTGTCAAGTCTGTTTGCAGTCGAATGTATTAGTGGTATTAGCAACTTCCATATGTCGAATGAACGCTTATGCTGAATCAATACTAATAGACTCTGTCAAATGAAATTTAGCATCCCACCAGTTCCAGCGGTAGTCTACTAGTACCAGAGAGATACTCTCTTCAACACACCTTGGCATACACGGAGTTTGAAAGCTCTGTATGTCTGACCTCCCGGCCTCGACTGGTGCCCAAGAATGTGGTAGCAAAAATCGCGTAACCAACCGGCCGCGTGTGCTTGCGCATAGTATCGTACAGACTCAGATATCAATACAATGCACATCTTTTCAGATGGTATCCCACGGAGCAACATCTCTTTGTGCCCTCGATAACTCCCAAAACGCCCGTCAATGCTGCCATGTCCTTTCTCCGATGATTTTCCCCCCTCTAGTCGGTACGCACACCACTGCCCCAGTCCGCCTTGCCGCCGACATCCCTCACTTCGTCCAGCTTTGTTCCGACTTTCACCATCGAGTAGCGGATCATGCGCGGGTCCAAACCGAGGGTCCTCTTGACGGCGTGCTGAGTTTTTGCGCTCGAGTCGAAGCGCATGATAAAGTAGTGGCCATTGTGGTAGAGTGCGCCCTGCTTGCGGGCGGGTTTGGGTAGGAGGAAGGTGCCCCAGTTTGTGAGGCCACGGACTACGCCGCCGGCGGAGAGGACTTGGTTTCCTGCTGTGCGAGCGATTCTGTCGGTTGTGTTAACGGGGGACGGAGGGGGGTGGTGGTGCCGGGAGAAGAGCGTACTCTTTGATCTCGTTGACGCCGCGCCCGGGGCGGACCTGAGAGTTGCTGTTAGTCTTGACATGTCATGCATCGGGCAAAGGCAACTTACTACTGCTATTAATTCGTACAACATGCTGATGTGTGATTCTGGTATATGCGCGCCGGCTTCGCGATGGGCTCAATGTCGAAGATTGCGGCTCATGCATCAACTCTAACCCTTGCGCCCTGGTTTTGCCTCTTTGAGATAAGCGATCCGCGCCTGACTTCGGCTTTAGACATTGGGTCGGAACATCTGATCGCGACCTCTTCTTACTTGTGCTTCTGACTCTGCACACACACCTTCATTCGTAACATCACATACCCACACATCATGGCCTCCACAGCTTTCGCCGGGCGATTCGCTCGTCAGCTCACTTCGCAGACCTTCAGAAGCGCCGCACCTCAAATGCGCCTGAGGGCACCCATGGCGAGCAGGACTTTTGCTGCCAGCGCAAGAGGTACAGCCGAGCTCAGAGGATGTCTAGGAACGACTTGAGCTAACCAAAACCCACAGCTTGGGAGAAGAAGTACACCGAGGACCACGAATGGATCGAGCTTTCCGGTGACAGGAAGACTGGTATCGCCCACTGAACCCACCTCGCGACTGCGCAACAATCCTAACACCCTACAGGCACCATTGGCGTCTCAGCCTACGCGGCGAAGGCTCTCGGCGACGTCGTCTACGTCGAGCTCCCTTCCATCGACCTCGAGGTCAACGCCGGCGAGTCAATTGGCGCTGTCGAGTCAGTCAAGAGCGCATCGGACATCATGACACCAGTCGCTGGCAAGATTGTGGAAGCAAACAACGTTTTGGAGGACAAGCCCGGCACCATTAACCAGAGCCCCGAGGCCGACGGCTGGCTCGCAAAGATCGAGGTGGCCGACGCGGCTGAGGTCGATGCTCTGATGGACGCGAATGCGTACAAGGCGTTCACCGAGGAGGCTGACAGCTAGATTGTTGCTGAGCAGCAATAAGGGCGATATGCAATTCAACCTGTACAAACGATGATATCCGATTTCCTAAGCTATGAAATGCAGCGCCTGCACGCAAGAATGTCTTCGGCCTTTTTGTAACGCGACATCACATATCGCACCCTCAGCTTTCCGTATGTACCATTGAAATGGTGAGTTTGGATGCAAGCCGACTGTGTAATGATCGATGAAAGCTTCTTCCGGCGATGCTGATACACGCAGGCAATATACGGTCTGCAACCGTTATCAACAGAATCGCATGGCACAAGACTCCATACATCATGTGTTGAACACTAGAACGCTTACACTTGGACAGGTTTTCCAAATGATATTCGATCGCTTCCTGCCAATTCACCTTGCCTCTGCGTACGAAGGTTGACTACGACTGTATTATTCAAGATCAAATCGCATGTCTCCGCTCTCCAGCGAGAACAACAGGCTATTCTTTCCATCGGCACTGAAGAGAACCTTCGCTGACCACGGTTGTTTTCCGCAGGAAAATACACATTTGTCCGGTCTCACTCATGTCCGCCCGAATCTCTGGAGCGGCGTGCTCTTCTCGGTGGTGATAGACAATTCGATCGACGCGTGAGCGTGACCCAAGATATCAAGTCAAAACTCGATGACTGCCACGGAGATGCTGTCTTGAAAGTGCACTTCTTATTGTCGAAGTGTCTCAGTGGTACGACGTGATTGATGCGAATCGAGCTCCCAATGTATCAGGATGCTACAGAGATACTGACCTCGGATCGTGCTCTTCTCGATAGTGATGGACAGTGGACACTCGAATCGACATGGACATCAAGACACCATCACAACAATTCATCCATAATCAGGAGATGCATTCCTGCAATTGCACTCATATCAGGAGTATGCTGCAAACGAATCGATCCTACAATCGAAGGCATCACCTCAAAAGAAAATGATGGAATCCGTGGAGATGCTCCCGCCGAATCATTCGCTGCTTAAATAGCTTCTCAGGCATACGCTGGCTTCTGATCTCACTAGCCGTAATATTTCTGTTCAGGACGCGGGTTGCCATACAACGGCGGATCATCCTCCAAAGTGTTGTTACAAACGATGGCAAATGCTTCTAGGTTTCTGAATCTCGATCGATAGTCCTGTGAGAGAGGCGGAAGATGTGTCGGATGGCCGTCAAAGTGTCAGAGTTCCGTGCTGCGACCACGTATGTCACGCGTGCTCAGCGGCCCATGTATGGTCGCTCTTGTTGATGCAGCCCGGGATAAGCCGAGATCTGTCTTCCAACCCCATCAAGCTGTCAAACACTTGGAGTCGCACCTGCAACTAGGTAGGTATCACTTCCAGCATTGAACGTTCTCGCTCGACTCTTTTGTGATGTATTATTAGCAAACTATGGCAATCACTATACAGGCGAGCTTCGAATACTTTTGTACATGCATGTCAGACTACTATGTATGCTGCCTGCATTTAACATGAACCACAGGTACGCGACGTACCTCTTGTACCTGAATTCAACGGGCATCTCGGCTCGAAGGAGCTGAACATGCAATTTACCGTTCAGTTCTCGTTTGCCTCCGTTTCCGCCCATGTCAAAACTTGTCGGCAACGGGTGTCGGGCCTGCTTGCCGTCTCATCGGATGAATTGCCGTGCCGTTCTTCCTTTTGCCGTATGCTGTTGTGATGCGGCCCATAAAGCTGCCGAACCACTCTCTTCCAGCAGGTATAACTTCCAGTCTGCTCCGCGACACAAGCAAGTGTCGTCGACAGTCAACCGGAAGAACACGGATGCGATCATGGTGTCCAAAGCCGCAAGACCACAAGATGATCAGTGCATCTGGAGACAACTGGAGATGGCGGGGATGATGACCGGAACGCCTCCAAGTGTTCCACGGAGGACTGATGTATTTATTTGTTGGTTGTGACGTCTGTTCTGGTTTTAAGCTTCCTTTCCCATATACCTTGAAATTCCTCGTAGCAACAACGACCACAACTTCGACCTCACCTTGAGCCATTTCGCAAGAAACCAATAGCAAACAACCACCAAAAAGCCATTCAAAACCGCCACCATGAATTCCGAGTCCTTCGCAATGACCAGAAAGACCATGGGTCCCGAACTGGCACGCCTCGCAGAGGAGCACATGAAGCACGAGTACGAGGATCTTCTCACCTACATGTACGTCCGCACAGGAGTCCTAACAACTTGAACCCACAGCCTCCAGCAATCAGACCGCGACGCCCTGCGCAAAGCCGCCAGCACAGTCTCCACACACGCGACAGTCGGCTCTCTCCTCGGCCTTGCACTCGGCACCTTCCTGGCCTTCCGAATCCGCAGCAACCGCACAGCAATCTTCAAGGCCTACCGCACCGCCGAGCAACCCGTCGCCCTACGATTTGCCTCGGGCAAAGAGCACCCTCTCCCCGACATGACGGCCGCCATGAAGCCCAGCACTCTCGGCGACGTGGCGACGTACTGCCTGCTGGGCGGTGGCGGGATCTTTTTCGGCGGCGAGATGGGCTTGTTGACGGGGACTTTCAGGGCCAGGCAGCAGATTGGCAGCGATCGCGATGGCAGGGACAGGATCCAGAGCGCTTTCAGGCGGTTCCAGGCTGACGCGCTGAGGAGGCAGGCTCAGTTGTTGGAGAATGAGGGCAAGGGCTCCATCTTGGGGTTGTGAGCTGCGAGGATGGCGAGCCTGTTTATCTGAGTAATCTAATATGATACCCTGCTCATCATTGCGTGTAAGTTTGCATGGGGGTGTTTTGGTAAGCACATCTCAATGGTTTTCATCCATTTTTTATTTTATTTTGAAAAGGTACCTACCTTCGGCATCCGAGTTGATCCAATTCTGTGTTACCGCTGGGAGTGGAAACCCTTCGCAAGTGTCTCTCAATGGCAATTATGGATCTCTCAGGTACTCCAGACGGATCTTGACTTGGTCTAGTTCCATGTCACCGCTGAGGTGGAACACATTACATGATTGTATCTCAATGGTCCCAGTAAGTCTTCGAGTAATCCCAGTAGTCTCGAAATAATCGAATGATGTTGTACCGCTGAGAGTATGCACACTTACAAAGTGCATCTCCGTGGTACTCTCATTATTCTAGGCGCTCGAGTGATTGTTGGGCGTAAGACAGCTTCGCAAATCTACCTCAATGGTGCTCATGGATCAACCGGATGCTATCTGATAACCTGAGTCGATTCTATTCCATACTACTGCTAGAAGTGACACTCTTAATCGGGTGTTCCAGATGGTATGCATTGTATCTTCCTTGGAACATTTTTGGATTTCGACTCCACCCAAGCATCCAGTGTTCCACGGGGTATACGAACTCAGCAACCTTACCTCGACTGTCATGGTGCATGAGGATCCTCGGGTTTGATTGGGAACTGAGTTGAGAGAACACATCGTGAGAAGACGGATCCCAAGGTCGTCCAAACGTACCCCAACCCTAACCCGAGGGGACTGAATAACGGAGTCGCATCTCAACAACCCTTCAGATGTGATGAACACACTGCAGAGTGACCTTTTCAAAGGCCGGATCGATATCGAAGTCAACAGTGACTCCAGACATCGATAGTCATCGGTACGTATTGGCCGATATCGAGCCCAAACCCAGGATGATCGTTTGGAACACCGTCAAGTTCGAGTTTGTTATAGACTATGAATGAAGTCGCGGCTTACGCATACAAGCGATGGGCAATTCTAGATGTTGAAAACTGAATGCTGGAAGTGATCGAACAGAAAGCATCACCCAAACATGCGATCGCCTTCTCCTCTAACCTGTGGTCAGGCTATCCTTCGCTTCAAGCAGTCGACTTATCGGCTGAGTCCGGAGTCGATAAACTACAACTCGTCTTTTTCCTCGGAGGTACAGTTCCAATCGTCAAGCGAGAAGAGCAAAGTCTCGTCCAGCCTTCCACGATGCTCTTATCCTGTACAACGATACTAGAGATGCGGACGGCCCAATTCAGGAGTGATTCGCTAAGTTGCAGTGCGTGTCGGCCAGGTCCAGCCTGCCTTCAATCGCGCCGACGAAACCCGCGCTATGAGAAGCTTGAGCGTCAACAGTGTTATAGTTAGCATTTTAATGAAGAAACTATAGGCAGTTCCACCTTTAGCCACAGGTAGCCACGTTGACCACGTGTGTGCAGCTCCCGGCAACGCAAGCCTCGATGTCCGATAGAAGATCGCTTACACATACTCCTCTCACCACCAGCCTGGTCCACATAACACGCGCCACCCGCAATCGTTGCCCTGAGGCGCTGTTTTGGTACGGACGACTCACGTGGTGTGGTGTACCGTGTGTGAAGCCAAAGCAAGCCAGCCGACCTTATCTGCTTTGGCTTTGGTGAATGATTACCCGACGTGCTTGTTACTCGATGCCGTGACGCAGCGTTGGGAGGTGCATTGCCGTTTAAGGTTTGCTGGAGAAAAGCGTACTCGCGTCCCGTGGTATATGGACAGCGCTTGGTATGTTTGCGTTGCCAGCGCGGCAAAGTCAACGACGTGCCTCGGACACCCCGTGATGGGAGGCGGCGGCATCTACCGCAGCATCGGTTTCGTTGATTTATTCGGGTATGTGCGTTTACAAGGCTAGCACGGTCGACGGTCGACGGTGAGATGTAATTCACAATGCTAAGTCCAATCTGGAGCTTGCTCTCCGGGAGTAGTCCAGATCTGGGAGCGACAGTTGGCTTGCCACAAGCGACGCGGTCAAGCGAGAGTGAAACAGACTCGCAGCTAGGTTAGCGGTATAGCACGTCATGAGCAGGCCAGGAAATGGCCTCGCCGTTAGAACGTAGAAGTCGAAGACAGAACACAGAAGATGGAACAAGAGGATGGGCCGGTCTCGACCGTGTCTACCCCAGACTGAACGGCGGTCCAGAACAGGCACGCAAGATGCCGCTGGGGATGACAGCTCAGGAGGCTAGTGTGACGCACTCCTGAGAGTCAAAAGCCGCGTCCGTAGGCTCACGGCTGAATTTAGACCTCCACCACTCACGCGACGGCGTCAGGTAGACGCCAAGTTGCGGAGATCGTGGAGAGTTTGGATTTGCATTTTACTGATGGGGAGAGGGTATAGTCGGGGACCGTGGCGCGGGAGGTTTCGTCTTCTGTTTGCGGGCGGGGCAGGATTTGTCTTGCAGGAAGGATCATGGGTGTAGTCGCCCGGAGTGCTGGCAGGGGTGTCAAAAGGCAGACGGGACTCGCAGCACAGGACAGGAGTAGTCTGAGCTTGCCGGCGCGTCGTATTCCAGCTGTATACGAGCAGAGACGGGTTAGCGAGGTCCTGTAGTCTGTCAGGCTATGGCGATTCGTCGGCGGACGTGATGCACGCCGTGACTCAGCGTGTCGGCGAGACGCAAACTTGGTATTTGGGTTGCGCCGAGTGCGTATACCCTGAAGCGATCTTGCTTGCTTGAGCAATGATAATGTGAGACTGGCGATGATGTCGCGTGGTTGGGCATGGTTAAAGGTGCATATTGGCTGCGCTTGCGGCGTGTCAAGGAAGCACGGCCGAGGCTGGGTTGGGATCCTCAGTCCAGGGCGACAGGGCTCCGAAAGCAGGCCTTCCTCTTTGCAGGTCTTGCAGGCTTGCAACGCCTCTCTCTACAGACTACTCCTGATAACATTTACATTTACCTTTAGATTTAGGTACCCTCAGATAGAGCTCGGGCTTCGGCAGCCAGTCGTCCGTTTCTCTTTCTTTTTTTGCTCTCGGGCACGCCGGCGGGCCGCAATGTGTCTCGCTTATCTGGAGGCGTGATTGGTGGGAGGTGCGTTGGTCTACATGAGAAAGGCTAAGTGATCCTTCAATATTCATCGCAAGCGAAATAGGTAGCGGGACGGTCTGTATGGGAGAGTGGAAGCACGGCGCGGGTGAGGATTATTTGTAGACACACGCAAGCCATGGGTACAGTAGGTATGGAGACGGAGAACAACAAGCAATTAAACCACGGCGACGTGCAGGCGCAGGTCCTCTTTCGCTTGTCGTTGGAAACGTCTGCGAGCCACGGTCCGGCGGCGGCGGCGCGAAGGCAGGCAGGCAGGCAGGCAGGCAGGCAGGGCAGCGCAGTGCAATCGTTGGCATGCCTTGACAGATTGTCTACGCATAGCCGCAGAGAACAAAACAGCCACGCTTCCAGGAGGCAGAGTAATCATACCCCATAGAATCAGGTGTAGTACCGCTGCCTCGGGTTCGCCTGGGATGCTGGGACTGGGATGGCATGGTTTGGCGGGAAACAGCAGACAGCCAAACAGAGTAACTAAGGTAAACGGCAGACAGACAGGGCGACGCAAGCCATGTTCATCATCTCGTCGATTCGGGAGCTACCACGCCCGCAGCCAAAGTAAATCTATGCTTGTCGGCGCCACGCCGCATCCTATTCACTCACATCTCAGGTAAAGGCGATCTCCAAGAGCCCGAACTGCAACCTGTAACGAATAACGATCTGAACGGGTGAGCTACTGTAGCCTGCCCGCCTCTTCTTCCACACTGCTGCTCTCCCTACTTGGCCATGCGCACCGGCATCCAAAAAGACACTCCGGCTGCTTTCAGACTGGCCGATGTTGTCCGGCGCGCTTGTGCGGCCTCGTGGCGTGCTGCGAGCTGGATTGCTGGCCTCAGCCTCACGAAGCTGGCGGGTTGCAGACGACGTGATACAGAATCACAGTGCTTGTCTCGTCGAGACCCGGCGCCTGCGCCTGCGCATCGCACACAGACGGGTGTGGTGTTTTTTGGCGATGCATCGCACGTGGGCATGGGCGGCTGTGAGGGACCCCGGTGCAGACAGATCGCTACGCCCCAACCGTCGGGCGCCGGCGATCCGGTACCCGCCGACCTACACACTGATGCGCCGCGACATGCGATGTGCATGGACTATGCAGTGCAGTGCATCGTCTCATGCAGCTCTGCGACGGGGAGCCAACGATGCTGTTGCGCTGGACTCGCTGGAGCGAGAGTGGCCGCATGCAGGTGACGGCTCGAGGTGCGACCCAGCAACAGCAGATGACAGCCGCCCTGTCGGCACGCCTCGCGATGATCACCACCCTGTTGCGCAGGCGAGATGAGGTCGTACGGCTAGTAGCACTGCTGTGATACATGCTCTGAATGTTGTTGTCATTGCGATGCTCGGTCGGATAGACCACCATCCAGGGATGCTCCCAACACTCCGCATCCAACTAGACAAATCCTGCGCCGCGGCCCAACCCAGCTGCGAATGGAGGCAGGGCAGACCTATTTTGGAGCAGGCGATCGTCCAAACGGGACGAGAAAGGGCAACGACTGATCTTTCCGATCAGGGCCAGAGCAGCGTTTCTTTGTCTCATCGCGATATGCTTCAAGCTCGTGAGCACAGCTCAGCAGCGAATAACAGGCTACCGAGGTTGCTTTGTGTGCACTGATGAGCAGGACCCCGACATGGGGAAGCGACGCTAAGCAATGCGACGAAACACACCCCAGCGACCAATAGTGCAGGCAGATCAAAGGGTTCAGAGGAACGGCAGAGCTGGGGAAGAGGGTTGCTTTGTTTGACCACCCTCCCAGGTCCGCTCCGTGTGGGTGTGGGAACGTGAAGAAGCATGATGTGCTACTAGAGGTCGCTTGGAGCGATGGGCCGCAAGATCGGTATCGGAATGGCGCACTTCGCTCGAAGGGGCCTCGAGGCTCGCTCCAAGGCCTGGCCAAGCAAGGCAACCGACAAAAACAATAATGAATAACGAGATCAGCCGGGGCATTAGCAGCCCTAGACAGGACTGTGCTGGCTGGCGGACATGATGGTATCGGCGGACAGGACTACCGGTATCGACGGCGACAGTGACAGACAGGCGCTACTGGAGAAATCCTTCTGCTACTACCCACTACAGTACTGTAAGACTAAGGTGTATGAAGTCTGGACGGGGAACGGGACGGGGAGTGCCAGGAGAGTTCGCCAGCCAGGCGGAGTGTTCCTGGAAGCGTTCCCTGGCGGTGGGAGTGGCAGTGGTAGTGTCGGTGGGACTGGGGAATCGGGGATGGGGATGGGAATGCGATCATGGATCATGGATTAGGTTGATTGATTGATTGAGTTTTGGGCACCCGAGCGCACGCTCGATCGCCAGATTGACGGAGGATAATAATAAGAAGCATGCCATGATCGCGACCAGGTCGTCTTCGCGGCACCGGCCGTGTATCACAGCGCTCGCCTGTGCGCACCCTTCTGGCGCGGTCTTCGCTGGTCTGGGGGTTTGCAGTCTTATTCTGCTTCTAGTCCTGCAATGAAAAGGCTCCCGCGTTGGTTCGAGCGTGCATCAGCTCCCGCCGGCAGTCCAGATCATAGCGCTCAGACTGCGCGGCGGCCGTAAGCCACGCTAGTCGTGCTGGCCTCCTCACAGGCTAGCCTGCCGCGCCGAACATGGCACTCGTCGACGGCGAGGTATATACATGCACGCCCGCAGGCGGCGCCTGGACCGTGTGTCCAGCCCACGACCGCCATCCGCGCGCCGGGTATCTAAGCTTAACAAAGGATCGCCACTCCCACGTCAAAGGTCCGTCTGCTACTCTTGAGCTACGACGACGACCGACTTGCCTTGACCTCACTTGATCACTCGAGCCCGATCAGGACAGACGACGGCGACGACGACGACGACCGATAGCAGCAACGAAGACGACGACGACGACGACATCATCATCATCCAACGACGACCACAACAACAACCACAACAACCACAAGCACTACCAGGAACGGCAATTACCTCGTCTCATCAACCCTGTGCTCTCATCTCGACCTCATTGTATCGCTCGCTTCATCTCGACACAAAGAAACCCGCGATCCCTCCCCCAGTCGCACCGTACTCGCACGCCTCCGTGTAACGCGACCGCTGCACCACCACTCTTCAGGCCTCCTCAGATCGTGCCCGTGCCTCTGGCCATCCTCGCCCTGCCCCGATCTCTCGCTTGCCACCTGTAAGCCCCATTTCCCGCGTCTTGGACTTGGTAACGCCTTACGCCTTACGCAACCCCTTCGGCCTCGTCCAACACCTTTTGGATCGTCGTGCATATCTTCGCGTCACCCTCGACCGAATCGGATCTTTCGTTGCTCCCACCCAACACGCCGTCGACGAAAGCCTGGGCGCATCTTTCCGTCTGCTCGGTGCCTGCTCGAGTACAAAGCTTGACTGTATCCAGGACATTGGGTCACTTGCGTTCACAGCATTGCCACCGTGGTCCCGACCCTGTGGCCTCACATCAGATCGTGCTCTCCGTTCTGACCGGACCGCGTCTTCATCCCTGACAACCGCCCTTCGTGGCTTCTTCCATCCCTCCTCCGAGGCATTGCCTACCCGGTGGAAAATCGTTCCCTGCCTATCACACGACCTACGTCCAACCCCTGCCGACTCCGCCGGCAGATCAATATCCGCCTTCCAACCCATTCGATCGTCAAAACGCCAACGTGGCGGCCTCCGTGGCGTTCCCTCCTTCGATGAGTACCTTCCCGGATGCAAATAGTTTTACATCCAGGAGGCCAAATGCTTCTGCGTTGCCAACCTTTGAACTTCCGCCTCCACCACTCTCGAGCCTCCAAACAAAGTTCCATCCACCCGCATACCAATCGCACTCGACTCACTCGGTACCTACAACGCTCACAAGTGTAGGAAACCTCCTGACTCCACCAAGTAACAGTTCGTTGGACGGTCTGAGCCCGGCTTCAGGAGCGACGACTGCCAGCTCTCTAGCCAGCCACCCCTATACGCCTGGCAGCTACACAACAAACAGCAGCGCGTGGTCAGCACCGGCAAGCACCCCTTACGGCTTCCAATCCGCAGCGCAACAGTTCAGCAGAGGACACATCTTCTCACCCTCGCTGAATTCTATCGTCCGCGGAACTCACTCACCTACTGCATCGGAGTCACTCCCTCCTCCACCCTACGAGCTACCACAATATTCCGCGCCAATGTCGATGTCGATGTCGGCCCCAAGCTTGCCCTCTGTACAGAACCACCACCATCACCACCAGCAGCAGCATCAAATGATCGGCAGCGCAATGATGGGAGGTTCGGCACCTGCATCTGCAGTGACCCAGCCATCTCCCGTCCACAGCCAGGACGCCTTCGCCAGGCCCCCGCCAACGCCTTCGTTCTACGGTGGCTCGCAGCCTTCAAGTACGCCACAACAGTCCACATTCCCATACTCTTCTGGCCCTTCGCCTGTCCTTCAAAGCCCAGGAAGTGCCGGTGGACACATGACGCGCGCATCTCCCGTGAACGGTCATGGTTCCATGCCGCCTCTCCACTCACAAGCTCCTTCTTACCAACAGCGCGCATCCTTCACATACCCACTGCTTGGACCTGTGCTTTCCAACGTTGGTAACCCGAATGGTCAACTCTCGCTCGTCAACGGCATGTCTCACCATGGCATTCCCATGCAATACAATAGTGGACATGCAGCGATGCAGCAGTTGTACGGGCACCCTATGCCACAGCACAACCCGCAGACCGACCGGCCATTCCGATGCGACCAGTGTCCGCAAAGCTTCAACCGAAACCACGACCTCAAGCGTCACAAGCGCATACACTTGGCTGTCAAACCCTTCCCTTGTGGACACTGCGACAAGAGCTTCTCCAGAAAGGATGCCCTAAAGGTATGTTTCGACCTGCTGATATGCTCCTAACATGGGCCACAATGCTAACTTTAATCACAGCGTCACGTTCTTGTCAAAGGCTGCGGCAAAGCACATGCGACTGCCGAAGTGAAAGAGATCGATGGTTCCAGCTCACCTGATATGAAGAGCGACCACGACCACAGCCCAGTTGTCTCAAGCCTGGCTTGAGACTTGCGCTCTGCCCTGGGCTGTCTTCTCCTTCTTACAATAAAGGCTTAAGACCGGGACCTGTCCGGCAGTCATTTCACGCTCACGCAATGTTACGAGTTTACATGGATCGATACCCTTTGCTTTTTCCGCGCTTGGTTGTACCGCTTGGCGTCGCTTGTTTTTACTTGGGTTCTGCATTTCGCTGCAAAGCTGTCTCTTGTCTGTTGGAAGGCCTCATTGGACATCACGCACTTGTACTATTTCTTGGTATTTTGACCATCAACGCTTTGTCTGCTGGGCAGGCAGGTCTTCTAAGCGATGTTGGAACAATGACATCTTGGGGTTGATAGAAGCTCTCTGCTTCATTGGAATACAAGCATCAGCACATACCATCATGCTATAGCCTAAGATCAGTCTTTTATCCCACTTGCTCTTTGATGGCCGTAATTTGTCATTATCCATTTGCCGGAAGTCTATGTACGACTCGCTACGTGTTAATGTTAGGTTTGTAGTGCATTGTTCCACCGAATGGAGAAAGAAAAGTATAGTCACCCGGCAGCTGACTTTAATTTCCGACGTCCGTTGGTGCCGAACCCTAACGGACCGACTTCAGACTTGGAAGATGCACTTCACCTTGTCGAATAATCTCTCACAACTCGCAGAAGTCTTAGCTCTTGCTCTGCTCATCGTATGTATCGCAGTCCTGGATCCTGTTTGCGGGAGAGACGCGATACTGCAGTCTGAAATGCAGAGAATCTCTGTGAACGACGCGTTTGTAGTATGATTCCGAAAGGTCACACTGTACATGTATTGACAGGATCGCAGTACCGCCGTAAAGAATGGCCAAGAGTACCACCAACGAAGACGACTGCCTTTCTGTCCGCTAGGCTGGATCCCATGTCGCTTGGGGCCATCATAATTATGTCGTTGCAGCGCCATGCTTGTCCAGAGAATGCCACGTTCGCCAGGCTTGGTGTGTGTCAAAAAGAGAGCATCGTGCTCAACAGACAGAAACATGGCTGTACGATTTAAGCGGTTGCAGTCTTTGGTATATGTAGGTTGCTGGCATGTGGTGAATAACATTGCCTCAGGCTGCATGGCAACTGGTGACATTCCTGTTCCAAAACAGAATCAAGACACAAACAACCGGATAACGTACGCCTGCCATTTCATCTCAGTCGGCCAGACAGTTGTACGGTGTACTGAAATTACTGCGATCGACCAAGTAAATCGACGACACGATCTGTGTCTTGTTTTTTTGGTTACTCCGCGTTCACCCTTCGCGCCTTCCTCACCTACCCGACCTCACGCGCCTCCTCCTCGCGCCGTTGAAACTTCGCGTGCACACTTTCCGTCTCACAAATTCGACAGGAGCCTTTGTTTAGCTCACCTCAGCTCTCGATCATCCTTGACACTTCAATTGCATCCCCATCCCCACCGCCGCCCGGCCTCGTCAACAGGCCATCCGCTCATTTGCTGCTCGTCACACCGAGCCAGCTCGACGAAACGCCGCCTCGTGCCCGCCAGCGCACGCTCTCTGGTCTCTACAAAGAGGGTATGTAAACAGTGCTTTTCCGAGACGAACGAGAAAGTTGGATAGCGCACGCTTGGCAGCGGCAGCATTCCATCATCATAGCATCTACACCTCCCATCCTTGTGCATCATCACGCTGTTCACCAAGTGCGTGAAAGCGCCTTTAACTGCGTCTCCGATGGCCGAGCGATACCGCGGCAATCGTGCGGCAACCAGACGACAGCCTTTGACCGAAATTACCAATGGAGCGAACTCATCTCCGGCTCCTCGGGTGCCTCCCAAGTATGCCGCCAAACACTTGAACTCCTCTCCTGATCCTCTACCACAAAACGAGTCCTTCACCGCGAATGGCTCACTCGCCGTTCGCAGAGAACCTGTCACCTCTCCCGAGCACAAGCGGATCTCTCAGATCACGAGCGATACCGAGCGCGACTCCAAGCGCAACTCCGCGGCATCCACACTCTCAAATTTCTCAGGACGCAAGCGCAAGACCTACATCGGCCACTGGCAGCTTGGCAAGACAGTCGGCCAGGGTGGCTGCTCGAGGGTGAGAGCCGTTCGTCACAAGTACACTCACGAGCGCGGAGCCGTCAAAATCATTGCAAGATCCACTGCGGAGAATACGCGTGCCCAAAGTCTCGCAAACCTCATTGAGACCATCAAGAACAATGCTCCTCCCAACCCTACAGGTTTCAAGCCCATCCCGTATGGCCTCGAGCGTGAGATCGCTGTCATGAAGCTGCTTGAACACGAAAACATTGTACGTCTGCATGACGTCTGGGAAAATAGCAACGAGCTATACCTCATCATGGAGTATGTCGAAGGTGGAGAGTTGTTCGATTACGTCGAGGCGAGAAAGGGCGTGCCTGAGGACGAGACCATCTTCATTTTCCGTCAAATCGTCGCAGCCTTGTTGTACTGCCATCGAATGCACATCTGCCACCGCGACCTCAAACCCGAGAACATTCTGCTTGACCAAGAGAGTCTGTCAGTCAAATTGATTGATTTCGGAATGGCAGCTCTCCAGGCAGACGGAAAAATGCTCACTACGCCTTGCGGAAGTCCACACTATGCTGCTCCCGAGGTAGTCTGCGCCAAGCCCTACGATGGAAAGCAAGCAGACGTCTGGAGCTGTGGTGTCATTCTATATGTCATGCTCACGGGCAGCACACCCTTCAACTACGGCCCGGGCTTCGACATTCGCGTCCTGTTCCGCGACATTACAAGAGCCAGATATTTCATGCCGGAAACCCTCAGCGCCGAGGCAGCGGATCTCATCCGTCGCATCTTCGTCGTAGACCCGAAGAAAAGGATCACGATGGATGAACTGTGGGACCATCCGCTAATGCACAAGTACGACCGCGAACTTGGGTTTGACGGGCCCGAGGGCTCCAAGGAACATGCAATCGGGCCAGCACCGAAGCTCGAGGACTGGAGAATTCAGAGCCCGGCAGACGTCGACCGCGAAATCCTGCACAACATGCGTACCCTTTGGCACGGCGAACCCGAGTCGAGCATCCTGGATAAACTCACCAATCGGGACATCAACCAAGAGAAGTTGTTTTACGCAGCATTGCTGAAGCATCGCGAGGAGCACCTGGAGAATTATATTGGCGACCCAATGGGCTACTCCGCCAGCGACTACCACCACAGCAGGGCTCATGCGGCTACGTACTCGCCACCAATGTCTCTGAACAGACAACAGCGCTCTATGTCTCAATACTCCATCTTGAACGACGAGCATCTTCGCCCGAGCCACAGCTTTGTTGAGCCGCCACCGTCGATGCACAGTTATGATCCGTACAGATCCTCGAGGGACCCAATGACATTCCAGCACAGCGACCACGTCGACATCGTCGTTCACCGCAACGGTAGCAGTAGCGTACGGAAGGCTAGTATCAACCGCAGTCTCCGACACCCCAACTCGCTCAGAGTTGAGATGCTCAAACAAGGGCAAGGCAGTTCCAGCTACTCTAGCTTGACCCGCTCTGCTCGCAGCAGAGGCTCTCTGCGCCGCTCATCAATGTCCAGAAACTCTCTTTCGAGTGCGGCATGGCCCAGCAGCCCGCCAGTCATTGCCACTATGCGTCCATCGGACGTCCACAAGCGCGGTGTGAGCTTTGGCCATATCAGGCGCTCATCTACCACGAGCGGTCTTGCATCTCAGGATTCCACACAACTCGCAACGCCTGCTACGCCAAAGCTTCCCAGTTCTGTCAAAGACCGCCGTGGCGCGAAGACAAACACTTCCCTGAACGTGCCCACTCCCAGCCCGACCGCCCACGTCCAACAGATGATACGCTCGCGCAAGGACAAGACACTCGCTCTGGAAACGCCTCGTATCAAGGTACGCAAACCCGATGACACACCGACGCAGCACATGCGTAGCGAAGTCAGGAAGCTCAGCGTTGAACTCGAGAAGGCGTGCCAAGAGGCCTTCTTCCGCGACTCCGTTGGTTCCGGCCTCACGGCTAAGACGTCCATCAGCGACAAGGCCAGCCCGTATGACACCCCTCCGTCTTCCATCTCCAGGAAGTCCGCCACATTCGACAAGGCGCTTCCGCTGGCCATCAACCGCCCGCTACCTGACTTGCCGAAAGACACGCCAAACACTTACTTGCAACGCACTATTGATGAAGCAAGAGAGAAACTTGCAGCCTACAAGGCCGACGAGGATGACAACGGCGCCAAGTTTGACGAGGTTATGAAGATTTTGGAGAAGATCTGGCCCGAGACAAAGACACCCGAGAAGCGACTTGTGTCTGCGCCAGAGGCCCGTACACCTGATCATCTTGGAGGCTACATGCCCATCATCTCGGAGGAGAGCGACCAGCGTAGCAGCCGGGACGGTCTGGGGAACTGGCGATCGGTCACTGACCCAACGCCGCTGGACCGTCGTGTTCAGAAACGCAAGGAGAAGCATCTGGAGGACAAGATCATTCGCATGGTCCCTGCATTGTCGCCTGCAGCTATTGCACCATTGAACGTCCGCAAATCTGGCGGCAGTATCGACAACGACGTCGGTACTCCAACGCAGCGACCTCGCACGCGATCCTCGCACGGGCATGTGGAGAAGAACCGTAGCAACGAACCCCTTACCACTCTAGAGGCAATCTATGAGGACCCAATCTCTGAGATGCCTGCTGCCGTCCGCAAGAAGAAGTCCGGATGGTTCGGCTTGGCAAGGAAGACACCTGAGCTCGACGCTGTGGCCGCCAGACCAAACACGCCATCGACGGCGCTGGACTTCAACGAGCGTATATCGAAGCGTTCCTCAATCGTGTTGAACAAGTTGCAGAACGAGAAGCCACTGCCCACGGAGCCTCCAACCTCGGCGGTGAGCAGCGAGTTCCCTATCCGCAAGAAGCGATTTGGCGGAGGCAAAAATGGCCTCTCGAAGTGGCTGAGCAGGAAGGGCGTCGACAGCAAGAACGAAGAGGGCGATACCACAAGTAAGTCAAACCACATCTCATCCCAGCCCATTGCGACCATACTGACAGCTCTTCACAGTCAACACTACCTTGATGAACTCATCACTGGACTCGCTCTTCTCTTCCGCGTCTCCATCGCCTTCGCCCATCGGTCCCACTGCAGCCAACACTTCTGGTCCAGAGCGCTCTTGGTTCGCGCGCTTCCTCCACATAAAGCCCGCCTCCAAGTTGGTCTGCTTCACCCTCCCGCGAGGTCGTGCACGCCAGGAGCTCGTTATCCTTCTGAGGGAATGGCAACGCCACGGCGTTCGCGACCTCGAGTACTCGCGTGAGCGCAACAGCATCACCGCGCGTGTCGACAAGGTTAATTCGCTGGATATCAAGGCCGTCGCATTCCGTGTCGAGCTTTTCGTTGTACTGGAGCATGGTCGCAAAGCTGGGCTGTCAGTCGCCCGCTTCGTTCAAGTCAAAGGCGCGGCGAGTGGATTCAGGCGCGTACTCGAGGTTGTCGAGGGTGTCATGCGTGCCAGGGGATGGGTGGTTGAGGATGAGGAAAAGGTAAAGGCTCTGTGTGATGTTGTTGGTGGCTGAAGGGCAGCAATTGGTGCGAGTTGGCTCGTTCGTCGACCAAATTCGGCGATCATTTTCACCGCATCTCGACCGCCCACAAAACATCGATACAGCGACACGAGCATTACTGGATGGTCTCAATCTTAGTGTTCGGAACCAGCACATGGATTGGGGCTGGCACTTGCATCTGCAACTGCACTGTGACTACAGGACATCGCTTCTGTTGGATTGATTGGGCAAGACAATTGTGATTAGTGGAAGGAACACTTTGTGTCTTGCATTGGCAGAAGCATTGACATTGGGCGTTTGCATCTGCATCTGCATTGGAGAACGGGATGGCGCTTTCGTTGGATCGACTTTGTAGCACTTGGACAAGGTTGTTGTTCGCGTAGAAGCGACTGTTCTGGATGCCTTTGACTGGAAGACCTGTTTGAGATTGCGACTTGTTGTTTTTGGGGAGGGTCGGAAGAGTGCGAGCAACACTAATGGTAGTCTAGTTGTCGAGTAGAGAAAAACAATGGGGTTGAGAAAATCGTCGATTCCTCTTCGGTGTTGGCATGGTTGTGTGTAAAATTGACCTTCCTCTTTCGCTTCCGTGAGGTTCGTTTTCGCGAGGTATTATCATTGTCGTGAGGGCATGGCCGCCAACGCCAACTCCTGCTGGGGGTGCAAATCGCGGCAAATGGCAGCCCGCACTAGTAGCCGGCTGCATCTTTACGCGACCTCTGCACGTTTCGGCCATGCTAGCCACTTTTGATCGTATAGAGGTTGACCTGAATCAGAGGTGCATGATGTGCCGTTTATCCCTTCCCGTCACATGTGGCTGTGCCGGTTGCCAGACTCACAACGAATATTGAAGATGATATTCTTGGCGCGCATAACGACCACATGCACTGTATATCAACCCAGACACTGCATGAGGCTCCCCTAAAAATGAGCGGCTATAGACAGATATCATCATGATTCATCAGTATCGCCGCCCTATATAGCCGGGGACGATTTATCGATTTCCGTTTATTAATATCTTTGAAGCGTTTTCTCTTCTGCAGGAGGCAGACGCGCACAGGGATAGACAGATGAGAGGGACTTCTTCCTTCCATGTGAGCTTGCTGCCCAAGGCGCCGAGACCCTTTTCTTTTTTTCCCTTCCTCCTTGGAGCTTTCTCCTACCTGGTGGCTCTCGAGGCCTCTCTCGCTTTCTCTCTCATGGATTCCCCCTCGGACCGTGCACTCCTACATGTCTCCATCTCATTCTCCACCAACAAGTCCACATCCACCCCTGCCACCTGCCCTGCTGCTTTTCCCAGAAGCTCGGCTGCGCTTCTCGCCATTGGGCCGGTCGCTAACGACTGGCTGCGAGGCAATCGCTCGGGTCGGCTCCCATCACCACATACTTCTCCCATCAGCGATGCGACCGATGCGACGTTTCTGCGCGGACACATCCCCGGTCGATTGGCGGGGATCGGGGAAATCGGATGCGTGAAGTGGATTCCTCTCACTCTCTTGTTGACGCAGGTGCCAAGGGTTTCCAATGCCTGGATTAGGAAGGTCATTGGCGGTCACTTGTATGCCCTGATGTTTGGTTTGATGGTAAGGTGTTGTTTATTATTAATCACCTGGGTTATGTATATGCATGGTGAGCAGAAAATTGAGAATGTATGAGGCTCTCGTATGAGAAATTCAAAACACGCGTCTCGAGGATTTGGGTTCTGGTTCGCGGAAACGTTGTTGCTCAGCCGATTTCCATTGCCACGTCGTGTTCGCTTCTATGGCTAGGATTGGATCTTTTGCTGCTCTTAGGTTGTTTCATTTGTGTTTAGTGATCACGCTACGAAGTAAACGAGTATGGTTGGCTCACGTCGCTTGATTATCTGCTAAAGTCTTATTCATACTGCGAGCTAGCTGAAAGTATACACAGAATGTAAAACTTTACACCACTGTAGTTGTGACGACGACGACGATAACTTGGACAACGATACGTACCAGCCCGCAGAGAATTAGGTGTCAACCTTCTTATCCTTCTTGCATCAATGTGGTAAGGGATTGCATGAAAGATCGACATCTCCTGCAGAGTCCGAGACGACGGTGAGATCTCCGGAGTTGTCGCCGGTGTTGACCACTGCACTGCATATGTATAGCAGATTTGATGTATGTGTTTTGACTGCTGGCTATTATTACTTTGCTTCCTTTGCTTCCTAATCGCAACGCGAAAATTGAGATGGCTTTCCTCACTTCCTCGATGCGGTGTGGAAAAAATAAGCGTCGATGTTGATTGCAAAGCATGGCCACCATGTAGCGGGTAGCAGGGGGTTTCTCTCCTGGATGACTTCGTGTAGATGGTTCTGTGGTTCCCAAAAAACTTGTTGTCGGCCACGCTCTCGCAATAATGTGTCTCTTAACGTAGAAATCCTCGCATGCCTCGCCCATTCCATCCGGTTGAAACCTGTTGCTCGCAACCTGAACTCCCGGTCCGCTAAATCGCTGAAACCAAATCCCGAGCACGCATATATTATGCTGATATTCTTATGGTAATCCTTCGTCCTTGAGCCTTCTGGTGGTGTTCGTCCGCGTTCCCGCATTGATAGCAAGCCTTCCCCCCCTGGCGGGGCCGTCTGATGTGTTATCGATCAGTGTCTCGTTTTTCCCAAGTGACCATGAGTGATTGTCATGATCAAGGAGATTCGGATTATCTCTCACACTCGCCGGTGTGTCGATCGATCC
>Ga0265798_10000849_pt1 | contig 49104 bp, 39 predicted proteins | sample P3T30metagenome_FD_192430 | JGI IMG/M metagenome (GOLD analysis project Ga0265798, IMG submission 192430) | Plant litter microbial communities from East Loma Ridge, Irvine, California - P3 T30 | ecosystem: Environmental > Terrestrial > Plant litter > Unclassified | place: USA: California...
CGCCCCAGCTCGAGCTGCTGGAAGCCCTGCTGCACGAGATCATCGCCCAGAGCCAGCGTGCGGGCAGCACCATGTCGGCCTGGCAGGCCGTCGGCCAGCGCGACCCCGCATCCGGCCCGGACGAACTCGCCGCCGCGGTCCGGCACGTGCTGGCGGGAGAAGGCAAGTGAGCGCGCCCGTGGTATTCGTGCTCGACGACGACGCGGCGGTGCGCGGCTCGGTGCTGAACCTGCTCGCCGCCGAGGGCTACGATGGCCGCGGTTTCGCGGCCGGCGCCGACTTCGTCAGGGAACCGCGCCCCGAGGGCGCCGCCTGCCTGGTGTGCGACATGAAGATGCCGGAACTGGGCGGGCTGGACGTCGCCGGCATCCTGGCGCGCCAGGGCAGCGACCTGCCGATCATCTTCCTCACCGGCTTCGGCTCGATTCCCCTGACGGTGCAGGCGATGAAGGCCGGCGCCTGCGAATTCCTCACCAAGCCGGTCGCCCCGGAAGCACTGCTGCGCGCGGTGCGCGACGCCTTGCAGCTCGATGAAGGCCGGCTGGCGCTGCGGCGGGACTTGAGCGCCCTGCGCGAACGCCACGCCAGCCTGACCCCGCGCGAACGCGAGACCATGACCCTCGTGATCGGCGGCCTGCTCAACAAGCAGGTGGCCGACGCCCTCGGCGTGAGCGAGATCATGGCCAAGACCCACAAGCGCAAGGTGATGGAAAAGATGGGCGCGCGCTCCTTGCCCGACCTGGTGCGCTACGCCGAGCGGCTGCAGATCGCGCAGGCGCGCAGCCGCTAGTTTCGTCAGAAAGCGTGGCGCAGGCCTAGCGCCGTACCGCGCAACTGCGCGCCTTCGCCAGGTTCGAGACCGTTGATCGCGAAGTCGACCGTACCGCGCTCTTCATTGTGGATGCGGCTATGGAAAGCGAATACGGCGGTGCGGCGCGACAGCGCGTACTCGTAGCCGACCGTGGCATGCAAGGCGCCGGTATCCGGACCCGCGGCGATAAAGCCGATCCTTTCACGTGCGCTACCCTTGCCATCTCCGGCCTTGGCCACGGCCATGCGCAGCGCATGCGCGCCTAGCTGCCGGCTGAGCGCAGCGAACCAGGCGTCGCGTCGCAGCGTGCCGGTCGCCGTCTGGTATTCCAGCCGTTCGCCGGCGACGGCCAGGCGCACAGTCCCGAATTGCCATGCGGCGCCGATCTTGCTGGCGCGGTCGGTGCCGCCCGGGCCCTGGTAGTCGTGGTGGCGTTCGTGCGCCAGCGTGAGGTAGAGCGGGCCGTGTTCGTATTGCAGCGCGCCGGAATACAGCGCGGGTTTGGCGCCGCCGGGAGGGCGCTCTTCGCTGAAGCCGTGCGCGACGCGCAGCGTGAGGCCGCGCCAGACCGGCGTCCAGTAATGCAGGCTGTTGCGCTGGCGCCGGTCGAAGGATGCGGTGTCGTCGAGATTGCCGGCGCTGGGCGCCGAGCCGTTGCCCATGATGCTCATGTAGCCGGCGGTGGTCGGGTAGAACGGGTCGAGGCTGGACGTGGCCGCGTTATAGGGCGTGGTCCAATTGCCCGCAAAGAGCGTGCCCCAGTCTCCCACCAAGCCGACACGGGTGTCGCGCGCGGCGAGGGCGCCGCTGCCGGTGTCCGGCGCCAGCGTGCCCTCGACCTGGAAGATCACACGCAGGCTGCCGCCCAGCGCTTCGCTGCCGCGCACGCCGAACACCGAGCGGTAGTTCGATTCGCGCAGGGTCGAGGCCCTGCCGTCATCGACGGATTCGAGGGCGAGGTTCAGGCGGCCGTAAAGCTGGACGGCGTCGGATTGGGCCCGTGCGCAGGCGGGAAAGAGGGCGAGGAGGGTGCATGCGAGAAGTGAACTTTTCATCTCTCCATCCTACGGTCACCGCTTGCGATGCGACCCTGCCGGATGGCCGGGCCGCTACAAGCTGATATAGCCGCGCTTCATCGCCAAGGTCACCGCATGCGTGCGGTCGCTCGCGCCCAGCTTGACCAATACGGTGCTCATATGGCTCTTCACGGTCGGCTCGCTGATGGTGAGGATGTCGCCGATCATGCGGTTCGAGTTGCCGTTGGCGGCGAGGCGCAGCACCTCGAGTTCGCGCGGCGACAGCTTGTCGGCCGGGTAGTGGCCGTCGACTTCCTGCTGCGCGACCTTGGCGATCACGCTGGCGCCCTGGTAGACGTGGCGCACGGTGCGCGCCAGCTCGGCTCCGGCCACGTCCTTGAGCAGGTAGCCGGCGGCGCCGGCCTTGAGCGCCGCGGTCACGCGCGCGTCGCCGCTGAAGGTGGTCAGCACCACGATGCGCGCATCCGGATGCATGGCGCGGATCGCGATGATGGCTTCCAGCCCGTCCTTGACCGGCATCTGCAGGTCCATCAGGGTGACGTCGGGGCGGTGGCGCGCGAACTGGGCGATGGCTTCCTCGCCGTTGCTGGCCAGCCCCACGATCTCCATGCCGCCCTGGGCCAGCAAGGTGGCCGCGATCCCCTCGCGCATCATCGGATGGTCGTCGGCGATCATTACGCGGATCGGGGCAGGGTTGTCGCTCATGGTGCTGTGAAGTCGGATGGGTCGTTTGGAGTCTGCGGCAGCGTTCACGCTTCGTCAAGCGGCGGCTGGATTGGCAGGCGCAGACGGAAGCAGGCTCCGCGCGGCTGGACCGGCTCGTAACCCAGGTGGCCGCCGTGCGCGCGCACGATCGCCAGGCTGATCGCCAGTCCCATGCCGGTACCGTGCGCCTTGGTGCTGAACAGGCTGCCGAACACGCGCTCGCGCAACTGCGGCGCGATGCCGGGGCCGTTGTCGGCGATCGCGATCTCGACTTCGCGCGGGCCGGCGCGGTAGGAGGCGACGCGGATCCGGCGCCCGCCCGGCTGGTCGTCGACGCCCAGGGCTTCGATGGCGTTGACCAGCAGATTGGTCAGCACCTGCTGGAGCTGGGTGCCGCTGGCGTGGATCGCCGCTTCATTAAGCCCGAGCGCCAGTTCGACCTCGATGCCGTGCTTGCACAAGCGGTGCTCGAGCAGTTGCAGCACCTCGGCCAGCGCCGCGTCGGGCCGGACGGCGGCGTGCTGGTTGCCCGCGCGCGTCGCCAGGTGCTGCATGCTGCGCACGATGTCGCCGGCATGGCGGCCGGCGTCGCCGATCAGGGCCAGCGAGGACAGGGCGCGTTCGACGTCGGGCTGCGGCCGGCGCAGCCATTTGCGCGCGGCCGCCGCATGCAGGGCGATGGCGGCCAGCGGCTGGTTCACCTCGTGCGCGATCGACAGGCCCAGTTCGGCGCCGCAGCCGCGCAGCAGGTCGGCGGCGCTCCCCGCCGCGGGGTCAAGCGCGGGATCGCACCAGCGCCGGCGCAGGGTGTCGATGCGTCCGAGCGCGCCCCAGTAGCCGTAGCTGGCCAGCGCGGCGCGCCGGTAGTGGCAGACCAGCGATCCCAGGCCGGACAGCGCGGCCTGGCGCGCGGCGCCTTCCCAGGCCAGCGCCGCCAGCCAGTGCCGTTCGGCGTGGCTGGCCTGCGCGGCGGCCTCCTCGTAACCGCGCAGGGCGGCGAGCGGATTGCCTTCGCGTCCGGCGCGGGCGGCGTCGGCCAGCACCCGCATGGTATCGGCCTCCGGCAGGCGGCGCAGGGCCGCGCAGTGGATGTCCAGGCGCCGCGCGTTTGAACTGCCGCCGGCTTGCGCCAGGGCCAGCGCGGCGTACAGGTGATGGCAGAGGCGGTCGGCCAGCGGCCGCGCCGGGCAGGCCAGGGCATCGAGCCGGGCCAGTGCGGCCAGGGCCCCGGGCAGGTCGTCCGCATAGAAGGCCGCTTGCAGCAGCGCCAGCCAATGGCCGTGGCGCTGGGTGCCGGCGTCGATGTCGGCCGGCCTGCCTTCGCCATGCAGGAGGCTGCGCGCCAGCCGTGCGCGCGCGGCCAGTTCCGCCCTCGCACCAGTCTTGCCGGCCGATGCGTCCAGTGCGGCCTCGAGCCGGTGCGCCAGTTCCGGCAAGGGCGTCCCCGCCACCAGGGCTGCCCCGGCCAGCGCCAGCGCGGCGTCGATCGGGGCCGGCGACGGCTGCTGCTCAAACGCGGGCTGCAGCGTCGGGGCATCGTAGTGGGCGAGAGTCATGGGAAGCTTTCCATCTGGTCGAACGGGTTCAACGCGGAAGAGTCGAACACTGTGGATTCATTATGTCCGCCCATCGTTCCCTGTCATTCATACGATAGTTGCAAGGCCATGCGAATTTTTAGCGCTTCATGCGGCCCGCATCTCGATCATCGATTTTTTCGATGGAGCGCCGCTAAATAACTCGTTTTTCTTTTCGCATGCTTCGCCGCATGATGTGGTCCATGCCCGGCGCAACCCTTCCATAAAAAGACAGGGGACGGCGCCGCGTCCCGCTGCTATCGTGAACCCGATCGAACATTACAAAGGAACCGTACCATGCCATCGCCCCGCCTCAGCACCCTCGCTGCCTTGACCCTCGCCGCCGTGCTGCCGGCCGGCCTGGCCCAGGCCCAGGCCGACCTGATCCTCACCAATGGCAAGATCGCCACCATGGCGCGCGAAGGCGAATTCGTGCAGGCGGTCGCGGTCAAGGACGGTATGGTAGTGGCCACCGGCAGCAACGCCGCCATCCTGAAGCTGAAGACGTCCAGCACCCAGCTGATCGACGCCGGCGGGCGCACCGTGATCCCGGGCCTGAACGACTCCCACGTCCACGTGATCCGCCAGGGCCTGAACTACAATATGGAATTGCGCTGGGACGGCGTCACCTCGCTCAAGCGCGCCCTCGAGATGCTGAAGGAACAGGCCGCGCGCACGCCGCCCGGCGAATGGGTCAAGGTGGTGGGTGGCTGGAACGAATACCAGTTCGAAGAGAAGCGCTTGCCGACACTGGAGGAGATCAATGCGGCGGTGCCGGATCGCCCGGTCTTCATCCTCTACCTGTACGGCCTCGGCTTCCTGAACCAGAAAGGCATCGAGACCCTCGGCTACGACAAGAACACCCGCTACAAGGATGGCGAGGTGGAACTCGGCGCGGACGGCAAGCCGACCGGCAAGCTGATCGCCAAGCCGAACGCCCTGATCCTGTACTCGACCCTCGCCAGGACCAACAAGCTGGGGCGCGACGACCAGCTCAACTCGACCCTGCACTTCTACCGTGAACTCAATCGCCTGGGCGTGACCAGCGCGATCGACGCCGGTGGCGGCTTCCAGAATTACCCGGACGACTACGGCGTCACCTTGGAACTGGCGCGCCAGGGCAAGCTGACGGTGCGCACCTCCTACTACCTGTTCGCCCAGCGCGCCGGCAAGGAACTCGAGGACTTCGAGCGCTGGACCGCGATGACGCACCCGAAGAAGAACGACCACATGTTCTACGCCAACGGCTTCTCGGCCGAGGGCGGCGGCGAGAACCTGGTGGCCAGCGCCGCCGACTTCGAGAATTTCCTCGAGCCGCGCCCCGAGCTGCCGGAGCACATGGAGGGCGAGCTGGAAGGGGTGGTGAGCCTGCTGGTGCAGAAGCGCTGGCCGTTCCGCCTGCACGCGACCTATGGCGAGAGCATCGACCGCGACCTGGCCGTGATCGAGAAGGTGAATGCGAAGACGCCGTTGAACGGGCTGCGCTTCATCGTCGACCATGCCGAGACCATCAGCGACGCCCAGATCGCCCGCATCAAGAAGCTGGGCGGCGGCATCGCGGTGCAGGACCGCATCCACTTCCAGGGCGAAGCCTACTGGAAGCGCTACGGCGAGCAGACCCGGCAAATGCCGCCGATCCGGCGCATGCTGGCGGCGGGCGTGCCGGTGGGGCTGGGCACCGACGGCACCCGGGTCTCGAGCTATAACCCGTGGCCGTCGCTGTACTGGGCGGTCAGCGGCAAGACCGCGGGCGGCATGCAGATCTGGCGCAAGGAAGACATCCTGAGCCGGCATGCGGCACTGAAGCTGATGACCACCGGCTCGGCCTGGATGAGCGGCGAGGAAAAGCTGAAGGGAACCATCAAGCGCGGCCAGTACGCCGATTTCGTGGTGCTGCCGCAGGATTACTTCACCATGGACGTGGAAGGCGTCAAGCGCCTGGAAAGCGTGCTGACCGTGGTGAACGGCAAGGTGGTGTACGGCGCCGGCACGTTTGCCCCGCTGGCGCCGCAACTGCCGCCGGTCGCGCCGGCATGGAGCCCGGTGGCGACGTTTGGTGGTTACCAGAACCCGCAACCCGCGAATGGCAAATAGCGAACGAGGTCGATCAGTTGCCGCAAATTCCAAGTGCCGATAGACTGCCGGCTTTGATGGATTTCAGGATCATGCGCGGCATTCCCTATTGGTTGATCACGATTCTTGCGGCGCTTCAGGTGGTGGTGACCGCCTATTGGATGAAGACAGCGGCACCTCGGCGTTTTACCGACGTTTTCCAGGCACTCCATGGCGCAACGCCTGCCTGGACGACGCTTGCGTTTTCAATCGGTTGGTACTGGTTGAGCTTGCCGCTGGCGAGCTTGGCCTGGCTGGTGTTTGCAGGGCGACGGCACGCGCACAGGCGCTATGCATGGGCCGTTGCGATCGTCTCGCTGCTTGGCTTCCTGTCGATGATGTACGCCATGTATCCATTACACCTGATAGCGGGACATCCACGACGCTTGTAGCGGACTGTTCATGAGCGCTCAGGGGGGGCGGCGGAGCAGCACCCACCGTCCCGAAGTCAGGCAGCGCCAGGCCCATTCGAATGGGCCCATCTCGAAGCGCGCCAGCCACCAGTGCGACCAGGCCAGCTGCAGGGCCCAGACGCCGAACACCAGCAGCCACAGGGAAGGGCGGTCGACCTCGCCCATCAGGGCGCCGCGCCCGCCATAGAAGATCGTGGTCATGATCAAGGACTGCGTGAGGTAGTTGGTGAAGGCCATGCGGCCGACCGCGGCAAAAAGCGCCAGCACGGCGCCTGCGCCCCCGCGCAGCAGCAGGACCAGCAATGCGGCATAGCCGAGTCCCACCAGCGGCGCCAGCAGGCGCTTGAGGGTGTCGCTGGCCGGCAGCGGCGCGCCCGCGATATCCTTCTGCCAGCACAGCCAGCCGATCATCACCAGCGCCGCGCCGGCCGCCGCGATGGTGGCGCCGTAACGGCGGGTGCTGGAGCGCCCCGCGAGGAAGCCGGATTTGAATAGCGACAGGCCGATCATCATGAGGCCCAGGGTCGAGGGGATCAGGGTCGGGTAGCCGGACAGCAGACGCAGGTACTGGCGGGTGTTGACTTCATAGGCGCACGCCATCCTCATAGGGCGCGCGGCGGACGCCAGGGTGGCCGGGCGTCCGCCGGCGGACACGGGCGGCGTGGGCGCCGGCTTCATGCCACACTGGTGGTTTCGCGCATTGCCAGAGGATTAACAATGGACCCGCACATCCTTCCCGTCCCGCTCGACAAGGCTTACCGGCTGCTGAACCATGGCCCGACCGTGCTGGTGTCGGCCCACCATGACGGCGTCGACAATGTGATGGCGGCCGCCTGGGCCTGCGCGCTGGACTTCGCACCGCCCAAGCTCACCGTGGTGCTCGACAAGTCGACCGCCACCCGCGCCCTGGTGGAGGGCAGTGGACGCTTCGCGATCCAGTTGCCGACCGTCGCCCAGCTGGCGCTGACGAACATGGTCGGGAACCGCTCGCTGCGCGACGATCCGGACAAGCTCGAAAAAAGCGGCGTCGCGTTCTGGCGCGCCGACGGCGGCACCCTGCCGCTGGTCGCAGGCTGCTCGGCCTGGCTGGCCTGCCGCCTGGTGCCGGAGCCGCACAACCAGCACGCCTACGACCTGTTCATCGGCGAGGTGACGGCGGCCTGGGCCGACGAGCGCGTGTTCCGCGACGGCCACTGGCATTTCGAGGATGCCGACCCGGCCTGGCGCAGCATCCACCATATTGCGGGCGGGCACTTCTATGCGATCGGCGAACCGATGCGTGCTCCCGAGGAATGAGAGGCGCACAGGCCGACTCCGTTACCGGTCTAACAGACCGTCCTCCAGCCGGCCGCTAGAGTCGATCGCTTAACCATCCTTCCAGGAGCAATCGTGATCACCGCAAAAGGCTACGGCACCAAACATTCCTTCACCGACCTGAAACCCGTGCAATTCGAGCGCGAGGAAGCCGGTGCGCACGACGTCGAGATCGAGGTCTTGTACTGCGGGGTCTGCCATTCGGACATCCACCAGGTCAAGAACGAGTGGTCGAACACGGTCTACCCCTGCGTGCCGGGGCACGAGATCGTCGGGCGCGTGCGCCGGACCGGGGCCCACGTGAAGGCGCATGCGGTGGGCGACCTGGTCGGGGTCGGCTGCATGATCGACAGCTGCCGCAGCTGCGCGCCGTGCCGTGAGGGCGAGGAAAACTATTGCGAGAGCCCGAACAGCTGGCTCGCGACCTACAACGGGCCGATGGTCCCGGCCAAGGAAGCGGACGGCGAAAACATCTACGGCCGCGACAACACCTTCGGCGGCTATTCCGACGTGGTGGTGGTGAACGAGGACTTCGTGCTGGCGATCCCGGCCGCGTTGACGCCGGAAGCGGCGGCGCCGATCCTGTGCGCCGGCGTGACCACCTATTCGCCCTTGAAGCAGTGGGGCGTCAAGGCGGGAGACCGGGTCGGCGTGCTCGGCTTCGGCGGGCTCGGGCACATGGCGGCCAAGCTGGCCAAGGCGATGGGGGCGGAGGTGACCGTGTTCACGCGCAGCAAGGACAAACTCGAGCTGGCGCAAAAGCTGGGCGTGAATGGCGTGCTGGAAGATGACGACAAGGCACTGGAAAAGCTGGCGAACAGTTTCGATTTCATCCTGTCGACGGTGCCGGAAAAGCACGACGTCAACCCCTTCATCGAACTATTGAAGCGCGATGCGACGCTGTGCGTGGTCGGTGCGCTGGAGCCGCTCAAGCCGATCGACAACCAGGCCTTGGCCTTCCACCGCAAGCGCGTGTCGGGATCGCTGATCGGCAGCATCGCCGAGACCCGCGAGGTGCTGGAATTCTGCGCCCGGCACGGCATCGCGCCGGAGATCGAGATCATTCCGATCCAGGGGGTGAACGACGCCTACAAGAAGGTCGAGAAGGCGGACGTGCACTTCCGCTACGTGATCGACATGGCCAGCCTGAAGGACGAGATGTCGAGCTTCACCGAGCTGTGAACCTATTGCAGCGCCTGCGGCTTCGTGTCGCCGGGGCCGGCCGCGACCGGACGGATCTGGGTACCCTGGTGAACGATCGCGCGCCAGCCATCCGGTGAGCGGGTCCAGACCCGGACGTAGCGTCCGCGCTGCGGCGTGGCCGGCTGGTCGGTCGCCACGACGCGGTAAGTGCCGGTGACGATGGCGGTGCCGCCGTCGCCGGCAAGGCGGATCTCCATCTCTTCGACGCCGTAGTTGCGGATGCGGTATTCGTCGCGCGCCAGCGCCTGCAGGAATTCGGACTTGGTGCGCACCCGGCCATTGGTCTCGACGTGGTAGTAGTCGCCACCGAGCAGGCGGCGCAGCGCGTCGACGTCGCGTTCGACCAGCGCCACGGCGCGCAAGCGCTCGGCTTCGCGGATGCCGGCCTGTGCGGGCGCGGCCCCTCCCTGGACACGGGTGGCGGGTTCGGATGTTGCCTGGGATGCCAGTGCGGGGTGGCCAAGGCAAGCGAGGCACAGCGCGAAAAGAGAGAAGGTGCGCATGGGAGTTCCTGATGAGTTGGAAACCATTATAGGGCCGGGCGGCTGGTGAAATGTCACAAATAGTCTCGCTTCGGACACATAGTTGGTGCCAAAGACACTGTAATTTTGTGTAGGTAATTGCATATCTGTTACAGTCTCACCTACACTGCCTTTCGCGTCCCACTCGACCAAGAACATCTATGCCTGCCGCCCCATTGCCTCCCGATGAACTGGACCGCCTGTCGTTGCTCGGCGCCCTCGATCTGCTGGATACGCCGCCAGAACCGGTATTCGACCGCATCACGCGGCTGGCCAGCCGCCTGCTGAACGTGCCGATGGCGATGTTCTCGCTGGTTGATGCCGACCGCCAATGGTTCAAGTCGCGCATCGGCATGGACGAGGACCAGACACCGCGCGAATACGCCTTCTGCGCCCACGCGATCGGCATGACCAAGCCGCTGGTCGTGAACGACGCGCGGCTGGACCAGCGCTTCAGCGACAACCCCCTGGTGTACGGTCCGCCGAACATCCGCTTCTACGCCGGGGTGCCGATCCGCACCACCGCCGGGTTCGCGATCGGAACGCTGTGCGCGATCGATACCAGGCCGCGCGAGCTGAGCGCGGACGAAGCCGAGGTGCTGAATGACCTGGCGGTGATCCTGACCAAGGAAGTGCAGTACCGCGAACGGCTGGCGATCGCACGCGAGCAGCTGGAGCAGTCGAGCGCGGTGCTGGGCGCCAGCGAGGCGCGCTTCCGCACCATCTTCGACATCGCCAGCGTCGGCATCGCGCTGGTGGCGCCGGACGGCGGCTGGATCAGCGTCAACCGGGCGCTGTGCGAGATCGTCGGCTACGGCGAGGAAGAGCTGTGGGGCCTGACCTTCCAGCAGATCACCCATCCCGACGACGTCGCCCTCGACGAAGCGCTGCTGGCCGAGCTGGGCCGCGGGGAGCGTGCCCAGTACCAGATGGAGAAGCGCTATATCCGCAAGAATGGCAGCACGGTCTGGATCAACCTGACCGTGTCGCCCAAGCGCAACCGCCTGGGCGAGGTCGAGTACTACGTCTCGGTCGTCAAGGACATCGATGCGCAGAAACGCGCGCAGGAAGACCTGAGCGCCCTGAACGCCGACCTCGAGCGCCGCGTCGCCGAGCGCACCAGCGCCCTGCGCAGCAGCGAAGCGCGGCTGTCGAGCGTGATCGAGAACGCCACCGACGCCTACATCAGCCTGGACGAGGGCGGCTCGGTGACGGCCTGGAACCGCCAGGCCGAGGATACCTTCGGCTGGCCACGCGAGGACGCCCTCGGGCGCGGCCTGGACGAGCTGATCGTGCCGCCGGAGCACCGCGAACGCTACCGCGACGCCCTGCGCGGCTGCCAGTTCATGCGCGCGGTGCCGCTGGATGAGCGCCTCGAATTGCCGGCGGTGCGCCGCGACGGCTCGGCCCTGACGGTGGAAGCGCGCATGCAGGCCCTCGAACTCGAGGGCGGCACCCTGTTCAGCGCCTTTCTGCACGACATCAGCGCGCGCAAGCAGCAGGAGGCGCAGCGCGACTTCGAAAGCCGCCATGATGCGCTGACCGGTCTGCAGAACCGGCGCGCCCTGATGGAAGCGCTGCCGATGGCGCAGGCGCGCGCCAGCCGCAGCGGCAAGTCGATGGGCGTCCTGTTCATCGACCTGGACGGCTTCAAGGCCGTCAACGATTCCCAGGGCCACGAGGCCGGCGACATCCTGCTGGGCGTGGTGGCCGAGCGCCTGCGCGCCGGCGTGCGCCGCACCGACAGCGTCTACCGCCTGGCCGGCGACGAGTTCACCGTGCTGCTGGAAGACATGGCCGACACCTTCGACGACGCCCACATGGTCGCAGAAAAGCTCATCAAGAGCATCGCCGAGCCGGTCGAACTGCCGGGCCGCGCGGTGCGGGTGCGCGCCAGCATCGGCATCTCGCTCGATGTTACCGGGAACGAGGGCCAGCCCGAGGAACTGCTCAAGGAAGCCGACCACTTCATGTACCAGGCCAAGAAGGCCGGCCGTGGCCGGGTGTGCTCCTCCAAATACCCCTGCTGACCTGCTCTTCAGCGCAGCTTCAGGTCCGCCCAGCCCAGCGGCTGGGCGATGAACACCGTATCGCAGGCCATGGCCGGATAGGTGAAGTCGAAGGCCACCTTGCCCGCGCTGTCGACCCCGAGCAGGCGCGCGCTGGTGCGCGCGTTCAGTGCTGAGTAGGCAACCAGGTAGTTGCCCGGGCTGCCCTGGTAGACGCTGGAGCAGATGTCCGAGAACAGGATACGCTCGCGCTCGTAGCTCCAGACCTCGCGTGCGGTGCCGGCCTTTTCGTCGATGGCATAGCGCGAGGGCATGCTGTAGCTGCGGGTGACGCCGGGCGGAACGCCGGGCGGCGTATTCAGGCTGCCGAGGCCATTGTTGAAGAGTAGCAGTTCACCGTTCGGCATGACCGACAGCGAGTGCTGGCCGATCGGCGCCTTGCCCGCTTCCAGGCGCAGGGCGAGGGCGCGCAGCGAGGGATAATTCACGTACCAGTGCTTGGTGGTGTCGCCGAACAGCCAGCGGATGGCGCCGGTCTCGTAGTCGAGCTTGACGACGAAGTTCTCGCGGCTGGACAGCAGCAGGGAATTGTCGGCGGCGTTGTAGATGGCCGAGTTCATGTGGAACCAGTCGGCGCCGTCGCGCACGAAGTTGGACGGGTCGTCGCCCTTGGCGCGCATGTGGGCGCTGAAGATCAGGCCGAGGTCCCATTCGCGCAGCACCGCGCCGTTGGTGTCGATCTCGGCCAGGATGGATTCGAAGCGGCCGGTGCCGTTCTTGACCGCGTCGAGTTCGGCCAGCATGCCGGTCTTGCCGGGGGCAAGGTCGTGGTGGAACTGCAACCAGGCCGCACCCTGGGACGAGGGGCCGAGCGCCATCGTACGGAAGCTGCCGCCGACGTCCATCCGGTACAGCTCCGGCGTGCTCGGGCTGCCGATGTGGAAGGCATCCTGGCCGAACAGCGACGAGACCGAGCTGGTGAGCACCGCGCCGGTCCAGCGCAGGTGGCCGTCGGTATCGATGACCACCGGCGAGGTGCGGCCGTTCTTGATGTGGATGAAGTCGAAGCCGGGCGCGCTGCCTGGGCCGCGGGCCACGCCGACGACCGGCTGCGCGTACACGTCCGCCGGCCCGGCATAGGCGCCGGCCGCGATATCGACCTGCCAGCTGTGCTTCGAACCGTCGCGAAACGCTGCCGTCATGGACACCCGGTTGGCGTAGGCGGCGTACAGCCCGAACACGGGAAGCGACAGGCGCTTGCTGTTGCCGTCGTAGCTGCCGCGCCGATCCAGCCAGGCGCGCTCGATGCTCACCGCCAGCGGCTTCGACACGGTGCCGGGCCGCGGCGCGATGCCGTAGGAGACCGTCGCCACGTCGTCGTAGTTGGCGAGCTTGAAGCTGAGGTCGGAGGCGAACACCGTGGCGCCTGGCGCCTGGCGCACGTCGCCGATGTCGGCCCGTTCGGCCTGGGTGCGATGCTTGTCGTCGTCGTCGCGCCCGCTGCAGGCGGAAACCAGCATGATGAGCAGCAAAGCCAGCAGCATGCCGGGCGTGGAATTGGTGGTGCGACGGACGGTGTGGTGCATGGGCGCTCCCAGGTGCGGTATGGTTGAGTGTTCCGGATTCGATGCAAAAGCTTCCTTTTAGTTCGGCCCGGATGCCGGCGCCACCGATGAGCGCAAGCGGCGTGCAGGTCGCGCAAAAAAGAGACGCTTGACCTTCCCACCGTGGGAAGGAATATCCTTCAGATATGAAAACAAATGACATCGCGCTGCTGCGCATCGAGGGCATGAGCTGCGCTTCCTGCGTGGGGCGAGTGGAAAAGGCGCTGCGCGCGGTGCCGGGCGTGGTCGAGGCCAGCGTCAATCTCGCCACCGAGAAGGCGAGCGTGCGCGGCGGCGACCCGGATGCCTTGCTGGCGGCGGTGCGCGCGGCCGGTTACGAGGCGACGCCGGCGCAGCAGCCAGCGTCCACGGACGAGGCCAATGCGCCGTCGACTGGCTGGTGGCGTGTGGCCACCGCTGCGCTGCTGAGCATGCCCCTGCTGTTGCCGATGCTGGCCCAGCCCTTCGGCGTCGATCTCGTGCTACCGGGCTGGCTGCAACTTTTGCTGGCGACCCCGGTCCAGTTCTGGCTGGGCGCGCGCTTCTACCGCGCCGGCTGGCAAGCGCTGCGCGCCGGCAGCGGCAATATGGACCTGCTGGTGGCGCTCGGCACCAGCGCGGCCTACGGGCTGTCGCTGTATCTGCTGCTGCAGGGCCACGCGCATGGCGCGCCGCACCTGTATTTCGAATCCTCGGCGGCCGTCATCACCCTGGTCCTGCTCGGCAAATGGCTGGAGGCGCGCGCCAAGGGGCGCACCGTGGCCGCGATCCGGGCGCTGGAAGCCCTGCGCGGCGCCGATGCGCTGGTGCGGCGCGACGGCGGCGATGTGCGCATCGCCCTAAGCGAGCTGCGCGTGGGCGACCTGATGGTGCTGCACCCGGGCGCACGGGCGCCGAGCGACGGCGTAGTAGAGCAGGGCAATAGCCACCTGGACGAGTCGCTGCTCACGGGAGAGAGCCTGCCGGTGGCCAAGGGGCCGGGCGCGCGCGTGGCCGGCGGCGCGGTGAATGCCGAGGGGCTACTGCTGGTGCGCGTCACCGCGGTGGGTGCGGCCACGGTGCTGGAGCAGATCATCCGCATGGTCGAGGATGCCCAGGCAGCCAAGGCGCCGGTCCAGCGCCTGGTCGACCGGGTCAGCAGCGTGTTCGTGCCGATCGTCCTGCTGGTGGCGCTGGCGACTCTGCTGGCCTGGGGCCTGGCGAACGGCGACTGGCAGGCTGCCTTGCTCAATGCGGTGGCGGTGCTGGTGATCGCCTGTCCCTGCGCGCTGGGGCTGGCGACGCCAACCGCCATCATGGTCGGCACCGGCGCGGCGGCGCGCCACGGCATCCTGATCAAGGATGCGGCGGCGCTGGAAACCGCCCACGCCGTGGACGTGGTGGTTTTCGACAAGACCGGCACCCTGACCGAGGGCAGGCCTGTGTTGGTGTCGGTCGAGGGAGATGCGCAAGCGGTGCTGGCGCTGGCCGGCGCCGTCCAGCAGGCCAGCAGCCATCCGCTGGCGCAGGCGGTGATCGACGCGGCGCGCAGCCGCGGCCTGGCGCTGGCGCCGGCCGACCACGCCGAGGCCCTGCCGGGACGCGGGGTGCGGGCGGAAGTCGGCGGCGTCACGGTCTGGCTGGGCAATGCGCGCCTGATGGCGGAACTCGGGCTTGATACCACGGCCTTCGCCGCGGCGGCAGCAAGCCATGAAGCGGCCGGACGCACGGTATCGTGGCTGGCGCGGCGCGAGGGTGGCGTGCTGGAAACGGTCGGCTTGCTGGCCTTCGGCGACTCAGTAAAACCCGGCGCGGCGGCGGCCATCGGGCGCCTGCACGCGGCCGGCATCGAGACCGTGATGCTCAGCGGCGACAACGCAGGGGCGGTCGAACTGGTGGCGCGCCGGCTCGGCATCGTCCGCTGGCAGGCCGGCATCCTGCCAGGCGACAAGGCACGTGTTGTGGAAGAATTGAAGGCGGGAGGACGCCGGGTCGCGATGGTCGGCGACGGCATCAACGACGCGCCGGCGCTGGCCGCGGCCGACGTCGGCATCGCGATGGCCGGCGGCCTGGATGCGGCGATGCAGGCCGCCGGCATCACCCTGATGCGCGGCGACCCCGGCCTGGTGGCGGACGCGCTCGACGTGTCGCGGCGCACGGTAATAAAAATCCGCCAGAATCTTGGCTGGGCCTTCGTGTTCAACGTGGTCGGCATTCCGCTGGCCGCGCTGGGCATGCTGAACCCGGTGCTGGCGGGAGCGGCAATGGCGCTCAGTTCGGTGAGCGTGGTGAGTAATGCGCTGCTGTTGCGGCGCTGGCGGCCGGTGGAAAAAACCAGGCTTCAAACAGGAGGAAACACGATGATCGAATTGACAGTGGATGGCATGAGCTGCGGGCACTGCGCCGGGCGGGTGACGAAGGCGGTGCAGGCGCTCGATGCTGCTGCGAAGGTCGAGATCGACCTGGCGGCCAAGCGGGTGACGATCGACAGCGGCCTCGACGCGGCGCGCATCGCGCAGGCGATCGATGCGGCTGGCTACCCGGTGCTGGCGTCGCGCACGGAAGGTTAAATCCGGCGTTTCTCAATGGCACAACCAAACCCCGTTATTTGGGATATATTTTAGTGGAAGGCAAGTAAACACAACTCTCGGGCTTCGAGCGCGGCGGCTGGCATTCCCAAGGAATCCACGATGCGATACGGCGTACTAGCAGAACCGGCGGACCTGGCGACCCATCCGCCCACGCGCGCGCAAGTGCGCACGGTGCTGGTCGTGATCGCCGCGCTTGTCTTGCCGCTCGCGCTGCTGGCGCCGCTGGCCGGCAGCGCCTTGCCGACCGCGCCCGAGTTCGTGCCGATGGTGCAGTCGGCCCTGATCGGCGCCAACTTCCTGACCGGCATCCTGCTGCTCGGCCACGTCCACACCAACCGCTCGTGGCCGCTCGGCATCCTGACCCTGGGCTACCTGTTCACGGCGCTGATCGCGCTGGCCCACATGCTGACCTTCCCCGGCCTGTTCGCGCGCCATGGCGTGCTTGGCGGGAACGGCCAGAGCACGCCATGGTTGTTCCTGGCCTGGCACGCGCTGTTCCCGCTGTTCGTGCTGGGCTATTCGCGGCGCTACGGTCGTGCGCTGCCCGGCCACTTCATGCGCGCCGGGACCTTGCTCACCTTCCTGTTCGTGTCGCTGCTGGTGCTGCTGTGCACCTCTGGCGCGCCCTGGCTGCCGGTGCTGGTCGCCGGACAGCGCTACCAGCCGGCCTACCGCCTGCTCGGCGCCGCGGTGCTGGCGCTGTCCTTGCTGGCGCTGTGGCGGGTCGTGCGCAAGCGCCCGCGCGCGCTGCTCGACCTGTGGCTGATGGTGGCGCTGGCGGCGTGGGCCGCCGAGGTGCTGCTGGCATGCCTGCTGGGCGGCGTGCACGACGACCTCGGTTTCTACGCCGGCCGTCTGTACGGGCTGGTGGCAGCGCTGCTGGTGCTGGGCGCGGTCGCGATCGACAACATCGCCCTGCATGCGCGCCTGCGCGGGACCATCGAAGAGATGACCGAGACCCATGCCCGCGCCCAGTGGCAAAGCCTGCTCGGGTCGGTGCTGCGCCAGTTGCCGGACGGAGTGCTGATTGTCGACTGCGAGGGCCGCTGCGTGATGGCCAACGACCAGGCCGAGCGCATGGCGGCGCGCTTCGAGCACGCCGGCCGCGCCGGCACCCCGGGCCCGGCCGCGATGCTGTCCCTGATCGGTGAACCGGTGCAGCGTGCGATCGACGGCTGCGCCTTCCGCGATGCGATGCTCGAATCGGTCGAGGAAGATGGCCGCCGCGTGTACGCGGTGAGCGGCGCGCCGCTGCGCGAGAGCGCGGCCGAACTGGCGGCGGCGGTGATCGTCCTCGACGACATCACCGAGTCGACCCAGGCCAATGCGGCGCTGGCGCGCGCCCTCGACCAGACCCGCTACCTGATCGAGAACACCCCGCTGGCGGTGATCGAGTGGGACTGCGACTTCCGGATCCGCCTGTGGAACCGGCGCGCCGAGCAGCTGTTCGGCTGGAGCGCGCGCGAGGCCATCGGCCGCCGCATCGACGCCATGCCGGCGGTGCACGAGGACGACACCGGCAAGGTGGCGCAGGCGGTCGAAAGCCTGGTCGACTCCAGCACCTGCTACGTCAAGTCGAACAACCGCAACCGCACCCGCGACGGCCGCACCCTGTGCTGCGAGTGGTACAACTCGGTGCTGCACGACGAGCGCGGCGGCATCGACCGGGTGTTCTCGCTGGTGCTCGATGTCAGCGAGCGCGAAGCGGCGATGGAGCAGCTGAAGGAAGCCGACCGCCGCAAGGATGTCTACATCGCCACCCTGGCGCACGAATTGCGCAACCCGCTGGCGCCGATCGCCAACGCGGCGTCCTTGCTGCGCGGGCGCGGCCTGGCCCCGGAACGGATCGAGTGGATCGCCGCCATGGTCGGCCGGCAGGCGGCGCAGATGTCGCGCCTGCTCGACGACCTGCTCGACGTCACCCGCATCAGCCGCGGCAAGATCGAGCTGCGCCGTGCCCCGCTGGAGCTGGGGCGGCTGCTGCGCGATACCCTGCAGGCCAGCATGCCGCTGATCGAGGCGGGGCGCCACGCCGTCACCTTCGACTTGTGCGACGAGCCGGTCTGGGTCGACGCCGACGCCCTGCGCCTGACCCAGGTGCTGGCGAACCTGGTCAACAACGCCGCCAAGTACACGCCGCCGGGCGGGCGCATCGCGATCCTGCTGAAAGAGACCGAGGGCGAGGCGATGGTGCGGGTCAGCGACGACGGCATCGGCATCGCGCCCGAGATGGTGGAGCGGGTGTTCGACGCCTTCGTGCAGGTGGGCAGCGCCAGCCACCTGGCCCAGGGCGGCCTCGGGATCGGCCTGTCGCTGGCGCGCGGACTGGTGGAGCTGCACGGCGGACGCATCGCGGCCCACAGCGCGGGGCCGGGGCAGGGATCGGCGTTCACGGTATCGCTGCCGGCGATCGGCGCGCCGCAGCCCGCGCCGGGGGCACTGGAGGACGGGTTACCTGCCGCCAGCCTGCGCAAGAGCATCCTGGTGGCGGACGACAATGCCGACGCGGCCGAGTCGCTGGCCTGGCTGCTGCGCTCCGAAGGGGCGACGGTGGAGGTGGTGCATGACGGGGCGGCGGCGCTGCGGCTGTTCAATGAGCGGCCGTTCGACATCGCGGTGCTGGACCTGGGGATGCCGGAGATCGATGGGCTGGAGGTGGCGCGGGTCCTGTCGCGGCACAAGCCGAAACCCTTGCTGGTGGCGGTGACGGGGAGGGGCAGGCAGGAAGACCGGACGGCGTCACGGGAGGCGGGGTTCGATGCGCACTTTACCAAGCCCGTCGTGCCGCAGGAGTTGATCGACCTGCTGCGGAGGTAACATGGGCGGTGTCGCCGCCCATGTTACGGTCAATGCTTGTGCGCTGCCGGCTTCTTCGCTTTGAGTTCGACATTGCCCTCTGTCTTCGTGCCCGGCGCCGCCAAGGCCTGCGGCACCTCGCCGGTCCACTCGCGTGCGATCGTCCCGGCAGGGTGCTTGTACCACCCCGGATCCCGGTAATCCCCGCGCGCCAGCCCCTCGCGCACCTTCAGCGTCGTGAACATCCCGCCCATCTCCATATTCCCGAACGGGCCTTTACCGTCCATCATGGGCAGCGTGTTCTCGGGCAGGCGCATGCGCATATTGCCCATCGAGCCGCCACGGTCGCCCATCACCATATAGCCCGGCACGAGGTTGTTGATCTTGCGCGCCACGCCGCTGTGGTCGACGCCAACCATGTTAGGGACGTCGTGGCCCATGGCGTTCATGGTGTGGTGCGACTTGTGGCAGTGGAAGGCCCAGTCGCCCGGATTGTCGGCCACGAACTCGATCGCGCGCATCTGGCCGACCGCGACGTCGGTGGTCACTTCCGGCCAGCGCGCGCTCGGGGGCACCCAGCCGCCGTCGGTGCCGGCTACTTCGAAGCGGTGGCCGTGCAGGTGGATCGGGTGGTTGGTCATGGTGAGGTTGCCGACCCGGATCCGCACCTTCTCGCCGAGGCGCGCCACCATCGGATCGATGCCGGGGAAGACGCGGCTGTTGAAGGTCCAGAGGTTAAAGTCGAGCATGGTGTTGGTGCGCGGCGTGTAGCTGCCCGGCTCGATGTCGTAGGACGAGAGCAGGAACACGTAGTCGCGGTCGACCGCATGCTGCTGCGGGTTCTTCGGGTGCGTGACCCAGAAGCCCATCATGCCCATCGCCATCTGCATCATCTCGTCGGCATGCGGGTGGTACATGAAGGTGCCCGCGTGGCGCGCGACGAATTCGTAGACGAAGGTCTTGCCGGGGGCGATCGGCGCCTGCGTCAGGCCGGATACGCCATCCATCCCGCAGGGCAGGATCTGGCCGTGCCAGTGCACGCTGGTGATCTCGGGCAGCTTGTTGGTGACGAAAATGCGCACCCGGTCGCCCTCGACCACCTCGATGGTCGGGCCCGGGCTCTGGCCGTTGTAGCCCCACAGGTTCGCCTGCATGCCGGGCGCCAGCTCGCGCACGACGGGTTCGGCGACCAGGTGGAATTCCTTGACGCCGTCCTTCATGCGCCAGGGCAGGCTCCAGCCGTTCAGGGTCACCACCGGATTGTAGGGACGGCCGTTGGGCGGCGCCAGCGGGGCGGCGGTGGCACTCGACGACTGCAGCGGGGCTTCGGGCAGCGAGGCGGCGCCGGCGCGGCTGACCAGGGAGGCGCCGAGCAGCGTGGCGCCGGTGCTGAGGAAATGTCTGCGCTTGTTCATTGCTGGTGTTCCTTGTCGGTCGGCTTGCCGCCCAATGCGCCATCGAGGGCGGCGTCGGCGAGCCAGAAGTCTTTCAAAGCGTCGATATAGCTGCTCACGGCCTGCGCCTGCTCGCGCGCGTCGAGCAGCAGCTCGAAGGGGCTGGCCAGCATGCCGTTGTAGCGCAGCAGGGTCTCGTCCGCGATTTTTTTGCGCAGCGGGATGACCTCGTCGCGGTAGTGGCGCGCCAGGTCGTAGTTCGTCCGGTAGCCCAGGTAAGCCTCGCGCGCCTCGCTGCGCGCCGTGCTGGCGGTGTCGGCGACCCGGTGCAGCGACTGCATGTAGACGCTTTCGGCGCGTGCGACCCTGGCGCCGCCCCAGTCGAACAGCGGCAGTTCCAGGCTGACCTCATAGCCGGTGGCGCGCGCCGCGTGGCTTTCGCGCTTGTCCTGCCAGCCGGCTTCCAGCACGTTCACCACGCGGGTGGCACGTGTGAGACCCAGGTCGGCGGCAAGGTGTTCGGACTGCAGGCGCGCCGCCTGTACGTCGAGGCGGCGCGCGAGCGCAATCTGTTCGATGCGCGCCAGCTCGCGCGGCGCGGTCGGCAGCTCAGGCAGGCGCTCTGGCAGGGTGTAGCCGGCCTGCTCACCCGACAGGCCGAGCTGGCGCGTGAGCGCTTCGCGCAGGCGTGCTGCATCGCGCGTGGCGCGCAGCACGGTGGCGCTGGCCTCGGCATGCTGGGCCGCTTCCCGCGCCAGGTCGAGCCGGCTGGCGTTGCCGGCCTTGACCATGCGTTCCATCAGTTCGGCCGCGGCCTCGGTGGAGGCGTTTACCTGGCGCGCATAGGCAAGGCTTTGCTGCGCCGCCAGCGCCTCGACCCAGGCCTTGCGGGTGGCCAGCAACTGGGCCTCGATGGCGGCGGCCACGGTGAGCCGGGTCCGTTCGACGCGACGCGTCTCCATGCGGCTGCGCAGCGGCATGGTGAGCAGGCCGGCGAGGTCGAAGCCGACCGTGCGTTCCAGTTCGCGCTCGCCGCCGCCGGAGAGGCGTGCGAAGCCGAAAGAGGGATTGCGCAGGCGCGTGGCCTGGGCCAGGTCGGCCTGGGCAACGCCGGCTTCCCAGAAGGTCGCCTGCAAGCCTGGGTTGTTCAGCAGGGCGACCTGCAGCGCGGCGCTCGCTGTGAGTGGCGCGGCGAGCAGCTCTTTGGTCTCTTGTGCGACGGCCGGGTCGCCGGCGCGCTGCAGGCGTGGCGTGACGCCGGTGCGCGCTTCGACCTGGCGCGCGATGCTCTGTGCGGCAAGGTGGGGATCGGTGCTGGCGCAACCGGCGAGCAGCAGGGCGGCGCCTGCTGCGAGCAGGGGCGCCGGCCATGAAGGGTGATGCATGATGAACCTCGTTCGAATGAATACGGGGCGGCCGCAGGTTCGCGGCCGGACGAATCAGGCGAGGCGCAAGCGGGGAGGTCGTTCCGGCAGGTCGGGGTCGAACACGGTGATGCGTGCGCAGGCGCCAAGGGGACGAGGCCCGCGCGGGCAGTCGTCGCGCACGGTCTCCAGCAGCGCCGGGGCGATCGCCGCGCCGACCGAGCACGCGGCGCAGTTGCCGCATTTCTTGTCGCCGGCCGGAGCGTGGGCGTCCGGCTGTTCCGCCCCCTGGTGGCAGGGCGGGGCGGCGACACGCGCCGCGTGCCCGATGCCGTGGGCGCAGGCCATCGCCGCCGCGGCAACCCCCTGGAAGGGGACGGCCAGCAGCACGAACCAGACCAGCAGGGTACGGGCGAGCATCTTCACGCCGCGATTCTAGCATGTGTTTTTACAACAGCCGACCATTAATAAATTGATAATCAATTCGCACGCTGTTAGTATCGCGTCTTCATCTAGGAGCCGAGCGATGGCCCTTTTTCTCCGGCTGTTCGGACCGCGACGCAGGAAAACCCAGGGCGACGTCGCCGGACGCGCCGCCGAGGTCGTGGTGCAGGTGCTGTACGACGTCGGCGTCGACCGCTTCCTGGCCGGCAGCGTGCTGCTGGACCGGCGCTTCCGGGTCATTTTCTACGCCATGCCGCCGGCCGATTCGCCGATGTTCCAGGCCAGCGTGCAGATTGCGGAACTGGCGCAGGCGCGCGCCTTTGCCGCCATGGTAGCGGTGGCCGGCTTCGACGCCGCCCTCGATCGCCACGTGCCGGCGCTGGTCGAAGACCTGATGGACGCCTTGCGTGCGCGTTCGCCGGCCTTGTGCGCGCTGCTGCTGCGGCGCGAGGAGGATTGAACCGTGCGTGCGCGCCGCCACGCCGTGCGGCGCTATCCTCTCGGGTATCGTCATTGACCGGGAAAGGCCACCATGAGCGTCCGTAACCTCGAGCACCTGTTCGCGCCGAAGTCGGTGGCCCTGATCGGGGCCTCGGAGCGTGCCGGCAGCCTGGGGGCGACCCTGCTGCACAACCTGCTGGCGGGCGGCTACCAGGGCCCGGTGTGGCCGGTCAATCCGAAGTACGAGACCCTCGCCGGCCGCCCCTGCCATGCCAACGTGGCCGAGCTGCCCGAGGCGCCGGCGCTGGCGGTGATCTGCACCCCGCCGGCAACCATTCCCGCCATCGTGCGCCAGTTGGGCGAAGGGGGCACCAAGGCGGCGGTGATCCTGAGCAGCGGGTTTGAGGCGAAGGGTGGGCGCGGGCGCAGCCTGCGCCAGCAAACGCTGGACGCGGCCCATCCCAACCTGCTGCGTCTCCTCGGCCCGAACAGCGCCGGCCTGCTCAATCCAGGCCGCGGCCTGAACGCGAGCGTGGCCGCGGCCAGCGCGCTGCCCGGGCGGATCGCCTTCGTGTCGCAGTCGGGCGCCCTGATGTCCGGGGTGCTGGACTGGGCGCGCATGCGCGGGATCGGCTTCTCCCACTTCATCGCGCTGGGCGACTCGCTCGATGTCGACCTCGGCGACGTGCTCGACTACCTGGCCAGCGACGGCGCGACCTCCAGCATCCTGCTCTACGTACAGGACCTGCGCTATGCGCGCAAGTTCATGTCGGCGGCGCGTGCGGCGGCGCGCAGCAAACCGGTGCTGGTGCTCAAGGCCGGACACGTGGAGGATGGGCTGCCTGCCGCGGCCAGCGAGAGCGGCGCCCTGGCCGGCAGCGACGACGTGTTCGACGCCGCGATCCGGCGCGCCGGCATGCTGCGCGTGACCAGCACCGAGCAGCTGTTCTCGGCCGCCGAGACGCTGGCGTATGCGCGCCCGCTGCACGGCGAGCGGCTGGCCATCGTCAGCAACGGCGCCGGACCCGGGGTGCTGGCGCGCGATGCGCTGGCCGATGGCCACGGGGTGGAGGCGACGTTTTCCGATGCAATCGTCGAACGGCTGGACGCGCGGCTGGCGCCCGGCTGGCGGCGCGGGAATGTGGTCGACCTGCGCGGCGCCGCGCCGCCCGCGCTGTACCGCGAGGTGGTCGAGCTGCTGCTGCAGGAGCCCGGCGTGGACGCGGTGCTGGCGATCCAGTCGCCCACCGCGACGGTCGCCAGCCGCGACGTCGCCGACGCCATCGCGCCGCTGGCGCGCAGCGCCTCGAAAACCCTGTTGTCGTGCTGGCTGGGCGGCGAGGCGGTGCGCGAGGCGCGCGCCATTGCGTCCGGCGCGCGGCTGCCGGCCTTCCGCACCCCGGAAGACGCGGTGGCCGGCTTCCTGCAGCTGGTGCAGTACCGGCGCAACCAGAACCTCCTGATGGAAGTGCCGCCCTCGATGGCGGGCACGGTGGCGCCGGACCGCGCGGCGGCGCGCGCCTTGGTGCGCGAAGCGCTCGCCGCCAAACGCTACCTGCTGTCCGACCCGGAAACCAAGGCGATCCTGCGCACCTATGGGCTGGCCGTGGTCGAGACCCGCAGCGCGGCCAGCATCGACGCGGCGGTGGCGGCGGCCGAACGGATCGGCTATCCGGTGGCGGTCAAGATCCTCACGCCCGATGTGATGCACAAGTCGGATTTCGGCGGCGTCACGCTCGACCTGGACAGGGCGGAAGCCGTGCGCGCCGCGGCCGGGCGCATGCGCCGCCGGCTGGACGAGCTGTTCCCGCAAGCGAAATTCGAAGGCTACTCGGTGCAGGCGATGGCGCGCAGCAGCCATGCCCACGAATTGATCGTCGGCGCGGCGCTGGACCCCGTGTTCGGTCCGGTGATCGTGTTCGGGCAGGGCGGGGTGGCGGTGGAAGTCACGGACGATCATTCGGTCGGCTTGCCGCCGCTGAACCTGGTGCTGGCGCGCGACCTGGTCGACCGTACCCGGGTGGCGCGGCTGCTGGCGGGCTACCGCGGCCGGCCCGCCGTGAACATGGATGCGTTACTGGCCTCGCTGGTGCAGGTGTCGCGCATGGTGTCGGACATCCCCGAGATCGTGGAACTCGACCTGAATCCGCTGCTGGCCGACAGCAAAGGCGCCGTGGTGCTGGACGCGCGCATGCGCCTGGCGCTGGCCGACCGCTCCGGCAGCACCCTCGACCGGCTGGCGATCCGCCCCTATCCGCGCGAGCTGGAACAGACCATCGACTGGAACGGGGGGCCCTTGCTGCTGCGCCCGATCCGCCCGGAGGACGGCCCGGCCCACCTGGCCTTTTTCGGCGCGCTGACGCCCGACGACGTGCGCTACCGGATGTTCGTGCGCATCCGCGAGCTGCAGCCTTCGCAGCTGGCGCGCTTCACGCAGATCGACTACGACCGCGAGATGGCCTTCATCGCGACCCGGCCCGACGCGCAAGGGGTGGCGGAGACGCTGGCGGTAGGCCGCGTAGTGGCGGACCCGGACAACATCACCGCCGAATTCGCGGTGACGGTGCGCTCCGACCTGAAGGGTCTGGGGCTGGGCAAGATCATGATGCAGCGGCTGATCGACTATTGCCGTTCACGCGGCACGCGCGAAATCGTGGGCGAGGCGCTGCCGCAGAATTCGCGCATCACCGGCATGGTCAAGAAGCTCGGCTTCACCGTCAAGACCAAGGACGAGGAAGGCACACGCGAAATGCGCCTGGTGTTGTGACGAACCCCGGCTAACGCCGGAAACGCACGTCCTCCTGCTGCACTTTCGCATCGCCCTTCGGCTTCTTGGGCTTCTTCGGCTTCTTGACGATCTTCCCGCCGGCTTCGGTCTCCGGCACCCGGTGATCCGGCGCGAAGCCCGGCTCCTCGATACGTTCGAGGACCTGGCCGGTCAGGGCCTCGATCGCCGCCAGCAGCTCGACCTCGTCCGCGCAGACCAGCGACACCGCTTCGCCCGAGGCGCCGGCGCGGCCGGTGCGGCCGCTGCGGTGCACGTAATCCTCCGCCACGATCGGCAGGTCGACGTTCACCACCACCGGCAGGTCGCTGATGTCGAGACCGCGCGCCGCGACGTCGGTCGCCACCAGCACTTTGATTTCACCCGCCTTGAAGCGCTCCAGCGCGCGCAGGCGCGCCGGCTGCGGCTTGTCGCCATGGATGGCGTCGGCGCTGATACGCTTGGCCTCCAGCAGGCCGACCAGTTCGTCCACACCCTTGCGGGTCTTGGCGAAGGCCAGCACCTGGGTCCAGTCGTGTTTCTTCAGCAGGTACAGGAACAGTTCGGACTTGCGTTTCTTGTCGACCGTGACCAGCCACTGCTTGATCGCGCTCACGGTGGTGTTGCGCGGCGTGGCCTCGATTCGCACCGGCTCGCGCAGCAGGCGATTGGCCATGGCGCGGATCTGGTCGGAGAAGGTGGCCGAGAACAGCAGGGTCTGGCGCTTTTTCGGCAGCGCCGCGAACACCTGGTCGAGTTCCTTCGAGAAGCCGAGATCGAGCATGCGGTCGGCTTCGTCCAGCACCAGCGTCTGCACTTCGCCAAACGTCACGGCGTTCTGGCGGTGCAGGTCGAGCAGGCGGCCCGGCGTGGCGACCAGCACGTCGACACCCTTGCGCAGGTTCATCATCTGCGGGTTGATGCTGACCCCGCCGTAGGCCACCATGGTGCGCAGCTGCAGGCCGGCGCCATAGGCCTTGAAACTTTCGTGCACCTGCTCGGCCAGCTCGCGGGTCGGCACCAGCACCAGCGTGCGCGCCGCGTTCGGGCTGACCTTGCCCGTTTTCTTGGACAGGCGCTGCAGGATGGGCAGGGCGAAGCCGGCGGTCTTGCCGGTGCCGGTCTGGGCGGCGGCCATCACGTCCTTGCCCGCGAGCACGGCGGGAATCGCCTGCTGCTGGACGGCGGTCGGGGTGGTGTAGTCGAGCGTGGCAAGGGTCTGGACGATCGGGTCGATCAGTCCAAGCGAAGCGAAGGTCATGGGAAACTTACGGCGAATAAATGTACAGGCCGCAGTCTACCAGCTTCAGTGGGCGACGACGATCGACAGGTCGACGATGGGCTTGGCGGGTTCGCGCTGGTTCTTGCAGGCGGCAAGCGCCAGCATGGCAAGGACCAGCGCGGGAATCAGGACGCGGCGCGGATGCATGGGAGCTCCTCGAAGTGAGCCCCCATGATACGCCAGACCGCGTCCCGGCACGTAGGCTTTTGCTATCAGAAGCTGTACGACAGGCTGGCGCGCAGCACTGGATACACCTTGAAGTCCGCCAGCTCGTCTTTCAGGCGCTCTTCCTCGACGGCGACGTCGCGGGTGACGGCATTGCAGACGGCGTTCGCGCTGGCGCAGCCGCGCGAGATCAGGTTCACTTCACCCTTGCCCTGGTAGAACACGCCGATGTCGGTGCTGAAGTTCAGGCGCTTGTTCGGGGTAAGGGCGTTGCCCCAGCCGATGCCGAGGTAGGGCGCTGCGCGGCGGAAGCTGACGTCACCGGTCAGGTTGCCGACGTCGGCAGCGGTGTAGCTCTTGCCGTTGAAGGTGAACTTGCCGCCTGCGCCGGGCTTGGCGACTGCTTTCACGCGGTTGCCGTTGTACATGATGCCGCCGGTCAGGCGGAAGCTGCTCTGCGGGACCGCATACCAGTCGAACAGCACGTCATAGGTCTGCAGCTTGCCCTTGACCTGGTAGTCGACCTTGCTGGAACGCTTGTCGAAGTCGTGCTTGAAATAATTGATGCCGAAGCGGCCATTCAGGTAAGTCTCCATCGGGACCACCAGGTGCAGGCCGAGGCCGGTCGTGCCGGCGTCGACCGTGACGGCGGCGCCGACGTCGGCCTGGGCGGAGGTGCCTGCGGCCAGGGCGGCGAGGGCGAAGATCAAATGCTTGCGAGCCATGCTACAAAACGTTTTTTGTGGGAAACAACCTGCCATTGTAGCGGCAGCCGCAGCCCCGGGCGAGTGTCTCCCTCCAAGGTGAGGGGCGGCTACAACAGCTTTTTTGCGCCCGCGACTCCCGCTTTCGTCGCCGCCATCCCGTCTCCGTCGCATAATGTCACCCGGCAATGAAGACCGGGACTAATCTGGCGCTGCCCTGACCACTGAGAGAACATCATGATTTCGAGCTCTTTCCATCTGATCCGCATCCTGGCGGCCTGGATGGCGCTGTACATCGCCTTCTGCATCTTCCTGGCCCAGACTGCTTTTGAGCATGACGACCCGGGCGGCTGGTTCGCGCTGGCCGGCCTGGTCTTCGGCATGTGGGTGCTGTCCGGGGTGTTCACCCATATCCGCCGGGTGCGCCTGGTCGCCGGCAGCCTGAACAGCGGCACCCTGTCGAACCGCCAGCGGCGCCAGATCGAGATTCCGTTCGAGGCCGGTGAAGCCTTCGACCTGATCGACGCCGCCATCCGCGAACTGCCGGGTTCCGTGATCACCCACAGCACCCGCGACAGCCTGCAGGTACGCGCCAAGGTCACCCGCATCGACCCCTACGGCGGCGAGCCGCGCGGCGAAAGCACTGCGGCCAGCTGGGCGCTGGACCATTTCGGCGCGCGCCGCAACCAGATCCTGGCGACCGTGACGCCGAACGGCGACGACGCCGGCAGCGTGACCCTGCTGTGCGAACCGGAGCGTCCGGTCTGGACCGACCTGTTCCTGGTCGACCACGGCACCAACCTGGAAAATGCCGAAGCCATCGTGCGCGCGGTCACGCGCCGCATCGCCGAGCGCCGCCGCGGCGAGGCGGCCACGGTACGCCAGACCGCGACCGAGAAGGAACTGACGGTGGCGAAGCTGAACCTGCTGCACGCCCAGGTCGAGCCGCACTTCCTGTACAACACCCTCGCCAGCGCCCAGGTGCTGACCCGCAGCGACCCGGCGCGCGCCGACGAGATGCTGGGCAACCTGATCCAGTACCTGCGCCACTCGCTGCCGCGCACCGAGGACGCGCCCTCGACCATCGGCGAGGAACTGGTACGAGCCCAGGCCTACCTCGACATCCTCAAGATCCGCATGGGCCCGCGCCTGCAGCTGCAGGTCGATATCCCGGACGCGCTGCGCGCCGTGCTGTTTCCGACCATGATGCTGCAGACCCTGGTCGAGAACGCGATCAAGCACGGGCTGGAGCCGAAACCGGGCGGCGGCACCGTCTGGATCCTGGCGCGCCAGGTCGACAGTGCGGTAGCGGTGACGGTGGCCGACGATGGCCGCGGCTTCACCGCCGAGGGCGGCGGCACCGGGGTCGGCCTGCGCAATGTGCGCGAACGCCTGCGCCTGGCCTACGGCAGCGCGGCCAGCTTCTCGATCGTCGCCAACTTCCCGAGCGGAGTGGCGGCCACGATCACCGTACCGCACAACGTGCAGGCAGGAGCTCATCATGCCTAAATGCGTGATCGCCGAAGACGAAGCGCTGCTGCGCGAATCGCTGGTCCAGCTGCTCGGCCAGGTCTGGCCCGAACTCGAGATCGTCGCCGCCTGCGAGGATGGCGGCAGCGCGCTGGAAGCCATCGCGGCGCACCAGCCGGAAGTCGCCTTCCTCGACATCCGCATGCCGGGCCTGAGCGGGCTGGAAGTGGCGGCCAGCATGCTGGAAGCCGGGATCAAGACCGAGGTCGTGTTCGTGACCGCCTACGACCAGTATGCAATCGACGCCTTCGAGCGCGGTGCGGTGGACTACCTGCTCAAGCCGGTGGCGCGCGAACGCCTGGCCGGGGCGGTGGGACGGCTGCGCGAGCGCCTGGCACGTGGCGGCCAGGATCTGCAGCAGTTGCAAAGCCTCCTGCAGCAGCTGCAGTCGGTGGCCCCGCCGCAGCCGACCACGCCGCCACTGGTCTGGCTCACCGCCAGCCGCGGCCAGGAGACGCGCCTGATCCTGGTCGACGACGTGGCCTACTTCCATGCCGACAGCAAGTACACGGTGGTGATGACGGCGGATGGCGAAGCGCTGCTGAGGAAACCCATCCGCGACCTGCTCGAGGTGCTGGATCCGTCCATGTTCAAGCAGGTGCACCGCTCGACCATCGTCAACCTGCGCTGCGTGGCGGGTGTCACGCGCGATGAGAGCGGGCGCGGCACGCTGCGGCTGAAGAACCGGCCGGAGACGCTGTCGGTGAGCCAGCCCTTCATGACGCTGTTCCGGAACATGTAAGAAGATGTGAAGTATGTAAGAGTGTGGAATGGCGAACCGTTTCGTTGCATTGCCAGTGATAAAGTCATTGCAACGAAACTCGGAGACCGTCATGAAAGCATTCTTCCTCGCCGCGGCGCTTGCCGCCGCCGCCGTCCCGGCCATGGCCCAGAACGTCAGCATCAGCATCGGCCAGCCGGGCTTCTACGGCCGCATCGACATGAGCGACCGTGGCTACTACGGCCCGCCGCCGGTCTACGTGGCGCAGCCGGTCATCATCGAACGCCACCATCGCGTGCGCGCCGAGCCGATCTACCTGCGGGTGCCGTCGAACCACCGCCAGAACTGGCGCCGCTACTGCAACCGCTACGGCGCCTGCGGCCAGCCGGTGCTGTTCGTGCAGGACCGCTGGTATGCCGACACCTACGTGCCACGCTACCGCGAACGTCATGGCCACTACGACCGCCACGACCGCCACGACCGCCACGGTCCGCGTCATGACCGTCACGACCGCCGCCACGACGATCGTGGCCATGGCCGCGGCCATGATCGCCACGACGACCGCGGACACGGCCGCGGTCACTAAGGCCGATGTAGACTGTTCCCTCCAAAACAAGACGAGGGGACAGGTATGCAACGCGTGACCGGCATCGGCGGGATCTTCTTCAAGGCGCGGGACCCGGAGGCCATGTGCGCCTGGTACCAGAAGCACCTCGGCATCGACGTGCTTTCCTGGGGCGGCGCGGTCTTCAACTGGCATGATGCGAACGGCCAGCCGACCGGCGGCTCCACCATCTGGAGCATCTCCGCCAAGGAAGGCGCCGACGATCCGGCGCCCTTCACCATCAACTACCGCGTGGCCGACCTCGATGCGCTGCTCGCCGCCCTGCGCGAAGAGGGCTGCACGCTGGTGGGCGAACCGCAGGACGGCGAGTACGGCAAGTTCGGCTGGGTGCTCGACCCCGAAGGCAACAAGGTCGAGCTGTGGCAGCCGCCGCCCGGCCAGTGATCCTTTAGCCTGGCAGCGGTGCGCGCGGGTCGAGCAGGCCTTCCGCGCGCAGTTCTTCCCAGAAGCCCGCTGGAATGACGATGTCCATCAGCGCCGCGTTGCGCTGCAGGTGCCGCGTGCTGCTGGCGCCGGGGATCGTCGCCGCAACGATCGGGTGCGCCGCGCCGAACTGCAGCGCGGCTGCCGCCAGGTCGACCCCATGGCGTCCGGCCACCGCGCGCAGGCGCTCGCGCTTCGCGTGGTGTTCCGGCTTGGCCGGCTGGTAGTCGTAATGGTCGCCGCCGGCCAGGAAGCCGGAGTTGAACGGCCCGCCAAGGACAAATTTCGCCCCGTGCGTTTCCGCCAGCGGGAACAGTTCGTCCAGCGGCGTCGTCTCCATCAGCGTATAGCGCCCCGCCAGCAGGAAAATGTCCGGATCCGAATCGCGCAGCGCGCGCAGGCAGGGTTCGACCGTGTTCACGCCCAGGCCCCAGGCCTTGATCAATCCCTCCTCGCGCATTTTCACCAGGCCCTCGAAGGCGCCGCCAGGGCCGGCCGCGATCCGATAGTAATAATCGAACTGGTCGCCGAAATTGTCGGGCGAGAGGTCGTGCACGTAGACGATGTCGAGCGTGCCCAGGCCCATGCGCTGCAGGCTGTCCTCGACCGAGCGGCGTGCGCCATCGGCGCTGTAGTCGTACGCGCGGCGGTAGGGCATGGTGGACACAAAAGGCGGCTCGATGTTGCCGGCAAGGTCCGGCACCAGGATGCGGCCGACCTTGCTCGACAGCGTGTAGTCGGCGCGCGGGCGGTGGCGCAGCGCTTGCCCGAAGCGATGCTCGGACAGGCCGGTGCCGTAGTGCGGCGCGGTATCGAAGTAGCGGATCCCGGCTTCCCAGGCGGCGTCCACGGTTTCCTTGGCCGACTCTTCGCTGGTCTTGTGGTACATGTCGCCGAGCCCGGTGCCGCCGAGGCCCAGGCGCGTGATGGGTTGGTAGCGCTGTGTCACGTGGATTCCTTTCGAATGCTGGACTAGGCCCTTCATGCTAACGCGACGGCCGGAATGGCGGCGCGCCATGCGGAACAGCAGGCCGGGTCATTACAGATTAAAATTGCCATAACGCCCATGTGCTGGCATTGCCGGACGGGCGCCATGACGGAGGTGAAGCTTGCGTAGCGATATCGTGATCGTGGGAGGCGGGGCCGGAGGACTGGAACTCGCCTGCAAACTGGGCCGCAAACTGGGCTCCTCTAAGGTGACGCTGGTGGACAGCCGGCTCTACCACATCTGGAAACCGTCGCTGCACGAGGTCGCGGCCGGCACCCTGGACATCCACCAGGAAGGCCTGTCCTACCAAATGCTGGCGCACGACAATGGATTCAACTTCGTGTTCGGCCCGATGACCGGGCTCGACCAGGCCAGCCGGACCATCACGGTCGGCGCCATCGTCGCCGCGGCGGACAATGACGAAGTGCTGCCGGAACGCCGCATCACCTACGGTTCGCTGGTGCTGGGCGTCGGCAGCGTGTCGAATTATTTCGGCGTGCCAGGCGCGCAGGAACACACGATTTCTCTGAATGCGACCGAGGACGCCGAGCGCTTCCGCCTGCGCATGCTGCGCCTGATGCTGGCTGCCGAACAAGATCACCAGGAAGGCAAGGGCGGCGGCCTGGACGTCGTCATCATCGGCGGCGGCGCCACCGGCGTCGAGCTGGCGGCCGAGCTGCGCGAAGCCTCGGGCGCCTACGTCACCTACGGCTTCGACCAGCTCGACGTCAAGCGCGACGTGCGCATCACCATCCTGGAAGGCGCGCCGCGGGTGCTGGCGCCGCTGCCGGAAAAGGTGTCGGCCGCGGCGGCCGACCTGCTGGACAAGCGCGGCATCCGCGTGGTCGCCAATTGCCGTGTGACCCAGATCGAGAAGGACCGCGTGATCGACAAGGACGGCAACGTCTATCCCGCCAAGCTGTGCGTGTGGGCGGCCGGCATCCGCGCGCCGGATCTGCTGGCCTCTCTCGGGCTTCCGACCGCCAAGGGCGGGCAGGTCGAGGTCGATGCGCACCTGCGGGTCAAAGGGGCGGACGACATCTATGCGCTGGGCGACTGCGCGGCCTGCGTGGACGGGCAGGGCAATGCCGTGCCGCCGCGCGCGCAGGCGGCGCACCAGCAGGCCGATTATCTGGTGACGACCTTCATTCGCAAGGCCAAGGGCGAAGCGCCGCAGGCGTCGCCGTACGAATACCGCGATTACGGCTCGCTGGTGTCGGTGGGGCGGGATACCAGTGTTGGCAGTCTGATGGGATCGCTGCGCGGCGCCAGCTGGTTCGTGCAGGGGACGATGGCGCGCATGATGTATACGAGCCTGCACCTGATGCACCATCGGGCGGTGCTGGGGACGATGCGGACCGGGGTGCTTGCCTTGGCGCGCTTCCTGGTGCGCCGGGCCACGCCGCTGGTGAAACTGCATTGATGTAGGGTGGGCGGGAGCCGCCCACCCTACTTGGGTAGCGTCATTCTCAATACTGCGCCGCCGGATTCGCCGGACTTCAGTTCCAGCGACCCACCCAGGAACCGTGCTCGCTCGCGCAGCAGGCGCAAGCCGTGGCAGCTGTTCGATTCAATCTGGCCGCCATCCTGCGGCAAGCCCTTGCCATTGTCGCGCACCGTCAGCATCGCCTGGTCGCCGTCATCGTCCAGCACCACCTCGACCTCGCTCGCTTGCGCGTGCGCCGCCACGTTGCGCAAGCCCTCTTCGACGCAGCGCAACAGCACCACGCCCTGGGTGCGGGTATAGACGCCGTCGTCGTCCGGCAGGCTCAAGCGCGCCTTGACGCCGCTGGCGGCGCTCCACTCCGGCACCAGCTCGGCCAGCGCGGCTCTCAGGCCGAGGAATTCGAGCTTGTCGTTCCACAGGTCGAGCTGCATCTTGCGATTGGTCTCGATGATGTTCGCAAGCAGCGTCTTCATCTGGGCGCTGCGGTCGCGCATCGCCTTGTTGTCGGCCGGGATGTGCTGCGTCAAGAGGGCCAGGTGCATGGTCAGCGCCGTCATCGACGAGCCGAGGCTGTCGTGCAGCTGGCGCGCCAGCAGGCGGCGTTCCTCGTCCCAGCAGGCGGCGAGGTAGCCCAGCATTTCGGCGAGATCAGCGGAGCGGTCCGCGCCGGATGCGGGCTGCGGATGTGCCGGTTCGGTCATCGTAGGCTCGTGTTAAATGTTTCCCAAAATAATACAACAGTTGTCGATCTGACGGCGCGCAAAGCGGACCCGGGCCGCCCCGGGACCTGCGTGCGTTGCCGAACGGTGTGCCCAGCAGTTTCCGGCGAAGCTGGAGGCGTGGGACAAAACCACGCTACTCAACAAAAAACGGGGGTATTACCATGACGACCGCAAACAAACCGCAAGACGCCATTACCTTGCTCACCGCCCAGCACCGCGAGGTGCACGCGATGTTCGAGAAGTTCGAGAACATGACCGACCGCGCCAAGGTCAGCAAGAAAAAGCTGGCCGACGAGATCTGCCAGGCGCTGATCATGCACACCACGATTGAAGAGGAAATCCTGTACCCGGCCGTGCGCGAGGCGACCGAGGAAACCGAGGACATGGTCGACGAGGCCGTGGTCGAGCACGCATCGGCCAAGGACCTGATCGCCCAGATCCAGGAAATGGACCCGGGCGACGATTTGTACGACGCCAAGGTCAAGGTGCTGGGCGAGCTGGTCGACCACCACGTGGAAGAAGAAGAGGAAGAGATGTTCCCGAAGATGAAGGAATTGAAGCTGGATCTGAAGGCGCTGGGAGAAGAAATGGCGGCGCGCGCCAGGGAACTGCAGTAAGCGTTATCACTGCGCTGGGGAATTGGGCCCCGGCCTTCGCCGGGGCGACGTGCGAGCATGCGTGAAGATGTCGAATGAGGCCGCCCGCAACCGTTGATCCGTCGTCCCGGCGCAGGCCGGGACCCAAGTTTCCACCCTACGCCGCGTGCTCCTGCACCGCCGCCGGCGCCAGCGCTTCCAACAACTGATCCATACTGACCGGCTTCACCAGATGCTGGTCAAACCCCGCCTCCAGCACCCGCCGCTGATCTTCCGCCAGTCCGTAGCCCGTCAGCGCAATCAGCCGAATCCCGCGCGTCGCCGGATCCTGCCGCAAGCGCCGCGCCACCTCATACCCGTCGATCCCGGGCAAGCCGATATCCACCAGCGCCGCTGCCGGCGGATTGGCGCAGGCCGCGGCCACGCCCTGCAGGCCGTCGGCGGCCTGGGTGACGGGATAACCGTGCACCGCCAGCATGGTCGCCATCATCTCGCGGCCATCTTCATTGTCTTCGATCAGCAGCACGGTTGGCTTGCCGCTGTTGTCGCCGTGGGTCGTCTGCGGCGCCAGCGGGGCGATCGTGGCCTCGGTGCGCGGCAGGCGGATGGTGAAGATACTGCCCTTGCCGCTTCCTTCGCTGTGCGCGCTGACGCTGCCGCCATGCAGTTCCACCAGGCGCCGCACCAGCGACAGGCCGATGCCCAGGCCGCCCTGCGAGCGGTCGATCGAGATCGCGCCCTGCACGAACACGTCGAACACCTGCGGCAGCAGCTCGGCCGGGATGCCGACACCGCTGTCGCGCACGTTCAGCACCACTTCCTCGCCATCCTGGGACAGGCCGATGTCGATGTTGCCGCCGTTCGGCGTGTATTTCAGCGCATTGTCCAGCAGGTTCGAGGTGATCTGCTCGAGGCGGGTCGGGTCGCCGTCGACCCAGCCGGCGCCGAGGTCGACGCTGATGCGGTAGCCGGCGGTGCGGCCGGTGGCGCGGAAGGTTTCCATGCAGCCGGCGACCAGGTTGGCCATATCGGTCGGCTTGCGCGCCAGCAGGATCTTGCCCGACATCGCGCGTGACAGGTCGAGCAGGTCGTCGACGATGCGCGACAGGTGCTGGCTCTGGCGCTGGATGATGCCCTTGGCGCGCGCCACGGTCTCGCCATTGGCGCCCGGCATGCCGATCAGCGAGGAGGCGCTGCTGATCGCGGAAAGGGGGTTGCGCAGTTCGTGGCCGAGCATGGCCAGGAACTCGTCCTTGGCGTGGCTCTTTCTTTCGGCGTCGCGCCGTTCTTCCATCTCGCGCACCAGGCGGCGGTTGGTCGCGGTCAGCTCGGTGGTGCGCTGCGACAGCTTCTCGGCCTGGCGCTTGAGCTGCTCGTTCTTCATCGCCAGCGCCACGAACACCGAAACCTTGGCATGCAGGATCTGCGGAATCACGGGCGTGAACAGGAAGTCGGCGGCGCCGCGCTGGTAAGCCTTCAGACGGTCGATCTCGTCGGCCAGGAAGGCGGTGACGAAAATGATCGGGATGTCGGCCGAACGCGCGCGCTGGTGGATCGCTTCGGCGGTCTCGAAACCGTCCATGCCCGGCATGTTCACATCGAGCAGGATCACGGCAAAATCGTGCAGCAGCACCTGGCGTAGCGCTTCCTGGCCGGAACGGGCGGAGTGGACAGAGTAATTGCTTTCCTCGGCCCAGCCGTCGAGCAGGCTGGTCAGCGCGAGAAGGCTGGCGGGGTCGTCGTTGACGACCAATATCTTCGGTTGTTCGGTATGTGCCACGATCGGTTGCGATACTTTCGCCAAGAGGGGGAAGCCTTCAGCAAAGATATTATCAGAGCAAGATTGTTTCGTTAAGGAAATTGACTGTAATAACAGAGAATCATAGCACGGCGAAATCAGTGCAATTAGGCAAAAATCTCAATCGTGCGCAGGGGACGATGTACGGTGCCGCACATACGCCATACGACGCTTGTGCCATAGTAGAACCGTCCAGTTCAACCGTATTCACGAAGGACGGGGCTGCCTATATGAAAGGACATCCTATGAATATCGACTCTATCGTAAATCAACAATTCCACGGCAAATCGTTCACCGAGCTGGCTGCCGCACCGCTGACCGCACTGAGCGGTGTCAACGAACAACAGGCGCAAGCCTTTGCCGGCCTCGGCGTACACACCCTGGGCGACCTGGCAGGCATGCAGGTCATCAACTACGCCATCGCCATCAAGGCGCTGGCTGGCTGCGAGATGGCTTCGAGCAAGGAGCAGGCGGAAGAAGGGCTGCTCGACGAAGCCGTCGAAATGACCTTCCCGGCCAGCGACCCGATCTCGGTCGACGCCGGCATCACCCGCATTGAAGTGGCGCCGGACAAGGTCGACGCCAGCACCGACCACCAGCACGCGCAGGCAATGGAAGCGCGCAGCGAGGAAGTGCTGGGTTCGACGGTGCGTTCCGGCTATCTGCAGAAGGATGAAGGCGGGAACCGTTAAGCCACAGGTTTCGCTGTAATACGATGGGCCACCGCGGCGCAAGCCCCGGTGGCCCATTTTTTATGGATGCAATCCTGCTTCTGTAGGGTGTGCGGCAAAGCCGCACGCGCGTTCATCCGTTCCCTGAATAGGGATAGCGTAGTTTGAAGGGGAGTTGACCGCGCGTGCGGCGCGCAGGCCGCAGGCGACGGATAGTGAAGGGTGTAGCCGCACACCCTACCGGGATCAGCGGTGCGGGACCGCCAGTTCGGCCGCCGGTTTTTCGGTAGGCGCAGGCGCTGGCGCCGGCATCCTGGGTGCGCCCTGGCGGTTCGCGGCGGGCGAGCAGAAGCGGTTCTTGCCCGCGCGCTTGGCCTCGTACAGGGCGTAGTCGGCGATATTGATCAGTGCGTCCACGGTCTCGGCATCGTCCGGGTAGATACTGATCCCGATCGAGGTCGACAGGCGCAGGGTCAGGTCGTTGATGAAGTAGGGCTCGGACAGCGCCTCGACCAGCTTCGCGGCCGGGCCCTGGGCGTCAGCCAGCGTATGAATGTCGCCCAGCACCACCATGAATTCGTCGCCGCCAAGGCGCGCCACGGTGTCTTCCTTGCGCGAGCTCGATAGCAGGCGCTGGGATACCATCTTCAGGATGTCGTCGCCATAAGCGTGGCCGTAGGTATCGTTGATCGACTTGAAGCCGTCCAGGTCCAGGTACATGACGGCGGCCTTGGCGTGGCTGCGGTTGGCGTGCTGCAGCGCGGTCTCGATGCGGTCTTCCAGCAGGCGGCGATTCGGCAGGCCGGTGAGGGCGTCGTGCAGCGCGAGTTCCTGCTGGGCGCGCGAATACTGGGCCAGCTCCTTGTACAGCAGGCGCACTTCCAGCATGTTGTGGATGCGCTTGTGCACCTCGAGCAGGTCGAAGGGCTTGCTGATGAAATCGCGCGCACCGGCTTCCAGCGCCGCGATCTTGAAGCTCGGCTGGGCAGTGAGGGCCAGCACCGGCAGGTAGCCGCCTTGCTCGATTTCCTTCAGGCCCTTCATGACCTGGAAGCCGTTCAAACCCGGCATCTGCAGGTCGAGCAGGATCAGATCGTAGTTGTGTTCGCGATGCAGGGGGCAGACCTGCTCCGGCAGCATGGTCGAACTCACGCAGGCGTAGCCTTCCTCGCGCAATATCTCTTCCATCAATTCGATATTGTCGGGCGAGTCGTCCACCACCAGGATCTTCGCGTTCAAAATGTCTTGTCTGCTAGGCATGTTCGTCTCTTCTACTTTGTAGGGGGACTAACACATTTCCACTCGGAATAGGCCCTTCCCATCTCTTTATAGTCTAGCAAAGCCTACAAAATTTCTTGTAGGACAGCGCCGCGTCTCCGGGTAGGAAAGTCAAGGAGTGCCGCCCTGCGCCAGCATCGCTGCTGCCGGAGGCCCCGGACGGGCTACCGACGCTACTGCGGCGATCAATTCGCCGGGCTCCACCGGCTTCGAAATATGGGTCGAAAAACCCGCCTCCAGCGCTTTCAGCCGGTCTTCCGGCCGGGCAAAGGCGGTGAGGGCGATGGCCGGCAGCGTGCCGCCGGCGTCGCGCGGCAAGGCGCGCACCCACCCGATCAGCTCGAAGCCGTCGAACTCCGGCATGCCCAGGTCGCTGATCAGGACGTCCGGGCGCTGGCTGCGCAGGGCGTCGAAGGCTTCGCGCGCGCTGGCCGCGACCCGTACCCGGGCATGGCAATCGGTGAGGATGCGCGCGATCAGCTCGCGGCCGTCGCGGGTGTCGTCCACCACCAGCACCGTCAGGCCGGACAGGTCGCGCGCGCCGCCGTCCTGCGCGTCGCCCGCGGCCGGCGCGGTGTTCGCGGCGGGCCGCGCCAGGCGGCCGGACGGATTGGCCTGCACGCGCGGCAGCTCGATCGTGAAGCTGGCGCCCTGGCCTTCGCCCGGGCTCTCGGCGCGCACCGTGCCGCCGTGCTGCTCGACCAGGTGCTTGACGATCGACAGGCCGAGACCGAGGCCGCCGTGGCGGCGCGTCATCGAGGCGTCTTCCTGGCGGAAGCGCTCGAACACGTGGGTGATGAATTCGGGCCGGATCCCGGCGCCGTTGTCGCGCACCGTGATCGCGACCGTCTCGGCGCCCGGCAGCCCGCCAGCTGCGATCTCCACCGCGACCAGGCCTTCGCGCGGCGTGAACTTGATCGCGTTCGAGATCAGGTTCCAGATCACCTGCTGCAGGCGGCCGCTGTCGCCCGCCACCAGCAGGCCGTGGCCTTGCGCGTCGTAGCGCTTCTCGATCGTGATGTGCTTGGCGTCGGCGGCCGGGCGCACGGTCTCGATGGCGGCGTCGATGAAGCCGGCCGGGTTCACGGTCTGCATGTCGAGCAGCACCTTGCCGGAGGTGATGCGGCTCATGTCGAGCAGGTCTTCGATCAGCTGGGCCTGGGCGCGCGCATTCCTCTCGATGGTCTGCAGGCCGCGCTGCAGGTCGGCGCCGTCGCGGCTGCCGCGCCGCAGCACCTGCGACCAGCCGAGGATGGCCGACAGTGGCGTACGCAGTTCGTGCGACAGGGTGGCCAGGAATTCGTCCTTCATCTGGCTGCTGCGTTCGGCCTCGGCGCGCGCCTCGCGTTCGTTCTCGAGCAGGACGCGGCGCTCGTCGGCGGCGCGCGCCGTGGCTTCGTACAGGCGCGCATTGTCGACCGCGATCGCGGCCTGGGCGGCGATGCCGGTGACGATGCGCTCGCTGCGTTCGCTGAAGATGTCCGCATCCGGATGGCCGAACAGCATGGTGCCGAGCAGCTCGCCCGACGGCGCCAGCACCGGCACCGCCATGAAGCTGGCGACCGCCCCGAAGGGGAGGGTGCAGCCGGCCAGCGCCGGGTCTTGCCGCAGGTCGGCCACCCGCAGTGCGGTGCGGGTGCGCAGCGCGGGGCCGAAGCAGGCGCCGGCCTCCTCGAACGGCAGCTGGGTGAAGCCGGCCGCGCCATCCTGGGGCGTGGCCGAGAACAGGGTGCCGTCGCCGTCTTCGCCGACGTGGTAGAAGGCGCCGAAGCGCGCGCCGCTGACGCCGACTGCGGCTTCGGTGGCGGCGCGCAGCAGCGAGCGCAAATCACGGGTCGAGGCCAGGATGCTGCCGGTGCTGTTGAGCAGTTCGAGCACGTGCGACTCGTCGCGCAGCGCCTGCTCGGTGCGTTTCACGCTGTCGACGTCGGTATTGGTGCCGAACCAGCGCACCACCCGGCCGTGACGGTCGCGCACCGCGCTCACGCGTGTCAGGTACCAGCGGTACTGGCCATCGGCGCCGCGCAGCGGGAATTCCATCTCGAACGGTTCGCCGCGCTGCACCGTTTCGCGCCAGCGCTGCGCCAGCCGGGCCAGCACGTCGGGCGCCACCGCGTCTTGCCAGGCCCAGCCCACGCTCTGCTCCGGCGTGCGGCCGGTGTAGGCATACCAGCGGTCGTTGAACCAGACGATCGCGCCGTCGCTGCCGGCCATCCAGGCCAGCTGCGGGATGGTGTTGGCCAGCGCGCGCAGCAATTCCTCGCTCTGGCGCAGGGTGTCCTCGGCGCTTTTGCGGCCGCTGATGTCCTGCACCACGCCGGTCATGCCGGACAGCGTGTCGCCGGCGCTGCCATAGTCGGCGCGGCCGACCAGCGCCACCCAGCGCGGCTCGGCCCCATCGGCGTCGCCGGCCGCGATGCGGCATTCGATGTTCAGGTCGGCGCGCGCCTTGAAGGCCTTGAGCACGGCGCGCCGCACCTGCAGGCGGTGCTCGGGCTGCAGGCGCGCGCGCAGTTGCGGCCAGGGCAGCGGAGCGTCGGCCGGCAGGCCGAGGATGGCGGCGGCGCGCGCCCCCAGCAGCACGCGGTCGGTGGCGGCGTCCCAGCGCCAGTCGCCCAGGCGGCCGGCGGCGAGGGCCACCTGCAGGCGGGTGTTGTTCTCGACCAGCGCCTGCTGGTCCAGCTTGCGGCCGGTGATGTCCTGGAAATACAGGGTCAGGCCGTCGGGCGAGGGATGCAGGCGCATCTCGAGCCAGCAGCCCAGGCGGCGATAATAGAAATCGCGCACCACGGTGTCGCGCTGCTGCATCGCGCGCAGGCAATCCTGGGCCACCGAGGTGCCGTTCAGGTCTTCGAACTCGTCCCACAGCACGCGGCCGACCAGGCCGGCGCGGCTCTTGTCGAGCGGCGCGATCATCTGTAGCGCGCGGCCGTTGATATAGGTGATGCGCCATTCGCGGTCGACCGCGCAGAAGCCGTCGGACAGGCTCTCGAGCATGTTCTCCATGCGCTCGCTGGCGCGCCGCAGCGCGTCCTGGGCGGTGATCAGTTCTTCCTCGGCGCGCTGGCGTGCGGCCAGCACCGACTGGGCGTTGCGCAGGGCGGCGGAGCGCATCCTCTCGAGCTCGTGGTCGTCGCTCATGCGGCCCCCTCCAGGATGCGGCTCGCCAGCCGCGTGCCTTCGACCCGCGCGCGGATCTTGGCAAACGCCGTCTCGCGGCTGACGCGGGTGTCGTCGTAGAACGGTGCAAAGCCGCTGTCGTCGGTGCTGCCCAGGCGTGCGCGGCCCAGGGTATCGGCGGCCAGCAGCAGGAGGTCGGCGACCTGGCGCGCCGTCTCCACCTGCGGGTCGGCGGGGTCGGTGACGCCGACGAAGACCTGCTGTTCGGGCCGGGCGTAGTCGCGCGCGATGCGCAGCACGCGGCTTGGCTCGGGCTGGCCGGCCAGCGCGATGTAGACGCTGCCGGCGCGGATCTCGAACAGGGCCGGCAGCAGGTCGGCGTAGTCGCAATCGACCTCGCCCGGGCCGGCCGGCTGGATGCCGAGCGGCGAGACGTGCAGGCCGATCAGCGCGCGCTCCGCGCTGGAGAAGCGCCGCAGCGCCAGGTTATTCAGGTGCACGAAGCTGGCCAGCAGGGCGCCGCTGGGGTCGAGCCGCATCGCCAGCGGGCCTTCGGCGAAGTCGACCTGCACCTTGTGCGCGCCCGCTTCCAGGCAGCGCCGGATCTCGGTCTCGTGTTCGCGCACCAGGTCTTCCAGAAACTGCTCGCGGGTGTAGCCGGGGATGCCGTCCGGCGGGTACATCAGGGACAGCGCCGAGGGCGAGATGATCGCCTGCTTGAGCGGCATGGTGGCGTGGCGGCGCGCGGCCGCCGGGAAGCCGTCGGCGTAGCACTGGTAGCGGAACGGCCCGCGCAGCAGGCGTGGCATGCGCGGCTCGCGTTCGCCATCGGCGGCGCCCGACATGCGCGCCGGGATGCGGAAGCCGTCCGGCGCTGCGTTGGGCGAGCCGTGCACCGGATAGCTCCAGAAATTCTCGAGCTTGCCCTGTTCGCCGTCGCATACCACCGGCGCGCCGGTCGCCTCGAGGGCGGCGATGGTGGCGCGCACGGCCTCGTCGAGCAACGGCGCCAGTTCGCCCGCTGACACACCGGCGCGCACGGCGGCGACCAGTTCGGGCGGACGGGGAATGCTGCCGATGGGTTCAGTCGGGATCATCATCGCGGGCGTGGCGCCGGCTGCGCCCCGCGCCTGGAAGGCGGCGGCAGGCACAGACCCGGTCCGGGCCATTGTAGCCCAGCCGGGAGGGCGTGGGGGCATGCGCGGACGGCAAGCGTGGACCGCTCAGGCGCCGTGCGCCGGCTGGCGCGCCACCTGCGCCAGCGCGTCCTGGAGCTGGTCCAGCTCGTAGGGCTTCTGCAGCGACAGGTAGGGGAAGTCGAGGTGGCGCAACAGGGTGTCGCCGTAGCCCGAGGCGAAGATCACCTTCAAGGCCGGCTGGTCGCCGACCGCGCGGCGCGCCAGGTCGACCCCGGACATGCCGGGCAGGCTGACGTCCGAGAACAGCACGTCGTAGCGCCGGCTGGCCAGCAGTTCGAGGGCGTCGTTGGGATGCGCGACGCCATCCGCCTCGTGGCCGAAGGCCTTGAGCATCTCGCACACCAGGTATTGGGAATCGAGGTTGTCCTCGACTACCAGGATGTTCAGGCTGGCGTCTTCCGGCGCCGCATCCAGCGCCAGCGGCGCGGGGGCGGGCGGGGCGAGGGCCACCAGCACGCCGGCGACGGTGGCGCCGTCGTGGATCGGGGTCAGCCACAGGTCGCAGCGGTGTTCGTTGACGCCGTCCACGCTGCGGAAGGCGGGCAGGGCGCCGGCCACCAGCGCCGGCTGGCCGCTCCAGGCCTGTTGCAGCGCACTGCCGGCGCTCGACAGTGGCGGCGGCAGCACCGACGGCACCGAGCCGCCCGGCACCCGGCCGGCGCCCAGGCCGGCCAGGGCTGCGTAGGATTCGTTAAACACCAGCACTGTCTCGCGGCCCCAGACCAGCAGGCCCGGCATCGGTGAGTTCAGCACGACGTCGGCGGCCACCCGCAACGGCGCGGGCCAGCCCGCGGGATCGCCCAGCACGCTGGCGGACCAATCATAGGAGGCGGCGGAGCGCGGGGACAGGGTGGATTCAGGCATGGGCGGGCTGGAGTAGGGGTGAAAACATGGCGGTTATCCTACACCATCTGCCACAAAGTTGCCCTTTTGCTTCGTGCGCCCGCGTTCCCGATGCGGCGTGCCGTCCTTGGCCGCTTGAACGCCAAAAAAAAGCCCGCTTCGTGAGAAGCGGGCTGAATCTATTTCCTTGGAGGAGAATAGAGGAGACAGGAAGCATGATGCTGCACCGCCGCAAATCCGTCCAATTTATATTTCTAATGACCGCTATCAAGATTATTGATAAGTTACCTTTGTCAAGCAGCACGTAGCATTCGCGCGACGGGTGGGGTGTCACCGCCACGCACGCTTGGTGTCGAGGTCAAAATGTTCTAGGATGGCAACTATGTTAAAACCTTTCCTGCTCGCCTGCGTTTCTGCGGCGCTGTTCCTGCCGCATGCGGCGAGCGGGCAGGCGCACGTTTCCGACGCGCTGCCGCTGGAAGACTATTCGCTCGAGCAGCTGTCCGACATCGTGGTGACCTCGGTGTCGCGCCAGCCCGGGCGGCTGGCCAACGCGCCAGCCTCGGTGTATGTGATCAGCGGCGCCGACATCGCGCGCGCCGGCGCCACCTCGCTGCCCGAGGCGCTGCGCCTGGCCCCGAACCTGCAGGTGGCCCTGGTCGGCGGGCGCGAATACGCGATCAGCGCGCGCGGCTTCTCGTCGCAGCTGGCCAACAAGCTGCTGGTGCTGGTCGATGGCCGCAGCGTGTATTCGCCACTGTTCTCGGGCGTGTTCTGGGAGTCGCTGTCGCTGCCGCTGCCGGACGTCGAGCGGATCGAAGTGATCAGCGGCCCGGGCGGCACGATCTGGGGCACCAACGCCGTCAACGGCGTCATCAACATCATCACGCGCAGCGCGGCCGACACCCAGGGCGGCCTGGTAAAGGCGCATGCCGGCACGCGCCTGGCCGGGATGACCGCGCGCTATGGCGCCCGGCTGGACAACGGCGTAGCGCTGCGGGCCTGGGTCAAGCGCGACCATGCCGACGCATCCGCCGGCGAAGCCTTCGCCGCCGGCACCGGCAGCACCGCCCGGCGCCAGGCCGGCTTCCGCATGGATTGGGGCGATGACGGCGACGCAGTGAGCGTCAGCGGCGACGTCTACCAGGGGGCGATGCGCGCCACCGCCAGCGAGACGCGGATCGACTTCTCGGGCGGGAATCTGGGCGCGCGCTACGACACGCGCCTGGGCGAGCGCGCCGAACTACGATTGCAAGCCTGGTTCGACCAGTCGCGCCGCGACCAGTTCGGCGCCGGCCGCCACCATCTCGACACCGTCGACCTGGAAGCCCAGGTCGGCGCCCGGGTGGGCGAGCGCCATGCCCTTACCTGGGGCGGCGGCTATCGCCAGGCGCGCGACCGCTTCCAGAACGGCCCGCTGCTGCAGTTCGCGCCGACCGGGCGCACCTTGCGCTGGATGAACCTGTTCGCGCAGGATGAGATCACGCTCGGCCCGCAGCTGCGCGCGACCGCCGGGGTGCGCCTGGAGCACAATGACTATTCCGGCCTGGAGGCGCTGCCGAACCTGCGCCTGGCCTGGGACGCGGCGCCCGGCGCGATGCTGTGGGCGGCGGCCTCGCGCACGGTGCGCGCTCCGTCCCGCTTCGACCGCGACCTGCGCCTGCTCGACCCGGCCTCGAACGGGACCCGATACCTGATTGAGGAAAGTCCGGAGATGGATGCGGAGACGGCCAATGTGTTCGAGCTCGGCTGGCGCGCCCAGCCCACCAGCGCGCTGTCCTGGTCGGCCACCCTGTTCTACAGCGACTACGCGCGCCTGCGCACGCTCGAGCCGCGCGCCGGCCTGCCGGCCACCTTCCGCAACCTCGGCCACGGCCGGGTGCGCGGGGGCGAAGCCTGGGGCAGCTGGCAGGCGGCGCGCGGCTGGCGCCTGAGCGCCGGCGGGGTGTGGCAGGACATCGCCACCGGCATTGCACCGGAGAGCCGGGATGTCTCGGCGCTGGCCGGGCTCACCACCAACGACCCGCGCAGCTATTTCAGCCTGCGCTCCTCGCACGAATTCCGGCCCGGCCTGTCGGCCGAGCTGATGCTGCGGCGCGTCGCGCGCCTGCCGCAGCCGGCCGTGCCGGGCTATCATGAACTGGACGCCAGGATCGCCTGGCAAGCCAGGCCGGACCTGGAACTGGCCCTGGCGGGCCGTAACCTGCTGCATGCGCGCCATCCCGAGTTCGGGACGGCGGGCCTGCGCCAACTGGCTGAACGCGGTGTGTTCGCCAGCGCTACGCTGTATTTCTGACGACGAAAACAATGACGAGAATTCATCCCCACCGAACGCGCCGCCTGGCTTGCCGGGCGCTCGCGCTGCCGCTTGCCCTGGCGGCCGTGGGAACCATGGCGGCCCCCGGGACTGCACCGGATGCGCCGGCGCTCGAACGGCGGGTCAAGGCCGCCTTCCTGTACAAATTCCTCGGCTATGCCGAATTCCCCGCGACCGCCTTCAACGAGGGCGGCGGCGCGCTCCAGATCGTGGTGGTCGGCTCCGACGACATGGCCGCCGAGCTGGCGCGCATCGCGGCCGGACGCGCGGTGGCCGGACGCCAGATCGCGGTGCGCCAGATCCGCGCCGACGAAGCCCCGCCGCCCGCACACCTGCTGTTCGTGGCCGGCGCGGACGGTGAGCGCGCCGCCCGCGTGCTGCGCGCGGCGCCCGGCGCTTTCCTGACCGTCACCGAGTGCGACGGCGGGCTGCGCCTGGGCAGCGTCATCAATTTCCGTATCATCGACGAACGCGTGCGCTTCGACGTCTCGCTGGACGCCGCCGATCGCAAGAACGTCAAGCTCAGTTCGCGCCTCCTGACCGTGGCGAACCGGGTCCAGAAGGGAGGTTCGTGATGAGCATGCACGATACCGGGTCGGTCCGCAGCAAACTGATTCTCATGGCCGTGGCGACCACCATCGTGGCGCTGGTGACGGCCGCCGTCGCGATGCTGGTGGTCGATGCGCGTTCGGCCCAGCGGCTCTGGATCGACGATCTGTCGACCCAGGCCGACATCATCGCCAACGTCGCCGCGCCGGCGGTCTCGTTCAACGACGGGGCCAGCGCCGCGCGCAACCTGGCCGTGCTGCGGGTGCGCCCGCAGATCGTGGCCGGCGCCATCTATACCAACAGCGGCCAGCGCTTCGCGACCTGGTCGCGCGACGGCGCCGCCAAGGAAGCCAGCATCCCGCTGCGGCCGGAAGCGGCCGGCCACCGCATCGAGCGCGGTGAGCTGGCGGTGTTCCGCCCGATTGTGGAAAACGGCGAGCCGCTCGGCACCGTCTACCTGCGCTCGCGCTACGGCCTGTTCGACCGCGTGCTCAGCTACGGCGCCATCCTCGGCGTGGTGATGCTGGGCGCGCTGGTGATCGCGGCCCTGGTGGCGTCACGCCTGCAGGCCTCGATCACGCGGCCGCTGCAGGCGGTCACGCAAGTGGCGCGCCAGGTCATGCTGCGGCGCGATTTCACCTTGCGCGTGCCGGGCCGCGAGAAGGGCGAGATCGGGGTGCTGGTCGAAGCCTTCAACGACATGCTGGCCGAGATCGGGCGCCGTTCGGACGCGCTGCAGGCGGCCAACCGCACCCTGGAACACGAGATGACGGTGCGCGAGCGCGCCGAGCAGGCCTTGATCGTGGCCGACCGCCGCAAGGACGAATTCCTGGCCACGCTCGCGCACGAGCTGCGCAACCCGCTGGCGCCGATCCGCACCGGCCTCGACATCCTGCGCATCCGCAGCGGCGACGCGCAAGCCACCCAGCGCGCCACCGACATCATGGAACGCCAGCTGCGCCAGATGGTGCGCCTGGTCGACGACCTGCTGGACGTCTCGCGCATCAATACCGGCAAGTTCACCATCAAGATGGGGCGCGTCGAGCTGAAAGCCGTGGTCAACGACGCGCTGGAAGTGGTGCGCTCGTATATCGAGCTGCACGGTCACGAGCTGGTGATCGACTTGCCGGACCGTCCGGTGTTCCTGCACGGCGACGCGACACGCCTGGCGCAGATCCTGTCGAACCTGCTGAACAACGCCGCCAAGTACACCAACCGCGGCGGTCGCGTGGCGCTGTCGGCCACGGTGGAGGACAAGACCCTGGTGCTGGAAGTGGCGGACACCGGCATCGGCCTGGCGCCCGACATGCTCGACTCGGTGTTCGACATGTTCGTGCAGGTCGATTCGACCCTGGAGCGCGTGAATGCGGGCCTGGGCGTCGGCCTGTCGCTGGCGCGCAAGCTGGTCGAGCTGCACGGCGGCGCGATCCAGGCCTACAGCGAGGGGCTGGGGCAGGGCAGCCGCTTCGTGGTGCGGCTGCCGATCGTGGTCGATCCGGAGCCGATCGCCAAGCCGACCCCGGCCGCCTTCATCAGCACCGAGAGCTACCGCATCCTGCTGGCCGACGACAACGTCGACTTCGTCAACAGCATCGGCGCGCTGCTCACCGCCATGGGCCACAGCGTGGTGATCACCCACAACGGCCCGGACGCGCTGGCTGCGGCGGCGCGCTTCTGCCCGGACTACGCTTTCCTGGACATCGGCTTGCCGCACATGTCGGGCTACGATCTGGCGCGCGGCATCCGCAACCTGCCGGTCGGGGCGATGACGGTGCTGATCGCGGTGACAGGCTGGGGCCAGGAGAAGGACCGCCAGCTGGCCTTCGAGGCCGGGTTCGATCACCACATGGTCAAGCCGGTGCGCTTCGAGCAGATCGAGGAAATCCTGGGCAATCGCAGCATCATCAAGAAGCTGCGCACTTGAGGCGGGCAAAGTAAAACGGAAGCGCTCGCGCGCTTCCGTCGGCCCCATCGCTTTGCCTTGGGCTGCCTAGGCTTGCCGGTCCTTGCGGCGGCGCGCCAGGAAGCCCAGTACGCCGAGGCCGCCCAGCATCATGCCGTAGGTTTCCGGTTCCGGCACCGGCGCCAGCATCACGGCGCCGCCGAACGAGGCGCCGGTATCGGACACCAGGGTACCGCTGACCTGCAGGTAGTAATTCCCCGCGACCAGGTTGTCGGACGAGACGCTCCAGACGTCCATGGCGCCGCCCATCAGCGAACTGCCGGTGGTGATCAGCGTTTCGTCCTCGCCGTACAGGGCCAGGCCGGTGATGTCGAGGCCTTCGTCGGCGCTGCCGCTGATCGACGCGACGATCGCATCCAGGTTCACACCGACGTCGCCATCCACGGTGAAGGTGAAGCGGTCGGCGAAGGTGTTGCCTTCGTTGTCGGCTTCAAAGGTATCGCCGAAGTAGGCGCTGTTGTCGACCAGGCTCAGTGCCTGCGGCGAATTGCCGATGACATCCTGAGCCAGGACGGCCGAAGAGCCGAACGTTGCGGAAGCAAACAGAATTGCAGCAATCAATGATTTTTTCATAGCCTTCCTCGCATGGAATCAGCTGCGTCCTGCAGCCAGGGTGTCACGTATCGGGGAACTTCATGCTAGCAAAGGGGCATGGAAAAGCACGCAGAACCGTTGTTTACGGGGATTGATGCAGTAACCGATCCACGAATCAAGGATTTCTGATTGAACATGCAACGCCGGCCGCGCTCATAGGAGATTCCGGTCAACGGGCGTTGATGAGCAGAAAAGGCAGGTCGCCTTGCCGGAACGATGTCAGTACGGTCCTACATGAACAAGTGGAGTGTTCCGGCGACGGGGCTGCTTGTTTTAAGGCTGGTCTAAAACGTGGGGACGTGCTGGGGATCGCAACCGCGCAAGATCTTGGCGGGAATGATGGTCGAGCAGCAAAGAAAAATGGCCCAGAATCGCTTCTGAGCCATTTTCTTGAAACAGTTGGTGCGGCTGGCAGGAATCGAACCCACGACCCCTTGGTTCGTAGCCAAGTACTCTATCCAGCTGAGCTACAGCCGCCCGAGGCACGCATTAT
>Ga0265798_10000851_pt1 | contig 49043 bp, 48 predicted proteins | sample P3T30metagenome_FD_192430 | JGI IMG/M metagenome (GOLD analysis project Ga0265798, IMG submission 192430) | Plant litter microbial communities from East Loma Ridge, Irvine, California - P3 T30 | ecosystem: Environmental > Terrestrial > Plant litter > Unclassified | place: USA: California...
TCAGCGTCGGCATGTGCGAGTTGTTCGAGCTCGATGAAGTGCACGTGCTGATCGATGCGGAGGTGCTGCTGCAACGTATTCATCCCATGGACCTGGCCCGAATCAGAAACTCGATCATTCCCAGTGCACAGCAACTGACGCCGTGGCGTGAAGAGTACCGGGTTCAATTACCGAACAAGGGGCTGCGCTGGTTGCGCGCGGCTTCTACACCCGAACAGCTCGAGGACGGTGCGGTGTTATGGCATGGATTCGTTTCGGACATCTCCGATCTGAAGCGGGTCGAGCAGGAGCTGCGTGAACTGTCGGTCACCGATGTGCTGACCGGTGCTTTCAACCGTCGCTACTTTCAGGATCGGCTGCAGGCCGAGCTCAAGCGTATCGACCGGCATGGCGGAAATCTGTCGATCATCATGCTCGACATCGACCACTTCAAACGCATCAATGACCGTTTCGGCCACGGCGTCGGGGATCAGGTGCTCAAAGCCATCTCGCAACGCATCACGCATCGTCTGCGCACGGATGACGTGTTCTGTCGGTTGGGGGGAGAAGAGTTCATGGTGCTGTGCCCCGGCACTCAGGGCGCCCAGGCCTATCAGTTGGCGCTGGGCCTTCGCGAAGAGCTGAACAGGGCGGGCATCGAAGGCGTGGGCCGGGTGACGGCCAGTTTCGGAATCGCCAGTTGGCGGGAAGGCGAGGGCGTCGACGCGATGCTGCTGCGCGCCGACTCTGGGGTCTATGCCGCCAAGCAGGCGGGGCGGGACAAGGTGGAACCGGAGCAGGCCTGATCGGGTTCAGGCCTGCTCTTTGTGGTATGGCGCGGGATCAGGGCTGCTGGATCGATACCGTGGTATTGCTCAGCTTGGGCTGGCGGTACAGATCGACCAGTACTTCGTCGAGTACCGACGAGGCGCCGAACGGACGCGGGTCATTCAGGATCGCCACGACCGCCCAGGTGTTGCCGTTGCTGTCGCGGCTGAAGCCTGCGATGGCACGTACGGTGTTTAGGGTGCCGGTCTTGATGTGCGCTTCGCCCAACAGAGGTGTGCGTTTCAGACGTTTGCGCATGGTGCCATCCATGCCCGCAAGTGGCATGGAGCTCATGAATTCGGCGGCATACGGGCTGCGCCAGGCGGCCTGAAGGATCACCGCCATTTCACGGGCGCTGACTCGTTCGGCGCGCGACAGGCCTGAACCGTTTTCCATCACCAGATGCGGTGCGGTGATGCCTTTTTTGGCCAGCCAGCCGCGAATCACCCGTTGTGCGGCCTTGGCGTCGTCGCCGTCGGCGTCACTGCGAAACTCCTCGCCAAGGCTGAGAAACAATTGCTGGGCCATGGTGTTGTTGCTGTATTTGTTGATGTCGCGAATCACTTCGACCAGATCCGGGGAAAACGCCTTGGCCAGCAGCTTGGCGCTGGAAGGCACGACGTCGACGCGGTTCTTGCCCAGAATAGTGCCGCCCAGTTCCTGCCAGATGGCGCGCACGGCACCGGCAGCGTAGGTCGGGTGGTCGAGCAGCGACAGGTAGGTCTGGGAGTTGCAGCCATTGCCCAGTTGCCCGGTCACCGTCACGTTGACGCTGCCATCGGGCTGGGTTACCGGGTTGTAGCGGACATCGCCCGTGCATTGTTTCGAGGCGACCGCCTTGACCTGATTGTCGATCCTGATGGTCGCGATGGGCGGCTCTACCGAGACCAGGATGCGGCCATCATCGTTGCGGGTGACAAAGCGCAACGCCTTCAGGTTGACCATCAGCGAATCAGGCTTGACCAGAAAGGGCTTGTTGTCGTCGTTGCCATCGTCGTTGAAAACCGGCAATTGCGGCTGCACGAAGTGGCTGCGGTCCAGCACCAGATCACCGGTGACCTGCTGGACGCCATTGGCGCGCAGGTCGCGCATCAGCAGCCAGAGCTTTTCCATGTTCAGCTTGGGGTCGCCGCCGCCCTTGAGGTACAGGTTGCCGCGCAGCACGCCATTGCTCAGGGTACCGTCAGTGAAGAACTCGGTTTTCCATTGGTGGGTAGGGCCGAGAATTTCGAGTGCCGCATACGTCGTGATCAGCTTCATGGTCGAGGCCGGGTTCACCGATACATCGGCATTGAATACAGTCGGTGTGCCTGGGCCGTTGAGCGGCAACATGACCAGCGACAATGCGTCATCGCCAAGTTTGCTGGCCCTGAGTGCCTGTTGGACCTTGGGGGAAAGTGTGGTGTTGATGACGGCCGCGTTTGCGGAGAGGGCCAGTGGCAAGAGCAATGAAGCGATCAGAAAAGGGCGAAACGACTTGATCATGAAGAAACCCTACTGCAGGAGGGGAAACAAAAAAGAGGGCATGGATGAATTCCCTCGGTCATTCTGAATATTTGAATAACAGCGGCTAACTGCGAACAACTATAGCGAACAGGTGAAGATTGACGCTTGAATGTGCAGGGTTTTCGTAATACTGAAGGTCCACGCCTGCAACCGGCGGCATTATGCCCCAAGCAGGGGTGCATGTGATGGGGCCCGTGACCCTGAGCCGCTATTTTTTTTCAGGCACGCCCCATCTGTCAGTCAACACGTCGAACATTGCTTCCAGCCTTCATTTATCGGGCTTTTACCTGTTCGAACTGGTAAAGTGCCGCCCGATATTTACTGATGAGGATTGTCCCATGGCTACGAACCGTTCCCGCCGTCTGCGCAAAAAACTCTGCGTTGATGAATTTCAGGAGCTGGGTTTTGAGCTGAACCTGGACTTCAAGCAAGAGCTGGATGACCAGGCAATCGACGCCTTCCTCGACGCTTTCCTGAAAGAAGCAATGGAAGCCAACGGTCTTGGCTATGTCGGCGGCGATGACTTCGGTCTGGTTTGCCTGAGCAAGCGTGGCTCGGTCAGCGAAGAGCAGCGCGCTGCCGTTGAAGCCTGGCTCAAGGGCCGCAGCGAACTGACGGAAGTGACTGTCAGCCCGCTGATCGACGTCTGGTACCCGGAAAACGAAATCAACCCGGTCGCCTGATGTATCAGGAAGCAGGCTCAGGCCTGCTTCCTTGTTTCATCCCCCCGCTTCAATCGCTTCATCCCCCCTTTCTGTGCCGCGCTTTCCCGTCCATTCTGCTTGCCGTCAATGGTCTGCTTTTCCTGTCGTGCCGGATTTCTCCTGCTGCGCGGACAATGCCCTCTCAAGTTCCAGCATGGCGTTGTCCAGCGACTGATGACAGGCGCGAAGCTGATCTTCACTGGTTCCGGGCTCGCATGCCTGTTCAAGTACATTGCAGGCGTCCACCACGCGAGAAGCGCTGATGATGCGTGCGGCCCCCTTGATCCGGTGGGCCATGTCACGAATCTCGTCCGGGTGTCCTTCAAGCATATGGGTGGCGAGCAACTGGCGATCCTCCCGGTTGCTGTGCAGCAGTTCGTTCAGCAGGCGTTTGACCATTTCAGGACGATCACCGGTAAGTCGGCTGACGCTGCCCGGATTGAACGCAGGTGTCGAACGCGTCAGCGGGGAAAGCAGGCCGAGCCTGTCGCTCAGCAGACTGAGGCTGATGGGTTTGAACAGGCAGTCATCCATGCCCGCGTCCCGGCAGCGCTGGATTTCCTCCTGCTGCGCGTTGGCCGTGAATCCCCAGACCGTGCAGGGCTGGCTATCGCGAGACTGCTCCTGGGCCCTGATGGCCCGCGTCAGGTCGTAACCGTTCATGACTGGCATGTTGCAGTCCGCAACCACCAGATCAAAGCGATTCTGCAACCAGCACTCGAGCCCCAGCGCACCGTTTTCGGCGACTTCGCAGTGATGCCCCAGAAACCCGAGCTGCTCACAGAGCAGCAGCCGGTTGGCCGGATGATCATCGACAATCAGGATATGCAGGATGTGGTTGGGCGTCGGTGCAGCGTCCTGTTTAACCGGCACATGGGCTGCCGGGTCCAGTGAAGTGAACACCAGATGCATGTTGATCTGCGTGCCTTGCCCCGGTTCGCTCTCCAGCGTCAGGGTGCCGCCCATCATTTCGCACAGGCTGCGACAGATCACCAGCCCAAGGCCCGCACCGGTACGCGCCATCTGGCCGTTGCTGTCCACCTGGGCGAAAGGTTCGAACAGGCGCTCCTGATCGGGCTGGCTGATGCCGATGCCGCTGTCCTGCACGGTCAGGTGCAGTTGCAGGCGCTGTGAATCGGTCAGATCCCCCGTTTGCAGGCTGATCCTGACGTGTCCCGTCTGCGTGAACTTGATGGCGTTGCTGACCAGATTGGACAGGATCTGCTTGAAGCGCAGCGGATCCACCAGTACATCGGCGTTGATGCGACTGTCCAGTTCCAGCGCCAGTGTCAGGTTTTTCTGTCGGGCCAGCCCGTCGAATACCCTGACCACCGACTCCACCAGCTGACGCAGGTTGGCTCGCTCGGGGTTGAGGGTCAGCCGGCCGGACTCGATGCGGGCGATGTCGAGGATATCGCCGATCAGGTCCAGCAGCTCCTTCGCCGAGCCGTAGGCGACTTCGATGGCCGATCGATCCAGCTCACCCTGATCGGCGCGTTTGAGTGCCAGTTCGAGCATGCCGATCACGGCATTCATCGGGGTCCTGATTTCGTGGCTCATGGTGGCCAGAAAGGTGCTCTTGGCCCGGTTGGCTGCGTCGGCCTGTTCCTTGGCGGTCTGCAGGTCTTCGATGAGCTGACGCCGCTCGCTGATATCGATCCAGCCGCCGATGATGCCCTGTACCTCACCCAGCGAATCCCGGAAGGGCAGGATCCAGTGGTAGATGGTCAGCCTTCGCTCACCGATATGCAGTGTGCGATCCTGGACCAGCGCGGTATTGGTGGCCATTACCCGCTGATAATCGGCCGCATATTCGCGTGCTTCGAACTCGTTGCTCAGCACTCCGTCGGTGGCGCTCTTGTCGATGATGTCTTCGCGCTGTGCTGAAAACGAGGTGAGGTAGCTGTCGTTGCACATGCGCAGCAGGCCTTCACGGTCACGCACATAGATCGGGTGGGGTGTGCCGTCGACCAGTGCCCTCATGAACTCGAACTGGTCGCCCAGCGCCCGCTCGGCAGCTTCACGCTGTTTGATCTGGCGCCGCATGTAGGCATTCCAGACCAGCAGACCGATCAGCAGCAGGCCGGCACCGGTAATGATCTGGTAGATCAGGCGCTGGTAGTCGTGCCAGTTGGCACCCGCGGGTGCGTAGGAGCGCCATCGGTTGTTGATCACAGCCAGCTCCTGGGGCGCGATGCTGGCCAGCGCCTTGTCCAGAATCGAGCTCAGTTCGGTGGCGTTGCGTGAGGTGGCCATGGAGATCAGTGCCGGGTCTTCCCCGGTGGTGGCAGTGATCTGCAGGCGCTCGCCGAATATGCCTGAGGACAGAAAATAATTGGCGCTGAGCAGCGACGTCGCGGCAGCCTCGGTTCTGCCGATTGCCAGCATGTCCAGCGCCTGGAAAGGGTTGTCGACCTCGACTGTCACGATGTCCGGATGTTCGCGGTGCATCCAGCTCAGCAATGCGCTGCCCTGGGTGACCGCGAGGCGTTTCTTGCCGAGGTTTTCAAGGTGGGACGGCGAGCCGGCTTCCTTGCGTGTCACCAGCACGAACGAATTGTCGATGTAAGGACGGCTGAAGCTAAGCCGGTCCTCACGCTCGTCGCTGGCGTCCAGAGCACCGATCATGTCCGCCTGACCCTGGCTGACCTGGTTGATCATGTCGGCAAGGCTTGCCGAACGGGTGACTTCGAAGTTGATTCCGGTGCGCAGGCGCACCAGTTCCAGCAGCTCGGCCGTGATGCCGCGAAATGTACCGTTGGCGTCGAAGAAGGTCAGAGGCGCGTAGGCTTCGTTGACCAGTACCCGCACGGTCGGGTGCTGGGCGATCCAGCGCTCCTCCCGTTGGGTCAGTTGCAGCTTCTGGTCGGTCAGCAGCAGATCGCTGCCGGCGCTCCAGCGCTTGGAAATATCGATGCGCTCATCGACCGGAATGGCCTTGAGCGTCTGGTTGATGACGTCCAGTAGTTGCGGGTTGTCGTTGCTGATGGCGAAGCTGAATCCGTTGGCTTCATGCTTGCCGAAGTTGGCCATTTGCACATTGTTCAGGTAACCCCTGTTGATGATGTATTGGGTTGAAATGGTATCGCCGAGAAAGACGTCGGCCTGGTTGAAGGCCACGGCGTTGATCGCGTTCTGAAAGGACGGGTAGGTGTCGATGGTCGCGTCGGGATAGGTCGCCTTGACCTCGTCCAGCGGCAGGTAGTGATAGACCATGCTCAGACGCAGACCCTTGAGGCCCTCGGTCAGCGGGCGGGTTTCGCCAATGCGCGTGACCAGTACCGGCTGATCCACCGAGTAGGGGTGGGTCAGCATGATGTCGCGTTCCTTGGCTTCGAACCCGTTGGCGGTTCCCAGCAGATCGATTTGCCCGCTGACAAGCGCCTTCATGGCGTGGTCGCGGCTTTCAAAACGCTGAACCCTGACAGGCAGGTCCAGCGTTCGGGAAATAATGCCGGCGTAATCGGCGGTTATACCTTCGTAGTCGTTGCCGGAAATGGTGATGTCGAAGGGCGGGTAGTCGGGTGCAGAGGTGCCGAGGATCAACTCGCGTTTGCTGCGGACCCACTGCCATTGTTTGCTGTCCAGCTTCACATCCATGTGCGCCGGGCTTGAGCGGCCGAGCAGGGTGTAGTGGTCGGCGGCCTCAAGGCGGGCGAGCAGACCCCAGCTCAGGCAAAGGCTTGTGGCCAGTATCAGAAATTGTTTGAAGCGCGTGGACATCCGGTCTCTCACACTAGCGCGTTGCGTTTCGCCATCTCGATAAGTTCTACCAAGGTTCTTGTTTTCAGTTTTTGCATCAGCCGTGTCTTGTAGGTGCTGACAGTCTTGTTGCTGAGAAACATGCCCTTGGCGATTTCCTTGTTGGAGCGGCCCTGGGCAAACAGTTGCAAGACCATCAGTTCGCGATCATTGACCAACTTGAACAACTCGATTTCGCTCGGTTGACCATCTTCGCGAACAGCAGGCGTCAATGCCTGGCTGGGGAAGTAATTGTAGCCGGATAATACCGCTTTCACCGAACTGAGCAATTCACTAAGGTCTTCCTGTTTGCAGACGTAGCCTGCAGCACCGGATTGCATGCAGCGTATTGCGAACAGTTTCGGGGTCTGTGAAGTGAGGACCAGAATTTTCGAGGGCAGGCCCATGGTGTTGAAGCGGGCCAGTACCTCCAGGCCGTCGAGCTTGGGAATGCTGATGTCCAGAATGATCAGGTCGGGCATGCATTCACGGACCATCTGCATGGCGTCAACGCCATTATCGGTTTCACCGACGACCTCGTAGTTTTCGTTCTCCAGCAGCATTCTCACGGCCAGTCGAACAACAGGGTGGTCGTCGATGATAAAAACTGAGTTCATATTTAAATCCATACAAGCAGCGAAGAAAGCGCGCACCTTAGCTCAGATGTTCGGGCAGGCCCATGAAGAGACGTGGTCGGCACGTATATATAGGAAAGTTCCTACAATAATTAGAGTCTCGGAGTACGTAAAAGCCTACTTTGAACGCTCCATGTTTAAAAATATTTCGCGCTTTATTCTGGGGGTTAGTTAGGTTTTCAGGGCGTGTTTATTGCGTTTGGGAATTAGCCGTCGCGTCTATCGTATTATTCCTACAATACGGATGTGCAGTAAGTCATAACGTCTGCGCGTTTATCCAAAGGTCGGTGCGACGACCTGTTGCACAATGTCATTGCGAACCTGAAACGCCGTTCAGCAGGTGGACAAGAACCGGGCCGTTCAGTGGCTTGCTCAGGCAGCCAAGCATTGGCAGACCCAACCGGATGGCAAGCTGTTCGAGGTCAAGCAGTTGCTGTGCCGCAAGCCCGCTGAGCAGCACGGCATGCCGGATCAGCCCGCGCTTCCAGGCCTTTTCGATCAGATCCAGACCATCGAGGTCGGGAAGCCTCTGGTCACACAGAATGAGGTCGTAGGGTTCTGGGCTGCGTTCCATGGCAGCCATGGCCTCGCTGGCGGTCAGAACGGGGGTCAGCAGAAAATATCCCTGGTTGTTGAGCAGTATCTGGGTGGCGATCAACTGAAAGGGATGATCCTCCACCAGCAGGATTCGCAGGTTGTGCTTGAACATGAGGTTACCGGCTGGGACGAGGCAGGGTGGTTCGAGCCGGGTCGACAGGTATCGTGCGGTTCCCGAAGGTGCCGCAGGCAGCTGGATGGCTTACCGGTTCGGCCATGAAGTGCCGGATTATTGGGGTGTGTCGAAAACGCTGCGATAAGACGCGTCTGGCAGGTGTGTAGGACGTTTCTGAAGTTGAGGTGCGGTGAAGTTCCACGGCCGAGCGAGCGAGCACCGGTTTCGGGTGGCTCTGCTCGCCCGGTACCCGCCCTCAGAACTGCGCGGATCGGCCCGTCATTTCTCTGGCCATCTCGGTTGCGTAGCTGTCGGTCATGCCGGCAATGAAGTCGATCATGCGCAGAAACGAAGCATGCAGCGGCGCCTTCGGATCGGGCGCGCTATTGCCCAGCAGATCGAGAATGCGTCGGTGCTTGAACGAGGGCGTACGGCCACCGAACTGCTCCACCGCAGCGCCGCAAAAAGCGTTGAGGAGAATTTCCAGCGTGGTGTAGGCGCCAATCTCGTGCAGGGTCTTGCGCTTGTCCTGAAAGATCTTCTTGCGGGCCATGTCCTTGGCGCTCAACACGCAGCGCTTGGCCGGACCATGCATGTGCTCCACCAGATCGCCCTGAAGCGTACCGGCCAGCAGGGCATCCTGCTGCTCGACAAACGCGCGGGCAGCGGCATTGGTCAGGTGCTCGATGGCCTTGCCGCGCAGGATTGCCAGCTTGCGTCGCCGCGAGTCCGACGGGCCCAGTTGACGGTAGGTTTCCGGCAGGTCATCGCCCACCAGCCCCAGCAGCAGGGCTTCCACTTCGGCGTAATCGAGCAGGTCCATTTCCAGACCGTCCTCAAGGTCGATCAGGGCGTAACAGATGTCATCGGCGGCTTCCATCAGGTAAACCAGCGGATGACGTGCCCAGCGCTGCTCTTCCAACTGCGGCAGGCCGAGCTTGTTGGCAATCTGCTCGAGAATCGGCAGTTCGCTCTGGTAGCAGCCGAACTTGTGCTTCTTGTAGCCCAGCGAGTCGGCATGCCGCGCGGTCCACGGGTACTTCAGGTAGGTACCCAGCGTGGCGTAGGTCAGCCGGGTACCGCCGTCGAACTGGTGATACTCCAGCTGGGTAAGTACGCGAAAACCCTGGGCATTGCCTTCGAAGTTGAGGAAGTCGTTGCGTTCGGTTTCGCTCATCGCATCGAGCCAGCCGCGGCCCGCTGCCTGGTTGAACCAGTTGCGGATCGCGTCTTCACCCGAATGCCCGAAGGGAGGATTGCCGATGTCATGGGCCAGGCACGCTGACTGGATCACCATGCCGAGATCGCTGGGGTCACACCAGTCGGGCAGGGCGCTGCGCAGGGTTTCACCGACCCGCATGCCCAGCGAGCGACCCACGCAACTGACTTCCAGCGAATGGGTCAGGCGGGTGTGGATATGGTCATTGCTGGAGACCGGATGGACCTGGGTCTTGCGTCCCAGACGCCGGAAGGCACCTGAGAAGATGATGCGGTCATGGTCCTTGTGGAATGGGCTGCGCCCCAGTTCCTCAGGGCTGTGCAGGGTCTTGCCGAGTCGTTCGCGGTTAAGCAGGGTTTGCCAATCCAAGGCGGTCACTCCGTCAGTCGTATTGGCCTAGCTTCCCGGTTCGGCGCGCTGGCCGCAAGGCCTTCACATGCCGGCGGCATCGATATCGATGAGAAGCAGACGCGTGCCGTTGTCGAAGAACTGGCCTGCCGTCAGGCAATACTGGTTAGTGGTGGCGTCGCGGTAGGTGTTCGACAGAGTCAGACGGCGTTCGTGCCAGCCCTCGGCCAGAAGATGGTAGAAGTACGGACGCCACGACCAGTTGTGCCCCAGGTAGCGCGCATCGGCATGCCAGGCACCGTCTCGCCATTCCAGGTTGGGCGTCAACTGCGTGCCGTGGCGGTCGCACTGATAGAACCGCAGCAGCCAGGGATAATCGTGCAATTGCGGCAGTGCGCTGATCGGCGCCTGTGTCTGCGCCCAGCGCTGCAGGCTGTCCATCAGAATGGCGAGACGCTGGCGCAGGTCCATCAGGCGTGCCCGTTCGGCCACCTTGTGCAACACATAGCGATCGCGCAGCTCGGCGAATCGGGCCACGAAGGCGTCGGCCGCGAAGAATTCCAGCTCGCCTTTCGCGAACAGGTAGCCCTGAACGTAACGTGCTCCGCACTCCAGAGCGAAGTGCAGTTCGGCTTCGGTCTCGACACCTTCGGCAATGATCCAGCAGCCGGTCTTTTCCGCCATCAACGCGAGCGCCTTGACCACATCGCTGCTCGGACCGCCTTTGGCTGCGGCCTGAAACAGGCGCATGTCGAGTTTGAGGATATCCGGTTGCAACGCCAGAACCCGGTCCAGTTGCGAATAACCTGCGCCGAAGTCATCGATCGCGATGCGCGCGCCCGCCTCGCGATAACGCTCTACAGCCTCGCTCAGACGCTGAATGTCGCCGCCCAGTTCGGTGATTTCAAACACTACGCGTTCGGCAGGAACATGATGCTGCACCAACTGCGCGAGGCTCGGCAGAGCCTGGCCGGGCCGCAGTCGGCTGATCCAGTGTGGGGAAATATTCAGGCTGAGAAACCAGTCCTCGGGAGCTTCATGCAGACGACTCAAGGCGTGGTCACGAATCAGGCGGTCAAGTCTCCGCAGTTCGGCGGCCGGCACCTGCGGGTCGTTGAACAGCGGTCCGACCGAATGCAGCCGTCCTTCGCTGTCGCACAGTCGGCCAAGCGCCTCGACGCCTGCTATGCGGCCAGTGGCGGTGTCAATGAACGGCTGGAAGCAGGCAAGGGGTTGCCCTGAAATCACGTGGCCTTCCTTAGTGAAGTTGGAATGAGCGGTAGGGAGGGAGGTAAACGCAAGCCGCCCGCTGTGAGTGTTCACAGCGGGCGAAATGTTACTTGGCAGGAGTTAGCAAGAATGCAGCCAACAGGTGTTTCAGCGTTTGCGCGCGCGACTCTGCAGAGCGACCTTGATCAGCGGTGTGAGCGTGATGCCCAGCTTGAGCAGCTTCCCAAGGAAGCTGGTGCGCCCGGTCTTGGCCCGCTTGCCGCTGAGAAAGCCCAGCAGCGCGACCGAACCCACTCCCCACAGTGGCGCATGGCGAATGCCCAGCGCACTTTTCCAATCGTGACGCAGGCCCCTGAAGCGTTGCAGGGGCTGCAGCAGCGTGGTGGATTCGTGGCGTATTTCCTGACGATGCATTTCCATGCGCAGACGGATCAGCGCCTTGCGCAGTTCGCGACGGGTGTTGCCCTGATGGGATTTGGGTTCGCTCATGGCATCAGTCGCTCACGGTCGTTGGCCAGTTCTTCGAGAGTCGCATGGAACGGCGAGGACTCGTCGAAGATGGCAGCCTTCAAGCGAAGTCCACAGAACACCGCAGCCAGGAAGTAGAACGTGCACAGGCCGATGATGCCGGCCAGCCTGTAACTGTCCCACAACACGATCAGCAGCAGTGCCGACAGCCCGGTGAGCAGCAGCAGACCGAACACCAGTGCCAGACCCGCGAACAGCAAAAGACTGACAGTACGCGCCTTCTGCTCCTGCAACTCGATGCCGAACAGCTCGACATGGCTGTGCAGCAAGCCCAGAAAAGCGGCACCCAGGCGCCGCGGTGAAGAGCCGTGGTCCGCGTGGGGCGGACCTGATTCCGTTCCCAAAGTCATGGTATTAGCGCCTTGTGGCCAGCAGGCCGATCAGGAAACCGGCACCGGCGGCCAGGCCGACCGATTGCCATGGATTGTTCTGTACGTATTCTTCGGTTGCGACGATTGCTGCTTCGCCACGCTCGCGCAGGGATTCTTCAGTCTGCTTGAGCGTCTCTTTGGCACGCAGCAGGCTTTCCTGAATCTGGGCACGCAGTTCATCTGCCTGATCACCAGCGAGGGTTGCCGTGTGTGCCAGCAGCTTCTCGGTGTCGGCGACCAGGACCTGAAAGTCTGCCATCAAGATTTCCTGAGCATTCTGTGCGGTTTGGCGAGGCATGGTTTTCTCCGTTTGGTGGCGTATGGATGTTTCGAGTACAGGGAATTGGCGAAGGTTCACTTCAATTGCTGCGTCGATGCACATCGCGTGGCGACGCGGCTTTCGCCTTGTGCTGGTGCGTGGCGTACAGACATTTGCGCCAGATCGGCGCATCGGCAGATTGCCGGTGGACAACCTTACTCCATAAGCGCAAGCCGCGAGAAAAAAACGGGAGGCTGGCGCAGGTGTTTCATAATGGCTGCGTTTGGCTATGCTCGTGGTGCAGAACGCAACGAACTGTGGGAGATGCCACCACGTCTTCGACGTAGCGCTGTCGCGCAGCAAACAAAAGACCTACAGGAAAAACGTGCGTATCCGCTTGCCCATGCAGCGTTTTACAAGCCTCGACTCGTTCGGGGTCGTTCTGGAAGTACCGGCGCAGCGTCGGTCAGTAATTGGAGAGGGGCATGGAGCGGTTGTACTCGCTGCAAGGATTGAGGGGCCTGGCCGTTCTGGGTGTGGTGCTGTTTCACATGATGCCGATCGAGGCGCGGTTTTCCGGTGGCGATACCTTGCTGCCGCCTTCGCTGGATTTTTTTCAGCTCGGGGTCGACCTGTTTTTTGTCATCAGCGGCTTCGTGATGGTGATCGTCAGTCGTGGCCGGTTCCAGAATGGTGTCGAGGCTCAGCGCTTTCTGTTCAACCGGGTGTCGCGGATCTATCCGACCTACTGGCTGTATTTCTTCATCACGCTCGGGGTCTTTCTGGTGCAGCCGGGTCTGGTCAACAGCGGTCATGGCTCGTCGAACCTGCTGATGTCGTTCCTGTTGTTGCCCAACGACAAGGTGCTGCTGGTGATGGTCGCCTGGTCGCTGCTGTTCGAACTTTGGTTCTATCTGGTGTTTACCGGCCTGTTGCTGTTCAAGGAGCGTCATCTGCCGTGGCTGATGGCGGGCTGGGCGTTGATCATCGTAGCGTTCAACCCCCTGCAAAACTGGCAGGATCAGTCGTCGGCGCTGAAGATCATCCTGCATCCCTATTCGCTGGAATTCATCATCGGTGTGGCGCTGGCGCTGTTCTTCTACAGCCGTCACAGCGCGCGCCTGCCGACATCTGCCGTCTGGGGGTTGCTGGCTGTTGCGTTGCTGGCAGGTGTTCCGTCGATTGCGACCTATCGGCTCTACGACAGTCAGGGTTTGCTGCGCATGCTGATGGTGGGCGGCACGTTCGGTCTGCTGGTGCTGACTCTGGCGCTGCTGGAAAGGCGACAAAAGATCTTCGTGCCGACGCCGCTGGTGGTCGTGGGCGACATGTCCTACACCATCTACCTGTCTCATCTGCTGGTGCTGGGGGTGATCGGGCGCATCTGGAATGGGGTGGGCGCATGGCCCGAGAGCTATCTGGACAACCTGTTCTTCGCGGCCCTGATGGTGGCGGCCACCCTGTGCTACGGCTGGGTTGGTTATCGCTGTTTCGAGAAGCCGGTGCTGGACCGCGCCAACGCGTTTGGTAAACGGCGCTTTAGAACTGGCGCGGCGAAGGTGGGTGCATAGAAATTTTTACATGGCGCCCAGAGGCAGGGCTCTGCTGAGATACGTCGTTGAACGGACGGCCGGATCGAGGAGACTTGCGGATGGGCCCACAGCTGTTTACCCCTTATGGCGGGATCACGGTCATGCTGCCCGCAGCATTGGTGATCGCTGCCTGGCTATGGACAGCCCGCTCGAAGCGTTCCGCCTTGTTGTGGGTGGCGACGCTCTTTGTAGCCTACTCGATGGTGGTGATCAGCAAAGTGCTGTTCAAGGGCTGGGGTTTGGCGATCGAGAGTCTGGGGGTCTATGTACTCAGCGGGCATGCCATGAATACCTGCCTGATTCTGACCGTCGGCCTGAGTCTTCTGGCGCGACAGTACGATCAGCGTCTTCGCTGGCCCGGTGCCCTGACCGGACTGCTGCTGGGCTGGCTGTACAGCGTCTTTTGCGTCGCGCCTTTCATTCATCCGCTCGCCGAGGCGGTGGCGGGGGCGCTGCTGGGTTCAACGGCGGCCTGCCTGTTTCTCCTTGGCCTGGAGCTGCATGCGACCAGAAGGATTCCTTCGTCCGCCGTTCTTGTCGGTCTGTTGTTCATCGCCATCAGCAGCACGACCACCAAGTACAACGCCGAACGACTGCTGGACCGTATATCGGTCAAGATTTCCGGCTCCGAGCGCGCGTTCAAACAGCCGGACTGGCGGGCTCCCGCTGAACCGCTGTAGCACCGATACGGCTGTCGGTCGCCTCGACGCGATCCAGGACCGGGCCTAGAATGTTTCGGCAGGTCACGCTCTTTACGAGGAGGATTCGATGCTTCCTGAATGCCAACTGTTCGGCACCCTGGGTTGTCATTTGTGCGATATCGCGCAAGCCGTATTGCTGCCGTTTGTGGATGAGTGCGGTTTGCTGGTTGAGCGACGCGACATCTGCGAGGATGAGTGGCTGTTCGAACGTTATGAGCTGAGGATACCGGTGCTGCGTCGCGTGGACACCGGCGAAGAGCTGGACTGGCCTTTCGATGCGCCCCAGGTGGCGTCCTTTCTGAGCATGTAACGGATCATCTTTCTCCCAAGGCAAGACACGCATTGAATATCGATACCCGAATCAAGTTCCGCCATCTGGTGTGCTTTCTCGAAGTGGCGCGCCAGGGCAGTCTGGCGCGGGCCTGCGATGTGTTGTCGATCAGCCAGCCGGCTCTGTCCAAGACGCTCAAGGAGCTGGAAACCCTGCTGGCGACGACGCTGTTCGTGCGCAGCAAGACCGGCGCGGCGCTGACCGAAGCCGGTGTGGCGTTCATGCGCTATGCGGGGCCGAGCGTTCAGGCCTTGCGTGAAGGCGTGAACAGCCTGCGCTCCGGCGAGCACGAAACGGTCACGGCGCGTCTGGGTGTGTTGTCGACGGCCGAGAGCCTGCTGGTTCCCGAAGTCGTCGGGCGTCTGCACGAGCAGCACCCGGCATTGATCATCAGCGTCATGACCGGCCCCAGCGCTTATCTGTTGTCGCAACTGCGCGTCGGAGAACTGGATCTGGTGGTCGGGCGGATGACCGACAGCCCGCAGATTCTGGGGCTGACGTTCGAGCATCTGTACAACGAATCAATGACGCTGGTGGTGCGTACCGGTCACCCGTTGCTGGCGGCACCCCTCAAACCTGAAAGTCTGGCGAATTTCCCATTGGTACTGCCGCTGGCGGGCACCACCATCCGCAAGTTCGCCGACAGCCTGTTCGTGCAGTGCGGCATACAGCCGCCGCGCCAGCGCCTTGAAACGCTTTCGCTGACGCTGAGCCGACGCTACGTCGAGCGCAGCGACGCCATCTGGATCGCGCCGCTGGATGCCGTTCTGCAGGAGTTGCACAACGGCACGCTGGTCGAGCTGGACATGGGCATCCGTGAGCCGGGCGGTTCGGTGGGGCTGTGCAGCAACCCGGCTGTTCCCCTGACACGCGCTGCCCAGTGGTGTGTGGATGAGTTTCGGGTCGTTGGCGAGACCTACCGACAGATGTCCTATACATAACCATTTGGTTATGGATGGCAGGCAATTATTCAGTGTTGGTGGATGCATGAAGCGCGCGACACTTCGCCGCAGCCTGTCGCGCACGTGTTCGACGCTCGCGCGCCCATAAGAAAGCCAACAATAAGGAGAACGCCATGTCTGTCGCGGACAACAGCCGCTTCGTCATTCGTGATCGCAACTGGCATCCCAAAGCCCTGACGCCTGATTACAAGACCTCGATCCTGCGCTCACCGCGCCAGGCACTGGTCAGTATCCCCCAGTCCATCTCCGAAGCCTCCGGGCCGGATTTCTCGCACCTGAAGTTCGGTCAGCACGACAACGACCTGTTGCTCAATTTCAACAACGGCGGGCTGCCGATCGGTGAGCGCATTCTGCTCGCCGGTCGGGTCTGTGATCAGTACGGCAAGCCGATTCCCCATACGCTGGTGGAAATCTGGCAGGCCAACGCAGGCGGTCGTTATCGCCACAAGCGTGACGCGTACCTTGCGCCCATGGACCCTAATTTCGGTGGCGTGGGCCGGGCACTGACCGACAGCGAAGGCAACTACAGCTTCCGCACCGTCAAGCCCGGGCCGTACCCTTGGCGCAACGGTCCCAACGACTGGCGTCCGGCGCACATTCACGTGTCGATCAGTGGCCCGTCGATTGCCACGCGTTTGATCACCCAGCTGTATTTCGAGGGCGATCCGCTGATTCCGATCTGCCCGATCGTGAAATCCATCGCCAATCCCGATGCGGTGCAAAGCCTGATCGCCCGGCTTGATCTGGCCATGGGCAACCCGATGGATTGTCTGGCGTATCGCTTCGACATCGTTCTGCGCGGCCAGCGCAAGACTCACTTCGAAAACTGCTGAGGAGGCCCGACATGCCCGTTCAATTGTTGCAGGAAACCCCTTCGCAGACCGCAGGTCCCTATGTGCACATCGGCCTGGCACCCCAAGTGGCCGGCAACCCGACCCGCGAGCTGGAAATCTGGAACGAGATGGCCAGGCCCGGCGCGCCGGGTGAGCACATCGTGTTGCTGGGCAACGTCTTCGATGGCAACGGCCACCTGATTCGCGACGCGTATCTGGAGTTCTGGCAGGCCGATCACGAAGGCGCGTATCACAGCGAATACAACCCGGCGAACCCGTTCAACGGCTTCGGTCGCACTGCCACATCCGACGATGGCCAGTGGGTTCTCAAGACCATCAAGCCTGGTTCGATGCGTAACGCTGCCGGTGTGCCGATGGCCTCGCACATCAACGTTTCGCTGTTCGCCCGCGGCATCAATATTCACTTGCACACCCGGCTGTATTTCGACGATGAAGCCCAGGCCAATCTCGTCGACCCGGTACTCAACCTGATTGAACAGCCACAACGCCGTGAAACGCTGATTGCGCAGCGCTGCGAGGTGGATGGAAAAACGGCCTATCGTTTTGATATCCGGGTGCAGGGCGAAGGCGAGACGGTGTTTTTCGATTTCTAAGTAATGTGCGTGCGCTACACGGCATCTGCAGGCGCAGATGACCTTATAAAAATAAAAGGAAATGTTCATGACGCTATCAGCTCGCGGGCCCGCTACGGGCACGCTCGACGTTCAGGCCTTCATCAATGCTCAGCCATTGTCGGGTTACCAGTGGCGTGTGGTTGCGCTGTGCTTCCTGATCGTTTTTCTCGACGGACTGGACACGGCGGCGATGGGCTTCATCGCGCCTGCGCTGAGCCAGGACTGGGGCATCGATCGCGCCAGTCTGGGTCCGGTCATGAGCGCCGCGCTGATCGGCATGGTATTCGGCGCGCTGGGCTCCGGTCCGCTGGCCGACCGCTTCGGACGCAAGGTGGTGCTGGTGGTGGCGGTGTTTCTGTTCGGGCTTTTCAGCCTGGCGTCGGCCTACAGCAGCAATATCGATCAGTTGTTGGTGCTGCGTCTGCTCACCGGTCTCGGGCTGGGTGCGGCGATGCCCAACGCGACCACGCTGCTGTCCGAATACACGCCTGAGCGTCTGAAGTCGTTGCTGGTTACCAGCATGTTCTGCGGTTTCAACTTGGGGATGGCCTGCGGCGGCTTTGTGTCCGCCAAGCTCATCCCCAGCATGGGCTGGCACAGCCTGTTGATGCTCGGCGGCATCCTGCCGCTGATCCTGGCCGTGGTGCTGATGGTCTGGCTGCCGGAGTCTGCGCGGTTTCTGGTGGTGCGCAACCGGGGTGTCGAGCGGATTCGCAAGGTGCTGGCGCCGATTGCGCCGAAGGAAGTCGCGGGTGTAACGGCGTTCAGCGTTCCTGAACAGAAGACCGTCAGCAGCCGCAATGTCTTGAAAGTGATTTTCTCCGGCACTTACAGTGCGGGCACCCTGTTGCTGTGGCTGACCTACTTCATGGGGCTGGTGATCGTGTACTTGCTGACCAGCTGGCTGCCGACGTTGATGCGTGACAGCGGCGCGAGCATGGAGCAGTCGGCGTTCATCGGCGCGCTGTTCCAGTTCGGCGGCGTGCTCAGTGCCGTGGGCGTCGGCTGGGCCATGGACCGTTACAACCCGCACAAGGTGATCGGCGTGGCCTACGCACTGGCCGGCGTGTTTGCCTGGCTGGTCGGGCAGAGCCTCGGCAATGTGGCCGTCCTGGCGACACTGGTGCTGGTCGCGGGCATGTGCATCAACGGCGCACAGTCGGCGATGCCTTCGCTGGCCGCGCGCTTTTATCCGACTCAGGGCCGCGCCACGGGCGTGTCATGGATGCTGGGTATCGGCCGGTTCGGTGCGATTCTTGGCGCATGGGCCGGTGCGACCCTGCTGGGACTGGGCTGGTCGTTCGAACAGGTGCTGACGGCGCTGGTGGTGCCTGCTGCACTGGCCGCGCTGGCGATTCTGATCAAGGGCTGGGTCAGCCATTCGGACGCCACTTGAAACCTTTTTACTCTGGAGCGCTGATGTGAGCAGACCGGGCAATCAACTTTTCGACGTGTACTTCACGCACCCCGACATGCGCCGGATTTTCTCGGACGAGGGGCGGGTGCAGGGCATGCTCGATTTCGAGGCTGCGCTGGCGCGGGCCGAGGCCAGGGTTGGTCTGATTCCGCAAAATGTGGTGTCAGACATCACGCAAAGCTGCCGCGCCGAGCTGTTTGATTTCGACGAACTGGCGACTGCCATCGGCAACGCGGGCAATTCTGCAATCCCTCTGGTCAAGGCGCTGGGCAAGCGTATCGCTGCACACAGCCCCGAGGCCGAACGCTACGTGCACATGGGGGCCACCAGTCAGGACGTGATGGACAGCGGTTTGATTCTGCAGGTTCGGAACGCTATCGATGTGCTGGAACGCGACCTCGGGGACTTGGGCGACGCCTTGGCGCGACAGGCGCAGGCTCACGCGTCGACGCCGCTGGCTGGCCGTACCTGGCTGCAACAGGCCACGCCCGTCACGCTGGGCATGAAGATCGCAGGCTGGCTGGGGGCGATTACGCGTCACCGCCAGCGCCTGAACGAAATCAGGCCTCGCGTGCTGTGCCTGCAGTTTGGCGGCGCGTCGGGCAGTCTGGCGGCGCTGGGCGATCAGGCGTTCAAGGTGGCCGAAGCACTGGCAGATGAACTGCAACTGCACTTGCCCGAGCAGCCGTGGCACACGCAGCGGGATCGGCTGGTGGAGTTCGCTTCGCTGCTCGGTCTGATCGCGGGCAGCCTTGGCAAGCTGGGCCGGGATGTCAGTCTGCTGATGCAGACCGAAGTGGGCGAAGTCTTCGAGCCCTCTGCGCCGGGCAAGGGCGGGTCCTCGACCATGCCGCACAAGCGCAATCCGGTGGGCGCTGCGGTCATGATCGGCGCGGCGACACGTGCGCCGGGTCTGGTCGCGACGATGTTCTCCGCGATGCCTCAGGAGCACGAACGCAGTCTGGGCCTGTGGCATGCCGAGTGGGAAACCTTGCCTGAACTGTGCTGCCTGGTGTCCGGGTCGTTGCAGCAGGCATTGCAGGTGGTGCCGGGCCTGCAGGTCGATGCCGAACGCATGCGGGTCAATCTGGAATCCACTCGGGGGCTGGTGCTGGCCGAAGCGGTCAGCATCGCCCTGGCGCAGCGCATCGGCCGCGATGCCGCGCACCACCTGATCGAACAGAGCTGTCGTCAGGCGGTGGAGCAGGGCGTGCACCTGCGTCAGGTGCTGGGGGAAAACCCTGAGGTCACCGCACAACTTTCTTCCGACGAGCTGGATCGCTTGCTCGATCCAGCCCATTACCTTGGCCAGGCCCGACGTTGGGTCGAGCGCGCCGTGGCCGAACACACAAGGATCACGCAATGACCGAAGACGAACGTTATCAGGCGGGCATGCAGGTGCGCCGCGCCGTACTCGGCGACACGCATGTCGATAACAGCCTGAAAAAATTGACGCCGTTCAACGAGGAATTTCAGGAAATGATCACCCGGCATGCCTGGGGTGACATCTGGACACGTCCGGGGTTGCCGCGTCATACCCGGAGCCTGATCACCATCGCCATGCTGATCGGCATGAACCGTGAAGGTGAGCTGCGGCTGCACCTCAAGGCCGCCAAAAACAATGGCGTGACCCGCGAAGAGATCAAGGAAGTGCTGATGCAGAGCGCGATCTATTGCGGCATTCCAGCGGCCAACGCGACCTTCCATCTGGCCGAGGAAGTGTGGGATGAAATGGGTGTGGAATCGCTGAACAAGGAGTAAACGCTTGAATTGAAGTCGCCGCCGCAGTGCTGAACTGCGGCGGCGTTTTTGCTGGTGCCAGCGCTGTCAGAGCAGCGAGAGCGGGTAGCTGACGATCACACGGTTTTCGTCGAACTGGTTGGTGCTGTAGTCGCGCCGCATGGTCGAGTTGCGCCACTTGACTGACAGACTCTTGAACGCGCCGCTCTGGAACACGTAGGCCAGCTCGGTTTCCCGTGCCCATTCCTCGCCATCGGTGATTGTGCCGGTGTGCACGTTTTCGCCGCTGATGTAGCGATTCATCAGGGTCAGACCGGGCACGCCCAGACCCGCGAAATCGTAGTCGTGGCGCAGTTGCCAGGATTTTTCCCGGGCGTTGTCGAAGCTCGAGTTGTAGCTGTCGTTGGCCAGGGTGCCGCCGCTGGTGCCGTTGACCCGCATCCACGCGCTGTCGCCGCTGACCTTCTGCAAACCGACATAGAACGTATTGCTTCCGTGGCGCGCAGAGAGCAGGGCTGACCAGGTCTTGTTGTCCAGATCGCCTGCCAGCGACTGACCGTCGTCCTTGCCCTGGAAATAACCGAGGTTTGCACCCAGCGTCCAGCTGCCCAACGGCTGGCTGTGCAGCAGGTTGACGTATTGCTGGTGATAGATGTCTTCAAGCTCGGCGTACCACAGGCCGACCTGGGTGCGTTTCTCATTGAAGACGTACTCGCCGCCACCGAAGTTGAAACGATCCGAGGTAAAGGCGGCGCGACCGTTCATGGACATGTCTTCCATGCTGGCGTCGTTGCGCGGGCTGTTGCCACGGAATTGGCCACCGTACAGCGTCAGACCGTCGATTTCCTTGGAGGTGATCTGACCGCCCTGGAAAGTCTGCGGCAGGGATCGTCCGTCATCGGAGCGCAGGATTGGCAGCACTGGCATCCATTCGCCGACCTTCAATTCGGTCTTGGAGAAGCGTGCCTTGCCCGCGACTGCCAGACGCCCGAAATCGTCAGCCGGACGACCATCGCTGTGAATCGGCAGCAATTGTGTGCCGCCGGTGCCTTTGCCGCCGTCCAGTTTGAGCGAATAGAGGCCCAGCACGTCGACGCCGAAACCCACGGTGCCCTGAGTGAAACCCGAGCGTGCGTCGAGGATGAAGTTCTGGGTCCATTCTTCGGCGTAGTTCTGGGGGTTAGCCGGGTCGACGAAGTTGCGGTTGATGTAGAAGTTGCGTAGGTTCAGATTCACCTTGGCATCTTCAACGAAACCGGCAGCCTCAGAGACGGCGGGTATCAGACTGGTTGCGATGGCCGCAGAGAGGCCGCAAACGACTTTGCAGGGGCGAGATGAGCGCATGGAAGACCTTTTTTGTAATTATTCAGTCAGTGAAGCTGGGTCTGATAGTGAAAGGCCGGGGCCAGCTCTGCAATTGTAAAACCATGGTTTTGGGCGATTACCGAACGTTAATGAACCGGTTCGAACATTTTATCCGGGACGATGCGAAGACAGCCTGCGATGCTCGTTGCCATGAACATTTTTCGCGCTTCAAGCCCCGACACTATTGAGTAAGGAAGCCCAATGAGCACTGCCAGTACGCCACTGTCCGGCGTCAATCAACCCCTCAAGGGAATCGGTTTCATTCTGCTGGCCACCTTTCTGTTTGCCAGCCACGACACACTCTCCAAGTACCTGTCCGGCTTCTATCCGATCATTCTGGTGGTGTGGGCGCGCTATCTGGTGCACACGCTGCTGATGGCCTGCATCTTCATGCCGTCGTCCGGTCTGCGGGTGCTGCGTACCAAGCGGCCCGGCCTGCAGGCGCTGCGTGCACTGGCCTTGCTGGGCACCAGTCTGCTGTTCACCAGCAGCCTGATGTTCATTCCGCAGGCTGAGGCCACGGCAGTCAACTTTCTTGCGCCGCTGCTGGTCACTGCGCTGTCGGTGCCGCTTTTGCATGAGCGGGTGACGCGCGGGCAATGGATTGCCGTGATCGTCGGCTTCATGGGGGTGATGATCATCATTCATCCGGGCGGCGAGTTGTTCACGCCCGCGATTCTGTTGCCGCTGTCTTCGGCGTTCTGTTTTGCGCTGTATCAGTTGCTGACCCGACTGGTGAGCCCGTTCGACAGCCCGACCACCAGCAACTTCTTCGCCGGGCTGTTCAATACCCTGTTGATGAGCGTGCTGGTGCCCTTCTTCTGGGAAGTGCCTGAACTCAAACACCTGCCGTTCCTGCTCGCGCTGGGCGCCTGCGGCATGGCCGCACACCTGCTGCTGACCCAGGCCTTCCGCTTCGCTGCACCTGCGATGCTGGCGCCGTTCAGTTACTGCCAGATCGTGTTTGCAGGTTTATTGGGGTTCATCGTGTTCGACCACATGCCCTCGCCGACAGCGCAGGCCGGTATCGCAATCATCTGCCTGAGCGGGCTGGCGGCTGCATGGCAGCAGCGGCGTAAAGGCGGGTAGTTGTCGCGGTCTTGCCCCTCACATAAACACCAGCGAGCCAGTAAGTTGAGTACGACCTGATGAGGAATGCGACCCGATAAAAAAGGCCCGCTCACTCACGTGAACGGGCCTTTCTCATGTGCATCACCCCGTCATTCTTTGAGGTCAGGCACCTTGCGCGGAGCCATGAAGTACATCCAGATCAGTGCGATGAAGTACATCGCCGGGATCATGGTGAACAGCACGTTGTAGTTGTTATTGGTGGCGGTCAGGACCGCGCCGACGATTTGGGTCATGAACATGCCGCCGATGGCTGCACACATACCGCCGAAGCCGAACACTGTGCTCATCATGTGCTTGGGGGTGTAGTCCATCACCAGGCTCCAGATGTTGGCGGTCCAGGCCTGGTGCGCACCGACGGCCAGCGAAATGGCCAGAACCGCTACCCACAGGCCGCTGGCGTTGGCGGCGAAGACCACGCTGCAGATGGTGATGGCGAAGATCAGCATCGACACCAGACGCGCCGTGGTGGCCCTCACGCCCCTGCCGATCAGCCAGGAGGACAGGATGCCGCCGCCGATGCTGCCGAAGTCTGCGGTCAGCCAGATCAGGATCAGCGGGATACCCATCTGGGTGACGCTGATGCCCAGGTTGTATTGCTGATTGAGGAACGGCGGCAGCCAGTAGAGGTAGAACCAGAACACCGGCGCAGTGATCGCATAGGCCAGAGCGAAGGCCCAGGTGCCGCGCATTTTCAGAATGGCCGAGAACGGCATTTTGACTGGCTCGGGCTCGACTTCCTGATTGATGTAGTCCAGTTCGCTCTTGCTGACGGTGGGGTGTTCTTCAGGGTTGTAGTACTTGAGGCGCCACATGATGACCCAGATCAGGCCGAGCGAACCCATTGCCACGAACGCGGCCTGCCAGCCCCATACAGTGAGGATCAGCGGCAGCAGGGCGGGGGTCAGCATGGCACCCACGTTGGTTCCGGCGTTGAAGATGCCGGTGGCCACCGCACGTTCGCCCGCCGGGAACCACAGGCGTGTGGTCTTGACGCAGGCCGGATAGTTGGCGGCCTCGGTCAGGCCCAGAATGAAGCGGCAGACCATGAAGCCGGCCGCCGAAGTGGCCAGACCGTGTGCGCCGGTCGCCAGGCTCCACAGCAGCACGGCCAGGAAGAACGCACGCTTGACGCCGACCCGGTCGATGAACCGGCCCTGCAGCACAAAGCCCACTGCGTAACCCACCTGGAACCAGAAGTTGATGTTGGCGTAGTCCATCGCCGTCCAGCTCATTTCCTTGGCAAGAATCGGCTGCATGACCCCGAGGGCTGCGCGGTCGATGTAGTTCAGTGTGGTGGCGAAGAACACCAGAGCGAGCATGCCCCAGCGAGTCTTGCCCACGGCGAGTGCGCCGCGAATCTTTTCGCCCATGCCCGCATGGGCGGCCTGGGCGACAGGGTTGGTCTGGGTATTGAGCATGATGTTCTAACCATCCGTTCCAAGACTGCGCTGCTGGCGACAGTCGGACTGAGAAGTCCACTCGATTCAGGCGTTATGCGTGTGCAGTGAAGCCGCTGCGATTCGAAAGCCATGGGGCATGGTCTTGCGAAACGTTTTCAGGGCCGACAATTTACAGGCTGTTGCTGACGAGTGCGCTGGATTGTTTCAGGAAACGAAGTGCCGGATCGATTGTGTGACCGGATGGGCTCTTCGATCCTGCAACCGTGGACGGCGAACGGAACTGACGAGCGGGGCGGTTGAGGTGCACATGAGCAATGTTCCTGTTGTTTGAATTGTTATGGTTTGCTACGGGTAACGGGTGTTCGAAACGTTCTGCTGCGCTGCAAGGTGAGGCTGATGGTGAGCATTGCGCCACGCATCGTCAATCAAGTAACTCGGCTTCTGTTCGATAATCGAACGTAAAACTAACCGGTTCGTACACTTTATGTTGCTGTAGTATTTTGACAGGCAAATACTTGAATGGCACCTCTGAATAAGGCCGGGAAAGGCCAGGAATGCGGTGCTGTCCAGTCACGATTCGTCAGGGTCGTGTTCATTCAGGAGCTAGAAGCATGCAGCGTTCAATTGCCACCGTATCCTTGAGCGGTACTCTGCCCGAAAAGCTCGAGGCCATCGCCGCAGCCGGCTTTGATGGCGTCGAGATTTTCGAAAACGACCTTCTTTACTACGACGGCAGCCCTCGCAACGTGCGGCAGATGTGTGCCGATCTGGGCATCGCCATTACCCTGTTCCAGCCGTTCCGCGACTTCGAAGGCTGCCGCCGTGACCGCCTGCAGCGCAACGTGGACCGTGCCGAGCGCAAATTCGATTTGATGCAGGAGCTGGGCACCGATCTGGTGCTGGTCTGCAGTAACGCATCCGCCGATTCGGTGGGCGACGAAAACATCCTGCTCGACGACCTGAGTCTGCTGGCCGAGCACGCTGGTGCGCGGGGTCTGCGGGTCGGTTACGAAGCGCTCGCCTGGGGGCGTCATGTGAACACCTGGCAGCAGGTCTGGAATCTGGTGCGCCAGGTGGATCACCCGGCGCTGGGTGTCCTGCTCGACAGCTTCCACACGTTGTCGCTCAAGGGGGATCCGAGCGCGATTGCGCAGATTCCGGGCGACAAGATTTTCTTCGTGCAAATGGCAGATGCGCCGATTCTGGCCATGGACGTGCTGGAATGGAGCCGCCATTTCCGCTGCTTCCCCGGCCAGGGTGAGTTCGATCTGGCGGGCTTTCTCGCGCCAATCCTGCGCAGTGGCTACACCGGCCCGTTGTCGCTGGAAGTGTTCAACGACGGTTTTCGCGCGGCACCGACCCGCGCCAATGCGGCAGACGGTTTGCGCTCGCTGCTGTATCTGGAAGAAAAGACTCGCCAGTTGCTGGCCCGCGAGGCCGAGGCAAAAATCCCCGACATCCTGTTCAGCCCGCCACCGGCCAGCACCTACAACGGCGTCGAATTCCTTGAGTTTGCCGTCGATGAAAGCCACGGCGCACGTCTGTCGGGCTGGCTGGAGCGACTGGGCTTCGCCAAGCTGGGCCAGCACCGCTCCAAGGCCGTCAGCCTGTTGGGGCAGGGCGATATCAAGATCGTCCTTAATGCCGAACCGTATTCATTTGCTCACAGCTTCTTCGAAGCCCATGGTCCGTCGCTGTGCGCGACCGCATTGCGGGTTGACGACGGTCATCAGGCGCTGGAGCGTGCGCGGGCTTTTAAGGGCCAGCCTTATCGTGGATTGGTCGGCCCCAACGAGCGCGAGATTCCATCGGTGCGCGCCCCGGATGGCAGCCTGATCTATCTGGTCGACAACGCCGCACCGGGCGATTCGATCTACGACAGTGACTTTGTCATCAACCCGCAGGTAGCCGGCAAGGGCGGGCTGCAGCGCATCGATCACATGGCCATGGCGCTGCCGGCCGACAGTCTCGACAGCTGGGTGCTGTTCTACAAGAGCATTCTGGACTTCGAGGCCGACGACGAAGTCGTGTTGCCGGACCCTTACGGGCTGGTCAAGAGTCGCGCCTTGCGCAGCCGCTGCAGCACCGTGCGCCTGCCGTTGAATATCTCCGAGAACCGCAATACGGCGATCTCCCACGCGCTGTCCAGTTATCGCGGTTCGGGCGTGCACCACATCGCATTTTCCTGCGAAGACATCTTTGCCGAAGTCAGCCGCGCCAAAGAGGCAGGCGTGCCGCTGCTGGACATCCCGCTCAACTATTACGATGACCTGGCGGCCCGCTTCGATTTCGATGACGAGTTCCTCAGCGAACTGGCGTACTACAACGTGTTGTACGACCGCGATGCCGACGGCGGCGAGCTGTTTCACGTCTACACCGATGCGTTCGACGGGCGCTTCTTCTTCGAGATCCTGCAGCGCAAGAACGGCTACGTCGGGTATGGCGCAGCCAACGTTGCAGTGCGTCTGGCCGCAATGGCCAAGGCGCGCAGTGTGGCAATACGTCAGGCGCGGTTGTGAGCGTTTGATCTGATCGAACCGGTCGCTGCAGGCACTCGGGTGCCTCGCAGCTTCCCTGCCTCGACGCTCGGCGGCATACTCCACGTACAACCCGTGGTCATGAGCCAACAATGAAAACAACCGACGACTCCGTTGCCCTCGAACCTGTCACGTTGCGGCCCTCGGGACGCAAGAACAATCCTGAAAAGACCCGCGAAGACATCCTTCAGGCGGCCGTGGCCGAATTCGTCGCCCACGGCCTTTCAGGCGCCCGCGTCGATGCGATAGCCGAGCGCACGAAGACTTCCAAGCGGATGATCTATTACTACTTCGGCAGCAAGGAACAGCTCTACGTCGAGGTTCTGGAAAAACTTTACGGCGATATCCGCAATACCGAAAGCGAGCTGAATCTGGGCGAGCTGGAGCCTGTCGAGGCAATCCATCGAGTGGTGGAGTTCACCTTCGATCACCACGACAACAACGTCGATTTCGTGCGTATCGTCTGCATCGAAAATATTCACAACGGCGAAAACGTCAAGCAGTCCGATACCATTCAGGCCAAGAGCCAGAACATCATTCGGGCGCTGGAAGGCATCCTTCGTCGCGGTGAGGAAAGCGGAGAGTTCCGCGCGGGCGTGCACCCGATCGACCTGCACCTGATGATCAGCTCGTTCTGCTTCTATCGCATTTCCAACCGCCACACGTTCAGCGAGATCTTCCAGATCGAGCTGTGGAGCGATGAGGTCAAACAGCGTCACAAGGCCATGATCTGCGACGCTGTGTTGCGTTACCTCAAGGCCTGAACACTAAAGGCTGTGGAAGTGCTGCATCATGCGCTCGGCATCCGCTGACCGGCCGCTGAACAGCTCGAAGGCTTTGACGGCCTGAAACACTGCCATGGTCGTGCCGTCCAGCGTGCGGCAGCCCAGCGCGCGAGCGTGCTTGAGCAGTTCGGTTTCCAGCGGAAAGTAGATGATTTCCGCGACCCATTGCTCGGCACGCAGCAGTTCCACCGGCAGCGGTGTACCGGGCAACTTGGCCATGCCGACCGGTGTGGTGTTGACCACGCCGTCGGCTTCGGCCATTGCCGCAGGCAGATTCAGACCAACCTGCGCACGGCCCGCGCCGAAATGAGCGGTGAGGTTGTCCACCAGACCCTGGGCACGCTGCGGTTCGACCTCGAACACGCTCAAGCGCTCGACGCCTGCACTCAACAACGCATAAGCCACCGCAGCGCCCGCGCCGCCTGCACCCATTTGCACGACGTGCTGGCGTGGCGCCTTGTCCAGACCACGCTTGAAGCCTTCCGCGAACCCCAGACAATCGGTGTTGTGGCCGGTGCTTTTACCGTCCTTGAACACCACGGTATTGACTGCGCCGATGCCGCGCGCTTCTTCGGACAGTTCATTCAAAAGCGGAATGACCGCCTGCTTGCAGGGGAAGGTGATGTTCAGGCCGGTGAAGCCGCAGTCACGTGCACCTTCAATCAGACGGGGCAGGGCGCTGATGTCCAGTTTGAGCGCATCGATATCGATCAGGCGATACAGATAGCGGATGCCCTGCGCGTCACCTTCGTGTTCGTGCAGCGCCGGTGTGCGTGATGCCTGGATGCCTGAACCGATCAGGCCGGCGAGTACGGAGGTTGATTCAGCGTGGCTCATGACGATATGTCTCTTGTTTTTGTCGTGCCGCCCGATGGCGGGAAGGTTTCAAAAAATGTACCAGATGGTTAATAGTGACGCAGTGGCTGATCAATTGCCATGCGTTGATTCTGTGCGGTGATCGCCCCGATCAGGGATAATGCGCGGCCATAGCCGTTCAAGCCTTTCAAGAGATGACGAGTCCCCGCATGTCCGAATCCGTTTTTCGCGCCGCCCACCAGCAAGCCAGCACGCTGTACCTGCCAGCAGGCCCATGGACGACGGTGCTGGACTGCCTGTGCGCGAAGTTCTCCGCCATCAGCCGCGAAGAGTGGCTGGATCGTATCGCCCGATCGCGGGTGCTGGATGCCAACGGCCAGGCCATCACGGCTGACCTGGCTTACCGCGAAGGCCTGAAGATTCACTATTTTCGCGAAGTGCCGAACGAGACGCCGATTCCAGTCGTCGAGACCATTCTGTATGCCGATGAACATCTGGTGGTCGCTGACAAGCCACACTTTCTGCCGGTCACGCCTGCGGGCGAATACGTCGAGCAGACCCTGCTGCGCCGGCTGATCCATCGTCTGGATAATCCGGATCTGGTGCCCTTGCACCGTATCGACCGCCATACCGCCGGGCTGGTGCTGTTTTCGGCCAACAGGCAGACCCGTTCGGCGTATCAGGCACTGTTTCCCACGCGGCGTATCGACAAGTTCTACGAGGCGATTGCGCCTGCGCTGCCTTCGATGGAGTTTCCACGGCTGCACGAGAGCCGTCTGGTGGATGGCGAGCCGTTCTTCCGCATGCAGGAAGCATCGGGGCCTGCGAATACGCAGACTCGCATCGAAGTGCTCGAACGTAATGAATCGCTGTGGCGCTATGGGCTGTACCCGGTGACGGGCAAGAAGCATCAGTTGCGCGTACACATGGCCGCGCTGGGCGCTGCCATCTGCAACGACCCTTTCTACCCGGAAGTGATCAAGGACGCAGTCGATGACTATCAGCAGCCGCTCAAGCTGCTGGCAAAGGCGCTGCGGTTCGACGATCCGCTCACTGGCGAGCCGCGTAAGTTTCAAAGCCAGCTGAAACTCGACTGGTAGCCGCGAGGCGAGCAGACGAAAAAAACCCGCACTCGGCGGGTTTTTTCACATCAGTAACGTCACGCGAGGATCACAGATCCTTGACGGTACGTACCTGATCCTTGTTGATGCGGGTTTCTTTGCCATCAAGCTGCTTGAACTCGTAGAAGCCCGAATCTTCATCATACTTCGGAGTGTCGACAGACTGGATTTCACGACCATCATTCAGAGTGATCACAGTCGGCGAAGCGCAGCCAGCCAAAGAGGCGATGCCCAATGCAAGCAGAAAGGCAGCGGGAAGGGTCCGTTGTTTCATTACTGTGTCTCCAGATGGATTCTTGATTAACTGACCGTAAGACGTATACACCCGCCGCAAGTTCAATGAACAGTCACTTGCGTCGGTTGTCATCTGATCCGGCCAGCAGACAGGGTGTGTTCAGGTTGGCCAGTCTCGGGTCTCCGGCGTCCAGTTGCAGGGCCACTGGATGCAGGGGTGCCAACGCCCGCCGTGGGCTGCGCTCGCCTGTCTGCCATGCGGCTTCCAGCGTCGCAGCGTGGGCGGTCGGGATGATACATAAAAGCGGCTGCCAATGTTCACCTTCACGCACCATGACCGGGTTGTCCGGGTGTCTGTCGGCTAATTGGCGCAACGCGTCCAGCAACGATTTATCGATCAGCGGCACGTCGCAGGGCAGCACCAGCAGCGCGTCATGCTGTGCCTGCGGCAGCGCGGCGAGGATTCCGGCCAGCGGACCGTTGAAGTCAGTGTCACTGTCCTGAACCAGTCGGTCAGCGAACGCGGCGTAGCGTTCGAGGTTGCGATTGCAGGAAATGATCAGGTCGTCGGTCAGCGGCCGGGTCAGGCGATGCAGGTGCTGGATCATCGGTTCGCCCTGCCACTCGATCAGCCCTTTGTCGCGTCCGCCCATGCGCTGGCCGCGACCTCCTGCGAGCAGCAGAATCGAGCAGGGCGGCAATGGGGCAGAGGCGTTCATCAGAGACTCGGCAGGCAGTGAAAAGGAGTGCTGTGATATAACACCGGCCTGTTTCCTTAACAACCGGATCGAGGCCATGAAAGCAAAGGCTGACACACCTTTTGTACCCCTGAACATCGCTGTACTGACCGTCAGCGACACCCGCACCCGCGAAACCGATACCTCGGGCCAGATGTTCGTCGATCGCCTGACCGAAGCCGGTCACGGCCTGATCGAGCGCGTCCTGCTCAAGGATGACCTCTACAAGATCCGCGCTCAGGTGGCGACCTGGATCGCCGATGAGCAGGTTCAGGTCGTACTGATCACTGGCGGCACCGGCTTCACTGGACGCGACAGCACGCCGGAAGCCGTGGCCTGTCTGCTGGACAAGCAGGTCGACGGATTCGGCGAGCTGTTTCGGCAGATATCGGTGCCGGACATCGGCACCTCGACCATTCAGTCGCGTGCGCTGGCCGGGCTGTCCAATGGCACACTGGTCTGCTGTCTGCCAGGCTCCACCAACGCCGTGCGTACCGCCTGGGACGGCATTCTGGCCGAACAGCTGGATTCACGTTTCCGTCCGTGCAATTTCGTTCCGCACCTCAAGCAGGCCGAGCCCTGCGCGACCCGTGGTTGAACGGTCATGAGCGCTGAGCCCAAGGCCTTGATGCCTGTCGAAGACGCCATCGCGCGTCTGCTGGAGATGGCCGAAGCTGCGCCGATCACACAGCATGAGCGTGTGCGGCTGGCTGATGCCGAAGGTCGCGTGCTGGCGACCGATCTGGTGTCGACGCTGGACCTGCCGCCCTGGCCCAACAGCGCCATGGATGGCTACGCCTTGCGCGTGGCCGACTGGCGCGGAGAGCCCTTGCCAGTCAGCCAGCGTATTTTCGCGGGTCAGGCTCCCGAGCCTCTGGCGCCCGGAACCTGCGCACGCATCTTCACCGGCGCGCCGGTGCCTGAGGGTGCTGATTGCGTCGAGATGCAGGAAAACGCCGAGGTCCTGGATGATCAACGTGTGCGTTTCACCGAATCACTGAAACCTGAGCAGAACATTCGTCCTCAGGGCCAGGAGACCCGGATTGGCGACACGGTGCTGGCGGCCGGTACACGGCTGGGGCCGATCGAACTGGGGTTGGCTGCGTCGCTCGGTCTGGCCGAAGTGGACGTGGTCCGACGGGTGCGCGTGGCGGTGTTGTCCACTGGCGACGAACTGATCGAGCCGGGCCAGCCGCTCGGGCCGGGGCAGATCTACAACAGCAATCGCGTGCTGTTGTGCAGCTGGCTGAAGCGTCTGCAGTGCGACGTTGTTGATGCCGGAATTCTGCCGGACGATCTCGCAAAGACCCGCGCTGCATTGGCGAGTCTGCATGAGGTCGACCTGATTCTGTCCACCGGCGGTGTTTCGGTGGGCGAGGCGGATTTTCTGGGTCATGCCTTGCGCGAAGAAGGCGAGCTGTCGCTCTGGAAGCTTGCCATCAAGCCAGGCAAGCCGCTGACGTTCGGGCATTTTCGGGGTGTGCCGGTGATCGGCCTGCCGGGTAATCCGGCTTCTACGCTGGTGACTTTTGCCTTGCTGGCCCGCGCCTATCTGTTGCGCCGCCAGGGCGTACTCGATGTCACGCCCTTGAAGTTTGCCGTACCTGCGGGATTTGTCTGGACGCGTCCCGGCAATCGTCGCGAGTACCTGCGCGGGCGTCTTGAACAGGGCAGGGCGGTTCCCTATCGCAACCAGAGCTCCGGTGTGCTGCGTAGCGCGGCCTGGGCTGACGGGCTGATCGAAGTGCGTGAAGGCGCCACCGTGGCAGAAGGCGACTGGGTCAACTTCATTCCTCTAAGCGAGGTGATGGGCTGACGTCGTGGCTGGCTGACCGTGCATGAGCTACCCTCAACAACGCTGACAAGTCGGGCATCCTGTTTTCGCCCCGGAGTATTGTTATGGCGTCATTGAGAGTGGCTTGTGTCATCCCGACCTACAACGGACGTAAGGACCTGGAGCGCCTGCTGGACTCTCTGGCCACGCAGACGGCGACGTTCGACACGCTGATCGTCGACTCCAGTTCATCCGACGGCACGCTTGAGCTGGCGCGTGCGCGTTGCGCAAACGTGCTGTGCATCGACAGCAAGGACTTCAACCACGGTGGCACCCGGCAGATGATGGTCGATCTGCATCCCGAGTATGACGTTTACGTCTATATGACCCAGGACGCCTACCTCGAAGACGCTGAGGCAATTGCCAACATCCTGCTGCCATTTGCCGACCCGAAAGTCGGTGCCGTGTGCGGGCGGCAATTGCCCCACAAGAACGCCAACCTGCTGGCCCAGCATGCGCGGCTGTTCAACTACCCGCCGACCTCACAGATCAAGACCCTTGCAGACGTGCCCGTGCTGGGCATCAAGACGCCGTTCATGTCCAATTCGTTTGCGGCCTATCGCGGCGAAGCCTTGCTGGCCATCGGCGGATTTCCCCGGCATGTAATCCTGTCCGAGGACATGTACGTCACGGCCAGGATGCTGATCGATGGCTGGAAAGTGGCCTACGAAGGCTCGGCGGTCTGTCGGCATTCGCACAATTACAGCTTGCGTGAAGAGTTTCGGCGCTACTTCGACATTGGTGTGTTCCAGTCGCGCGAAGCGTGGATCTACGAAACCTTTGGCGGCATCGCGGGCGAAGGCATGCGCTACGTGAAATCCGAACTCGCGTTCCTTGGCCCCAGACGTTTTCTCTGGTGGCCGATGTCCTTCGTTCGCAACGCCGTCAAGCTGCTGGCCTACAAACTCAGCAAGCAGGAAAAACGCCTGCCCCGAGGCGTGAAGAAAAGGCTCGGAATGTACAAGCGATACTGGGACAGCCCGTATGCATGAGCCTGCCTTCGCGTCACGTTCCTGAACTCTCACCGATCGTGCCCATCGCTCCGCGTGGGCATACCGGCCCTGACGCTCTGCGTCACAAATGGCACAGATTGCGGATTCAGTGAGCCGAGCGCATGACGTGGATAACGCTGGAGCTTGGCGCGCATCTGCGCCACATTCAAAAGCGGACGCGGAGCGTCCTGAGCGGCATTCCCACGCGGAGCGTAGGAACGATCAGCGTGATCTCAAGCACGCCGATCATGCCCATGCTTGTGCTCAGCGTGATACCCGAGTCTTGCTGCGACCACGGACTGGGGGAGGCGGCTTGCCGGCGATGCTTTTTCTGAAGCGACCTATCAGTGACTGAACTGACGCCATCGCCGGCAAGCCGCCTCCCACGGGGTATGCATTCAGTCAGTCACTTTCGTTTTGCCCCCCGTTTTGCGCGTCTTGCGGACTTGGGTATAACGATGAGCGCTGGAGCGTGGGAACGATCAGCGTTCCCGAACTACCACTGATCGTGCCCATCGCTCCGCGTGGGCATGCCGCCCGTGACGCTCCGCGTCACATTCCCGAGAGCGCCTCTCTTTTTCTGAACGACGCTTGATCAGCAGCCAGCCATCCATGAGCGCAGAGATCATGGATACACCTGCATTCGTGCGTCCCGTGCACTTATACGCTGTGCAAATGTAAATTTTCCTGAGTGGCCCCGTTTTCTAAAATGCCAGCGCTTCCCTCGCTCTGGATTCCGTCGCCCATGTCTTCGCTTGTCGCCATCGACCCTGTCATCCCGGCTGCCCAGCCCATCAAACCTGCGCCTGCGGTATTCGGCCTGCAGACGATCATCGGGCTTCTGGGCGTGCTGCTGGCGGTGCTGGTCGCCGGGATCAACGAGGGCGTGACGCGCATTGCCATGGCTGACATTCGTGGTGCGATGTTCATCGGTGCCGATGAAGCGACCTGGCTGGTGGCGGCCTATTCGGCGACCTCGGTTGCGGCGATGGCCTTCGCGCCATGGTTCGCGGTCAGCCTGTCGCTGCGACGCTTCACTCTTGGCGCTATCACAGCCTTCATCGTGCTTGGCCTGTTGTGCCCGTTCGCGCCGAACTATCCCAGCCTGCTGGTCCTGCGGATCCTGCAAGGTCTGGCGGCGGGTTGTCTGCCGCCCATGCTGATGACCGTCGCGCTGCGCTTTCTGCCGCCGCACATCAAGTTGTACGGGTTGGCCGGGTACGCCCTGACCGCAACCTTCGGTCCTAGTCTGGGTACGCCGCTTGCCGCGTTGTGGACGGAGCATTTCAACTGGCAATGGACGTTCTGGCAGGTCATCCCTCCGTGTCTCGTCGCAATGATCGCCATTGCTCACGGCATTCCCCAGGACCCGTTGCGTCTGGAGCGCTTCAGAACGTTCAACTGGTGTGGCGTGCTGCTCGGTTTGCCTGCCATTGCAGCGCTGGTTATCGGCATCCTGCAAGGCAATCGCCTGGACTGGTTCGAGTCCACCCTGATCTGCTGGCTGCTGGGCGGCGGGCTGGTGCTGCTGGTGGCGTTCATGGTCAACGAATGGTTCACCCCGGTGCCGTTTTTCAAACTGCAACTGCTGGCGGGTCGAAACCTGTCGCATGCCTTGCTGACCCTGGGTGGCGTGCTGATCGTCCTTACGGCGGTCGCCTCGATTCCGTCGTCCTACTTGGCACAGGTACAGGGTTATCGTCCGCTGCAGACTGCGCCGCTGATGCTGATCGTTGCTTTGCCGCAACTGGTTGCACTGCCTCTGGTGGCGGCGCTGTGCAACGTGCGCTGGATCGATTGCCGCTGGGTGTTGGCGACCGGGCTTGGCCTGCTCGCGCTTTATTGCGGGTTGGCGACGCAAATGACTTCGGAGTGGATTCGCGACAACTTCTACAGCCTGCAACTGCTGCAGATCATTGCCCAGCCGATGGCGGTGTTGCCGTTGCTGATGCAGGCGACCGGCGGGATCGCTCCCGCCGATGGCCCGTTCGCGTCTTCGTGGTTCAACACCGTGCGTGGGTTGTCGGCGGTTATCGCCACCGGCGTGCTGGAAGCCCTGACCACCTCGCGCCAGCATTTTCACTCCAACGTGCTGGTTGATCGTCTTGGCAACTCACCCTGGCTGGCTGCTGACGATTCGGTGGCCTCCCTGACCCATCGACTGCACGAGCAGGCCGTGGTGCTGACCAGTGCCGATCTGTATTTCTGCATGGGCTGGCTGGCCGCCGGACTGATTCTGCTGATTCCTCTGATGCCGACGCGGGTCTATCCGCCTCGTGCGCCGAACTGATTTTCTGTCGAGACCTTTTTCATGAGCATGACTTCAAAACAGACCCTGGCCCTGTGTGGCGCGGCAATCGTGCTTGCCGGTCTGGGTATCTACACACTGACCGGTGACAGCACGCGTCAGGCCACCAATGACGCATTCATCACCGCCGATTATTCGGTGGTCGCGCCCAAAGTGTCGGGTTTCATCAGCCAGGTGCTGGTGGAAGACAACCAGCCGGTCAAGGCAGGGCAATTGCTGGCGGTGATTGATGATCGCGATGTGCAGACGGCGCTGGCTTCGGCAGAGGCGGGTGTAGCGACTGCAGCGGCGGAGCTGGAGCAGGTCACTGCGTTGTTGCAGCGTCAGACTGCGGTGATCGATCAGGCCAGGGCCGCGTTGACCGCCAGTACGGCAGCGGTGCGCTTTGCCGAACAGGAACGCGACCGCTACGAGCATCTGGCAGGCGCCGGTGCAGGGACTGTGCAGAACGCGCAGCAAGCGCGCAACCGGATCGACACGGCCAATGCCAACCACGCGAGTGCCAGTGCGTCACTGGTGGCCGAGCGCAAGCAGGTCGATATCCTGACGGCTCGCCAGCACAGCGCCGAAGCAGGCCTCAAGCACGCACAGGCCGCCCGTGATCAGGCGCAGTTGCAGGTGTCCTACACGCACATCGTTGCGCCCATTGACGGTGTCGTGGGTGAGCGGGCGGTGCGCGTCGGTAACTACGTCAATCCCGGCAGCAAGTTGCTGTCAGTGGTGCCGCTCGCCGACGCCTATGTCGTGGGCAATTTTCAGGAAACCCAACTGACCCATGTGAGTGTGGGGCAATCAGTCGAGGTGCGTGTCGACACCTATCCCGATGAAGTCCTCAAGGCTCACGTACAGAGTATTGCCCCTGCCACCGGCGTGACCTTCGCTGCCGTGCGGCCCGACAACGCCACCGGTAATTTCACCAAGGTCGTGCAGCGCATCCCGGTGAAAATCATCCTCGATCCGGGGCAACCGCTTGCGGCAAGGTTGAGGGTCGGGATGTCGGTGGACGCCAGTATCGACACGCAATCCCCATCCACTGAACAGCCAGTGGGTGCCTTGTGAGCCGCATCGCTGCTGCGAGCAGCCTGGTGCTGCTGGCGAGTCTGTCGGGCTGCCAGGTCGGACAGGATTTCCAGCGCCCGCAAACCAGCGACGTGCAATGGTTGCCGATTCAGGGAGAACAGGCAGCCAGTCAAGTTAATACCACCCCTTATAGCGCTCGATGGTGGGAGATATTCCGTGATCCCCAGTTGTCATCATTGATTGATCGGGCGGCGGCTTCCAACCTTGATCTGAAAATGGCGGAGGCGCGACTGGCGCAAAGTCGGGCGGCGCGTCAGGTGATCGCCGGCGAGCAAGTGCCCAGTGTGGACGGCAAGCTGGGTTACCAGCGCAAACGCAACAGCGCCGAAGGGTTGAACGATCCGTCGGGCAACGAGGGCAGGGCGGCGTTCAGCCAGTGGGACGGCGGCATCAATGCCAGCTGGGAAGTTGATTTGTGGGGGCGGGTCAAGCGCGAAGTCGAGGCTGCCGACGCCAACGTAGACGTTGCGGACAACGACCGGCGCGCAGCCTTGCTGTCGCTTCAGGCGGAAGTAGCGAGGGACTATCTGCAGCTGCGTGGCACCCAATCGGTCCTCGCCGTGACCCGGCAAAACCTGCAATTGTCCCGCAACAGCCTGGAGCTTTCGAAGGTCAGGCAGGGCAGTGGGGTGGCGACCAATCTGGATGTGGCTGAAGCCGCTGCGCAGGTATCGGCGGTCGAGTCCCGTCTTCCGGTGCTTGAACAGCGACAGGCCAGGCTGATCAATGCATTGAGCCTGTTGCTGGCGCAATCGCCCAGAGCCTTGCAGAGCGAGCTGGAAAAACCTGTGGAAATGGTTGCTGTGCCCGCCACTGTACCGGTGGGCCTGCCCTCCGAGCTGGCGCAGCGCCGCCCGGACATTCGCCGTGCCGAAGCGCGGCTGCATGCCGCGACCGCGAGCATTGGTGTCGCACAAGGCGATTTCTATCCACGCATCGTGCTGTCAGGCAACGTCGGTTTTCAGGCCCTGCAACTGTCTGACCTCGGCAGTTGGGGCTCACGCCAGTTCGGTATCGGCCCACAACTGAGCCTGCCGATTTTCGAAGGCGGCCGGCTGCGCGGCATGTTGCGTTTGCGCGAAGCCCAGGAGCAGGAAACCGCACTGGCGTATCAGCAGACCGTGTTGCGCGCCTGGCAGGAAATCGACGACAGCATGAGTCTCTACAATGCCAGCCAGCTTCAGCAGCGCAAACTGGACGAGGCGGTGCGCCAGAACCGTATCGCGCTGGACACCGCCAAGCGGCAATACACAGAAGGTGTGGTGGACTTCCTCAACGTCCTCACGGTGCAGCGCACCCTGTTGGACATCGAGGAACAGTGGGTCCAGAGTTCAACCACTCAAGCCCAGGCGCTGGTCGGGCTGTACAGCGCGCTGGGCGGTGGCTGGTAGCTCAGGCTTTTGCGGCCTCTGCTTCGTCGAGCCGGTCGGCCTCGAACAACTGGGCCAGCTCGACCCTGGCCTCGCGGGCTGTTTGCAGCACTTTTGCTTCGTCGTCGTAGATCTCGTGCTGCGCGGCGAGCACCTGTTCGTCATGACGTTTGAAGCGGCTGATGCGCGCATCGGCCTGCGCCTCGCTCAAACCCAGCCCCAGCAGCGTCTGTCGCGACATTTCAAGGCTTGAGTAGAAGGTCTCACGCACTGCATGTGCACCGGTATCCATCAGCTTGTGAACGTGCTGACGGTTGCGGGCACGAGCGATGATCTTCATGTGCGGATACAGCTTGTTGATCAGTTCGGCCGTCTTGATGTTGATGTCCGGGTCATCGGTGGCAATGATGAAAAACTCGGCGTCCTGCACCTTGGCTGCTCTGAGGATTTCCGGACGCAACGGGTCGCCGTAGAAGACTGGCACGTTGCCGAAGCTGCGAGAGAATTCGATGGACTCCACTGCAGTGTCCAGGGCAATGAACGGGATTTTCTGCGCACGCAGGATACGCGCAACGATCTGGCCCATCCTTCCCATGCCGGCGATGACCACGCGTGGCTTGTCGGTCTGGATGTCGCGGTACTCTTCCGGTACTTCCACCACTTTGGCCTTGGGCTTGATCCAGCGCGCCAATGCGATGAACAAGAGCGGGGTGATCGCCATCGACAGGGTGATGGTCAGTACCAGCATGTCATAGAGGCCTGCTTCGAACAGCCCCTGAGCGCTGCCGATCTTGAACACCACGAAGGCGAACTCACCGCCCGCTGCCAGTACCAGGCCCAGGCGCAATGCGCTGCGCTTGCTCAGGCCTCCTGCCGTGCGGCCGATGATGAACAACAGCGGCAACTTGATTGCGACCAACAGCACCGTGAGGCCTAGCACCACCAGTGGCGCGCTGAACAGCAGGCCGATGTTGGCGCCCATGCCGACACTGATGAAGAACAGCCCCAGCAGCAAACCCTTGAACGGTTCGATCTGGGCTTCCAGCTCGTGCCGGTATTCGGAGTCGGCGAGCAGCAGGCCTGCCAGAAAAGCGCCCAACGCCATGGACACACCGACCAGCTCCATCAACCACGCTGTGCCGATCACCACCAGCAGTGCAGTAGCGGTCGACACCTCCTGAATGCGCGTCTTGGCCACGATGCGAAACACCGGGCGCAGCAGATAACGTCCGCCCACGACCACGATGGCGATGCTGCCCAGTACGCGCAGACCATGGTTGATGCTTTCCTGAGTGCTGGTCGCATGGTCCCCACCGGCCAGAAATGGCACCAGCGCGATCAGCGGAATGGCTGCAATGTCCTGAAACAGCAGAATGGCGAACGCCGTACGCCCATGCGGGCTGTTCAGTTCCTTACGCTCGGCCAGACTCTGCAGGCCGAAAGCCGTGGAGGACAGTGCCAGACCAAGGCCCAGCACAATCGCGGTGTTCATCGATTGTCCGAACGCAACCAGGGCAACTGCGCCGATGACCAGACCCGTCAGCAACACCTGTGCCGTGCCCACGCCGAACACTGCCTTGCGCATCACCCATAAACGCTTTGGCGACAGCTCAAGGCCGATAATGAACAGCAGTAATACCACCCCAAGTTCGGAGATATGGCTGACACTCTCCGTATCTCCTATCAACCCAAGCACCGATGGGCCGATCACGACGCCGGCGGCCAGATAACCGATCACGGCACCGAGTTTCAGGCGCTTGGCCAGTGGGACGGCGATGACGGCGGCGAACAGAAACACCACTGCTGCCTGCAGCAGGCTGCCTTCATGGGGCATGTGAAACTCCTTGGCAATGTCAGGAAACGATTTGAAACAGGCCCGCATTAAACCACGTGAGTTTTTCACGGCAACGTTGAATCCGGCATGACGAACATCAATCGCATTGATGTTTGCACACAGGATCGTAGAAAGGGGAGGTGGTAAGTTGCAGGGACGTATTCCGTCCATGCCATCGGTCATGCATCAGCGTAAGATGTCGGCGCATTTGCACCGCGCCAATGCCGTTCATGACGTAATCAGGAAAACCGATATGACCAACAAGCAGCGTTTGATTTACTCGATTCTGATCGCTTTGGGTGTGCTGGCGATCATGCTGGGCCTTTCGCACCTGCAGAACAGTGGTGTGATCAGCGAGAAGACCTTTCAGTACATCGCCATCGGCGTTGCTGTGCTGGTTGTGGTGCTCAACGGGATCATGCGCCGCAAGGTCAGGCGCTGAGTTTCACGGGGCGTCTGATTATCTGCCCGACTCGCCCAGCCATTCCATGGCACGAGGATGCAGGCTGTATGTCTTGTCCTCGTTGAGATGGATGACGCCTTCATCGCACAGACGCTTGAGCACCTCGCGTACGCTGAGGAATGACAGCGGCACGTCCAGCCTGAGCAGTTGACTGTGCACACCTCGCACGCCGAGTGACTGACCGCTTTCGTTCGATACCAGCAGTGCATCCAGCACCTTGAGTCTGACCAGACTGGTGCGCAGGCCGAAGCTCTTGAGTAGCAGCCGGATGTGATCATTGCCCGGACGCTCGATCTCTCCCGCAGGCGATTGGACCTGGGTCTGCGCCTGCGCAGAAATGGCCGTCTGCCTGAGCATCGTACGGGTCGTTGTTCCTTGACGATTGAACATGCGCAAATTCCTTTTCAGGCTTTTAAACAAAATCTCATCTATAAGACGAACGAGCGGCGCAAAACCTCAGGTGCGAACGCAAAAAAATAGCAGAGAGTTGCACGACGAGCCGGATTACCCGCGTACAAAGTCGCGAAAACAGCGGCGCCGAGCACGTATGACCTTACGCGGAAGGGATGTTTCAGGATGTAAGATCAGCGCCGTCTCGGGACATGAGTCAGCCTTTGGGTGAGTTGGGGCCACGTGTGTTCAGGACCGGATTTCCGTTCTGGTTCTGCGTCACATAAACCGGCAATACCTTGGGCAGTGACGTGAGCAGGCTCGAGATGTCTCGGGTGTTGTAGGTGCCGCCAAGACGAATCGCACCGGTGGCATTGTCCGCCAGCAGGATTGGCGTCTGCAGGTAGCGGTTGATCATCGGCAATGCCTGGCTCAACGGCAGATCATTGAATATCAGTTTGCCGTTGCGCCACGCCAGACTGGTGTCGTCGGCGGCAATGTGACCAATGCCTGGGCGGTTATCATCCGCCTTGTACGTGGCCTGCATGCCGGGGTCCAGGTGATCGCTGAGGCCAGGTTGCGAGCGATCGCTGCTGACCTGTACCGACCCCTCGACCAGCATCACTCGAACCTGATCCTGGTACGTCCACACATTGAAGCGCGTGCCGGTCACCTTGATGCGTCCAGCGCCGGCGTCCACTACAAAAGGGTGGGTGAGGTCGTGGCTGACTTCGAAAAATGCTTCCCCTTTTTTCAAGGTAACGCTGCGGCGGTCCTTGTAATTCGCGTAGGTCAGTTCTGTGCCCAGGTCCATTTCCACGCGGCTGCCGTCGTCCATGGTGATGAGACGAGTAGCATTGGTTGTGGTGTAGGTTTCGTACGCGTTGGGAATCAGCCCCTCGCTCCAGCCAATGTAGCCAGCCACCGGTACAGCCAGTGCCGCAACGGTTGCAGCCACGGCGAGAGGACGCCAGTTGCGTCTGCGTCGTGGCAAGACACCAGGCACTGCAGCAGCGCTCGATACGACGGGCGAGGGTGGCGGATTGACCGGATCCAGCTGTCCCGACATCTCCCAAATATCCCGCATTGCCTCGAACTCAGTCGCGTGCAGCGGATGAGCCTTGAGCCAGTGATCGAACAGTTTCCGCTCGGCAGGCGAGCAGTCGTCAGCGTGCAGTCGCATGCACCAGTGCGCGGCGGCATCGGTGATCTGCTCGTATTCTGCTTCGCTGAGGCTGGGTTCGTTCATGGACTCTCCGTTACTGACCGCTGGCGCATTCTACCCCCGGATAGGAGAGGGAGAGAACATTGGACCGTTACGATGTATCAATCCCGGCTTAATTCTTCGTGAATGTGATCGGCTCTCATTGATGTATCGGGCTGCGGGAGTGTTTCTGGAATGCGCTTGGCGCTACTCTTGATCGCAACCCAATACCTGCCCTGACCGTCATGATCCGGAGTTCCAGATGCACGCCGCTCACCCTGATGACTCGACCCGAACCCTTTCCCTTGCGCAACTGACCGAGCTGTTGCAGCGAATCTTTCTGGCCCATGGCGCGTCGCTGGATGTGGCGACTGTCCTTGCTGAAAACTGCGCCAGCGCCCAGCGGGACGGTTCGCACAGTCACGGCATCTTTCGCATTCCGGGGTATCTTTCTTCGCTGGCCAGCGGTTGGGTGGACGGCAAGGCGGTGCCGGTTGTGGAGGATGTCGCATCTGCGTTCGTGAGGGTCGACGCGGCCAACGGCTTTGCCCAGCCCGCGCTCGCGGCGGCGCGGCCGTTGCTGATCGACAAGGCGCGCAGCGCAGGTATTGCGATTCTGGCCATCCGAAACTCCCATCATTTTGCGGCGCTGTGGCCGGACGTCGAGCCGTTCGCCGAGCAGGGGCTGGTGGCCCTGAGCATGGTCAACAGCATGACTTGCGTTGTGCCGCACGGTGCGCAGAAGCCGTTGTTCGGAACCAATCCCATCGCGTTCGCAGCGCCTCGCCATGAGTCGACGCCATTGGTTTTCGATCTGGCGACCAGTGCCATGGCGCATGGTGACGTGCAGATCGCAGCGCGCGAAGGCCGTCTGTTACCCGAAGGTATGGGTGTGGATCGTGAGGGACAGGCGACCTGTGACCCCAAGGCAATTCTGGATGGCGGGGCGCTGCTGCCGTTTGGCGGGCACAAGGGTTCGGCATTGTCGATGATGGTTGAACTGCTGGCGGCGGGTTTGACCGGCGGAAACTTTTCGTTCGAGTTCGACTGGTCGAGGCATCCCGGTGCGCAAACTCCCTGGACCGGCCAGTTGCTGATTGTCATCGATCCCGACAAGGGCAGCGACCAGTCCTTCGCGCAACGCAGCGAGTGCCTGGTGCAGCAGCTTCAAGCTGTTGGTCAGGCGCGTATGCCGGGTGAGCGTCGCTACGCCGAAAGGGCCAGATCGCTGGCGCAGGGCATCGAAATGAACGCCAGCGATGTGATGCGCCTGCAGGCACTGGCAGAGAATGACCATTCGTCGTAACCGGGCTTGTATTAGCCTCTGGATCTAAATACTGTATGCATAACCAGTAGAGAAAAAGAGGTGTTCCATGTCCCTGAAGTCAGCGCATAGCCCGGTTGCCCATCAGCTTCGCACCGGTACGTCGGTCAATGAAATGCAGCGTGAAGATTTTCTGGCTCTGGCCGCAGCACTGCGCCAGTTCAATGCGTACGAGGCTCAAGTGTCCATGGTCGTCGCGGCTGTTCAGGCAGGTGGTGATCACCGTGAAAGCCGCGCGAGTGAGTAAAACTCGATAACTCAACATGATTAATGGATGCAGCGTATCGTGATGGATGCAATTCCGCCTCAGGTGCATCCATATGAAAGATTTCGGCGCGCGACTGAAAGAAGAGCGCCAGGCATTGGGGCTATCGCAACACAGATTTGCCGCCATTGGTGGTGTCGAGGCCAATGCCCAGGGCAAATACGAAAACGGTAAGCGCATGCCGCGTTCCACTTATCTGGTGGCGCTGAGCGAGCAAGGAGTCGACGTGCTTTATGTGCTGTGCGGTAAAAGATTACCGGTCTGCATCGACTCACTCTCGGCTGCCGAAAAAGACATCATCCTGCGCTTCAGATCACTGAGCTGCGTCGACCAGAGCGCGATCAGCCAGCTGGCGTTATCGTTGTGCAAGCGTCTCGACTGATCACCTGACACGCCAGTTCTGTTGCTTGTGAATATACGAAACGTATATGCTTCGTATATTCAAAGTGAGGTGAACCATGGGCCTGGTCAAAATTTCCGAACACATGCACGCAGACCTGCGTTGCGCCAGTGTTGCACTGAGTCGTTCCATCAATGCTCAGGCGGAGCACTGGATGCGCATCGGCATGCTCGCAGAGCTGCATCCAACGTTGGACTACAGCGAAATCTGTCAGATGCTGATTCGTCTCGAAGACGCTGACGGTACTGTGCTGTCGACTCAATCCTTCAAGCTGACCGAACTGTCGAAGGCGGCCTCATGAGCGGCGGTATCAGTCTCAAGACCGAGCAGGATCTGGTTCAGTTGCGCATCGCCGGCAGGCTCGCGGCTGACGTGCTTGCGATGATCACGCCTTACGTCAAGGCAGGCGTGAGCACCGAAGCGCTGGACGACATCTGCAACCAGTACATCGTCAAGGAGCTCAAGGTGATTCCGGCCAACGTCGGGTATCACGGCTTTACCAAGACAACCTGCATATCCCCGAATGCGGTGGTCTGCCATGGCATTCCGTCGGCATCGCACATCCTCAAGGAAGGCGACATCGTCAACATTGATGTGGCCGTCATCAAGGATGGCTGGTACGGCGATACCAGTCGCATGTATCTGGTCGGCGAGGTCAGTCCGCTGGCCCGGCGTCTGGTCGAAACCACCTACGAAGCAACCCGTGCAGGCATTCATGCGGTGCGTCCGGGCGCGACATTGGGTGATATCGGATATGCGATCCAGAGCGTTGCCCATCGCGAAGGTTTCAGCGTGGTGCGCGAGTACTGCGGGCACGGCATCGGGCGCAAATACCATGAAGAGCCTCAGGTGCTGCACTACGGTACGCAGGGCAAGGGCCTGAAACTCAAGGAAGGCATGGTCTTCACCATCGAACCGATGATCAACGCAGGCAAGGCGGGCACCCGCACATTGCCGGATGGCTGGACCGTATTGACCAGTGACATGTCACTTTCAGCGCAGTGGGAGCACATGGTGGCAGTCACCTCGACGGGCTTCGAACTGCTGACGCCTTGGCCCGAGGGCACAGGTTCTTACCCCGCGATCTGAGTCGCATTGCAGCCCAAAAAAACGACCTCCAGGTGAGGTCGCTTTTTATTGTGAGTCTCGACAATGCCGACTCAGGTCTGCTCAGGCTGCGTACACCGCTTCCAGTGCACTTCGGTCACACCAAAGCCTTGAGCCTGCAAGGTCGCCAGCCTCACAGGCCCGGCGGCGACATGATCGCTGACCGTACCGACACCTGCATGCAGCGTTGCGCAATGCAGCGCATCGCTCTGGCAGAGTTGAAGAGTCTGGTGAAGAAAGGATCGGGTTTCACCCTTGAACCGATAGTGAATTTCAAATTCCGTTTGATTCATCATTACCTGCCTGCAAGGCGTAGACACTACGCCATCCTAAAATGAGTACGTGGGGTACTGGGCAGTTCGAAGCCGGGGCTGCTTAGACGCTGCAACATCATTTCGAGATCGATACAGGCGTGTACGGCTACACGTCGCCTTGATCGGACTGCTGTCTCAGAAGGGTGAAACGAGAATTACACCGTTTCGATTGCAAGTGAACAGTCGTCCGACAAGTGGCACTAAGCCATATCCGTTCGCGTGTAAAAGTTGTGTATGACTGCCCGAACGAAGGTGTCGCGATTACAGGATGTTCAACTGGCTGATCTGCTGACAATCAGCCAGGTGATGAATGCCACAAGCGGTGCGAGCAATGCCACGCTTCCGACGACCAGCGCCCAGCCAAATGCGAACCCGCGTTCGCCTTTGAATCTGCCGCCACTCAAGGCTTTCAATATGCGTACGCCGACACTGTGCGCCAGCAGGTTGAAGAAGGCGTCAAAAATCCCGTCCAGCGTAATCACGGTCACACTCCATGCGTTATCCAGGCCAAGCGTCGTGGGATTCTACGTTCAAATCAGAGGCTGCATTGAGAGCTGAAAACCGCCCCTCAATCCTCCTTGGGCACTGTCCAGAACAGCTGTACGCCACCATCATCACGCCAGGCGAGGGTGACGTTGTCGTTCTCGGCTATCTCTTCAAGCAACTGAGCCCAATCATCTTCCGATTCATCCTGCAGACGAAAGAGTAGGGCGGCTCTGGATTTCTGCGCGGTCGGCGAGTTGATGATCTTCTGTACCCGAATGCCCATGCGCTGATAGGAGTCGGGGGCGGAGGTCGCTGAGGATTGATTTGCCACGGAAAAGTCCCTGAATAAGCTGTACGTGCGTACAGTATTTGAGTGTCGGATCTTTCGCAACACTTACGTAGGATAATGTTTCCGCCCTTTGATGATGCCTGTATCGTTTCACCTGCACATTCGTATAGGCCCAAGGAGTGAACATGAAATTCAAATTGCTGGTGTTGCCTGCCGTGGTTGCGGCCTCTCTCATGTTGTCTGGATGCTCCACCCCGTCGGTCGTCACGTTGCAGGACGGAACGCAATACATCACCAAGGATGCGCCAAAGACCAAGAGCCGTGACGGCTTCTATGAGTTCGAAGATATTTCGGGCAAAACCATCCGGATCAAGGCCGACGAAGTGGCCACTGTCCGCCCCGAAGAGTGAGACAGCGCTGCCCGGAGCAATCCTCCGGGCAGACTTCATTTACCCGATTGACAAACCCCGCGACATTTTTCATAGTTCGCTTCTCGCAAACGTTTGCGTATCGATCCTGCGGATTGATTCTGCGTCGTTCGCCCGAACAATAATCACAAGATCGGAGATGAACTCATGAAGCTGCCATTCGCTGGACGCCTGCTCGCTGTCGCCATGTTTTCTGCCCTTGCGGCAATCGTTCCCCTCTCTGCCGTACACGCTCAGACCCCTGAAAAGCCTAAAGTCGCGCTGGTCATGAAATCCCTGGCCAACGAGTTCTTCCGGACCATGGAAGACGGTGCCAAGGCTTACCAGAAAGAACACGCCAGCGAGTTTGATCTCGTCTCCAACGGCATCAAGGATGAGTCCGATACCGCCAGCCAGATTCGTATCGTCGAGCAGATGATCGTTTCCAAGGTCGATGCACTGGTCATTGCGCCTGCCGACTCGAAAGCGCTGGTGTCGGTCTTGAAGAAAGCCTCCGATGCCGGGATCAAAGTCGTCAACATCGATAACCAGCTGGATGCCGATGTACTCAAAAGCAAGAACCTGCAGATTCCGTTCGTAGGCCCGGATAACCGCAAGGGCGCTGCCCAGGTCGGTGATTATCTGGCGACCAAGCTGAAGGCCGGCGATGAAGTCGGCATCATCGAAGGCGTGCCGACCACCACCAACGCTCAGCAGCGTACGGCCGGTTTCAAGGACGCCATGGACAAGGCGCAGATGAAAGTTGTGTCGGTGCAGTCCGGCAACTGGGAAATCGACAAGGGCAACGCCGTCGCGTCCGCCATGCTGAACGAATACCCGAACCTCAAGGCACTGCTGGCCGGCAATGACAGCATGGCACTGGGCGCCGTTTCTGCCGTACGTGCTGCAGGCAAGACTGGCAAGGTGATGGTGGTGGGTTACGACAACATCAACGCCATCAAGCCGATGCTCAAGGACGGTCGAATCCTCGCCACCGCCGATCAGTACGCTGCCAAACAGGCCGTATTCGGTATTGAAGCGGCGCTCAAGGCCGTCAAGGGCGAGAAGGTCGACACCAACGAGAAGGGCGTTATCGAAACGCCGGTCGAACTCGTTACCCAACCTTGATCCACACCGAGTGAAAGGCGTCTGCCCGAACAGGGCAGGCGCTGGGAGAAATGTATGTCAGCGTCTGCTCAGACGGCTGTCCTTTCGGTCAGTGGCATTGGTAAAACCTACGCTCAACCCGTGCTTGGCGATGTCGACCTGACGTTGATGCGCGGTGAAGTGCTGGCCCTGACCGGGGAAAACGGTGCCGGAAAAAGCACCTTGTCAAAAATCATCGGCGGGTTGGTCACGCCCACCACCGGCAGCATGCAATTTCAGGGGCAGCCCTACCAGCCAGCCAATCGCACCCAGGCCGAAAAGCTCGGCGTGCGTATGGTCATGCAGGAGCTGAACCTGCTGCCAACCCTGACCGTTGCCGAAAACCTGTTTCTGGACGATCTGCCGCGCCGCGCGGGCTGGATAGATCGCAAGCGCCTGCGTGAAAACGCCATAAAAGCCATGGCCCAGGTTGGCCTGGACGCGATTGACCCGGACACGCTGGTTGGCGATCTGGGCATCGGGCATCAGCAGATGGTTGAGATCGCCCGTAACCTCGCTGGCGACTGCCACGTGCTGATTCTCGACGAGCCGACGGCAATGCTGACCTCGCGTGAGGTCGAAATGCTGTTCGAGCAGATCACGCGGTTGCAGGCTCGTGGCGTCTCGATCATCTACATTTCCCATCGCCTCGAAGAACTGGCCAGAGTGTCGCAGCGCATCGCCGTGTTGCGTGACGGCAAGCTGGTTTGCGTCGAGCCGATTTCCCGTTACAACAGCGAGCAACTGGTCACCCTGATGGTGGGGCGCGAACTGGGCGAACACATGGACATGGGCGCCCGGCAGATCGGCGAAGTCGCACTGTCGGTCAAATCGCTCAACCGCAAGGGCAAGGTCCAGGATGTCTCCTTCGATGTTCGCCGTGGCGAAATCTTCGGTATCTCCGGGCTGATCGGGGCGGGGCGGACCGAGCTTCTGCGCCTGATCTACGGCGCCGACATCGCCGACAGTGGCACGATTGAAGTGGGCCGGCCATTACAGGCCGTCACCATTCGTTCGCCCGCCGATGCGGTCGAGCATGGCATCGCCTTGATCACGGAAGACCGCAAGAGCGAAGGCTTGCTGATGTCGCAATCGATCAGCGCCAACATCGCGCTGGGCAACATGAAAGCCATTTCCAGCGCAGGGATCGTTAATGCCGCTGACGAGCTCAAGCTCGCACAGCGTCAAGTGGACGCCATGCGTATCCGCAGCTCCAGCCCGACCCAATTGGTGTCGGAACTGTCCGGCGGCAATCAGCAGAAAGTGGTGATCGGCCGCTGGCTGGAGCGCGACTGCCCGGTCATGCTGTTCGACGAGCCAACGCGGGGCATCGACGTCGGCGCCAAATTCGACATCTACGCGCTGCTCGGCGAACTGACCCGTCAGGGCAGGGCGCTGGTGGTGGTTTCCAGTGATCTGCGCGAACTGATGCT